>Ga0307372_10001422_pt1 | contig 41852 bp, 35 predicted proteins | sample OX1MG_FD_202533 | JGI IMG/M metagenome (GOLD analysis project Ga0307372, IMG submission 202533) | Soil microbial communities from Risofladan, Vaasa, Finland - OX-1 | ecosystem: Environmental > Terrestrial > Soil > Coastal area > Acid sulfate soil | place: Finland: Risofladan, Vaasa | collected...
CGCCGCCTGCGCGCGCCGCGCGGGCGGGTGCCTCGGCCCCGCCCGTGCCGGTCGCCTTGGCCGCCTCGGCCTTCGCGGCGGGCTCGGCGTTGCCTTCGCCCTCGCCGGCCTGTGCGCGCGCCGCGCGGCCGGCGCCGCGCTTTTCGAGCGAGGCCTTGAGCGCCGCCATCAGGTCGATGACCTGGCCGCGGCGCGGCTCCTCGTGCGCCTCGGTCACTTGCTGGCCGGCGATCTTTTGCTGCGCCGCCTCCTCGACCTTCTCGCGGAAAGTATCGTGGTACTTCGAGAGGTCGATCTTCTTGGTGGTCAGTTCGCCAATCAGCCGTTCGGCCAGCGCCAGCTCATTCTCTTTGGCGGCCTCGTTGGTTGCGCGGTCGATCTCTTCGATCGGGCGCACCTCGTCGTTGTAGTAGATGGTGTGCATCATCAGCCCCTTTTCATAGGGTCGCAGCACCACGACGTGCTCCTTGCCGCGCAGCGTGAAACGTCCCAGCGCTACGCGGCCGGTCTTGGTCATCGCGTCGGTGAGCAGACGATAGGCCTTCGCCGATGCCTGCTCGCATCCGAGATAGTACGAGGTCTCGAAATAGATCGGATCGATTTGTTCCAGCGGGACGAACTCGGCGATCTCGATCGAATGGTCACCGCCGGGTGTCTCGAGGGCCTTCAACTCCTCGTCGGTGAAAGTCACGTAGCGGTCCTTGGCGACCTCGTAGCCGCGCACCAGTTCGCCGCGCTCGATGATCGCGCCTTCCACCGGGCAGAAGATTTTCTGCTGGATGCGACTTAAGTCCTTGGCGTGCAGCAGGTTGAAGCTCACCGACTTCGACCGCGTTGCCGGGAACAGGCGCACAGGTATTGAAACCAGGCCGAACGAGATATTGCCGTTGCCGACGGGACGTGATGGCATCTGACGACCTCCCCGATAATCGTAGCTTAGCGGCAGGTTCGCGGGAGAGGCCATAGCGGATCCGGATAAAAACCGTCGGCGAAGACGGAGCGAAAACGATGCCGCTCGAAGAATACCGGAGCAAGCGCAGCGCCGACAGCACGCCCGAACCCTTCGGCGAGTCGCCTCGACTGGCCAGCCGCGGTGGCGGGATGTTCGTCGTGCACAAGCACGCGGCGACGCGGCTCCATTACGACTTCCGGCTCGAGATGGAAGGCGTGTTGCGCTCATGGGCGATACCCAAGGGACCGTCGCTCAATCCAGCCGACAAGCGTCTCGCCGTGATGGTCGAGGACCATCCGATCGAGTACGGCGATTTCGAGGGCATCATTCCTGAGGGCAACTACGGCGCCGGCGAGGTAATCGTATGGGATCGCGGCGTCTACCGTGTGACCGATCCGCCGGACGATGCGGCCGCCGGCGTGCGCGCGGGCAAACTCGATATCGAGATGTTCGGGTTCAAGCTCAAGGGCGGATACGCGATGGTGCGGACGAGCGGGCGCGGTTTGCGCGCGCGCGCGACCCGGAATGAAAAGCCGCAGTGGCTCCTGATCAAGCGGCATGACGGCTTTGCTTCGGCCGAGGCCGATATCGTTGAAAGCCGGCCGCGTTCGGTGCTGTCCGGCCTCACGCTCCAGGAGCTGCCCGGCGCGTCCAGTATCGTTTCGGGCATCGTTGCCGAACTCCGGAAGTCGGATGCGCCCGAAATCAAGGGGCCGCTTGCGCCCGCGCGATTTCCCTTCGCGCTCGCGAAGCTGGTGAACGAGCCGCCCGAGGGCGGCGATTGGCTATACGAGATCAAATACGACGGCGTGCGCGCGCTGGCGATCCGCGACGGAGGTTCGGTGCGGATTTTCGGCCGCAGCGGTCTCGAAGCCACCGCCAACTATCCCGAGGTGGTGCTCGCGCTCAGCAAGCTGCCGTTTGTGCGCTTTGTGATCGACGGCGAAATTATCGCGTTCGGTCCCGACGGGAGGCCTAGCTTTCAGGCCCTGCAGCGGCGGATCCAGGCGCAGGATCCCGGATGGATCGCGGCGATGGCGCTCGGTAGCCCGGCCCCGTACTACGTTTTCGATCTGTTGGCTTTCGATCGCTTCGATCTTCGCGGCCTCGCGCTCGAAACGCGCAAGGAGTTGCTGCGGCGGATGATCAGGGACGAAGGCCTGCTGCGCTATTCGGACTATCACACGGGCAACGGGCGCGCATTTTACGACGCGGTCGCCGAACTCGGTCTGGAGGGTGTGGTCGCCAAGCGCCTGCGTTCGCCCTACCAGGCCGGGCGCGGCGGCGGCTGGCTCAAGATAAAGTGCCCGCGCGTCGAGCGGTTCGCGATCGGCGGATGGACCGAGCCGGGCGGCTCGCGCACGCATTTCGGCGCGCTGCTGATGGGGCAATACGAGGCCCCGGGCGTGCTGCGCTTCGTGGGGCGCGTGGGCACTGGCTTCGACGACGAGCGGCTGCGCACGATCGCCGCGAAGCTGCGCGAGCGCGCAACCGACGCGTCGCCGTTTCGCCGCCGCCGCGTGGGCGAGCCAGCGATTGTGGCCGGAGCGCATTTCTGCGCGCCGGAGTTGGTATGCGAGGTGCGATTCACCGAATGGACCGAGGACGGGGTGCTTCGCAATCCGAGTTTCCTCGACTTGATCGCCGACGCGGACCCGGCCGAATGCGGGTACCACGGCCCGGAGCAATCAGCGGCCGAGCCGGCGGACGAGCTTGGCGAGTTTAACTCTTCACCTCGCCTTGCCCAGGGCGGGGTCGCCGCGCAGCCCGGCGAGCGGCGGGCGCGGTCTGGCGCGCAGGGTCTGAACCGTGAAAAACGCAACGACCTCTCCCCAACGCTCTCCCAAGTCCAAACATTGGACAGGGAGAGGGGGAGGAAAATACAGGGGGTCGCCGAGGCTATCGCCATGCACGACTCGCATCGCCGCCGCCCCCCGCAGCACGTCGAAATCACGCACGCCGACAAGGTTTTCTGGCCCGCCGAGGGCTATACCAAGGGCGACCTGATTAAGTACTACGAGACTATCGCGCCGTGGATGCTGCCCTATCTGAAGGATCGCCCGGTGATGCTCACGCGCTATCCCGACGGAATCGAGGGCAAGAGCTTTTTCCAAAAAGACGCGCCGGCTTACGTGCCGCAGTGGATTCGCCGCGTGCGTGTCTACTCGCAGGAATCCGAGCGTGAGATTTCCTACTTCATCCTGGAAAGCGCCGAGGCTCTCAAGTACATCGCCAACATGGGCGCGATCCCGATACATATCTGGTCGTCCCGGGCGCCGAATCTGGGCAGCCCCGACTGGCTATTGTTCGATATCGATCCCAAGGGATCGACCACCGCCGCGGCCGTGCGGGTTGCCGAAGAGACCGCCGCGGTGCTGCGCGGCGCCGCGATGCGCCCGTACGTGAAGACCTCGGGCCAGGCGGGGATTCACGTGGTGGTCGGGCTTAGGCCGGGTTATACCTACGAGCAGGCGCGGATGTTCTCCGAGGCGGTGGCGCGAGTGGTGGTGGCGCGAATACCGGACGCAGCTACGCTGCTGCGCACTCCGGGCGCGCGCAAGGGCAAGGTATATATCGACTATTTGCAACTGGGACAGGGCAAAACGATCGCGGCACCGTTTGCGGTGCGTCCGCGGCCGGGCGCGCCGGCCTCCGCGCCGCTGAAATGGAACGAGCTTAAAAGCAACCTCGATCCGGGCAGGTTCAATATCAAGACGATGGCGCGACGGATGACGCGCCTGGGCGAAGACCCGTTCCTCGGCGCGCTGACGGATCTGCAGGAGATCGAACCCGCGCTGCCGAAAGTCGAATCGATGTTGCACGGGAAGTAGGGCGGCAACATATGGGTAGTAAGTCCCTTTCGAGGTAGCACGACCAACTAGTGTGGTGAGCCGCAAACTCGCTGAATTACATTCTCCGCCGGTCATCGCTCTTTGAGGCCTTCGCGCAGGATGCGCGAAGGCTGCCGGAGTCGAAGGACCGCGCGAGGTCCTTCGACTCCGCTCGCAGACTCGCTTCGCTCAGGATGACTGAAGAAAAGACCTCCGCTCAGGATTGCCAAAAAGGCGGACTCGCTTCACTGAAAAAAAGTCACAAACCGCCAGGATGACAAGTCTTGCGCGCGGCTTATGAAATGAGAAGTTACGCTCGACTAGTCAATCGCCGTCGAAGCCGTGCAGCTCGCGTACCACGTAGAGCGGGCGGCCCTTGACCTCGTTGTAGACCCGCCCCATGTACTCGCCCAGGATGCCGAGCGTGATGAGCTGGATGCCGCCGAGGAACAGCACCACCACCATCAATGAAGTGTAGCCCGGCACGTTGACGTCGTGGAGCAGTTTCTTTATCGCGAGCACCACCGCGTAGAGAAACGCAAAGGCCGAAATCGTGAAGCCGAAGTAGCTCCAGACCTTGAGCGGGAACGAGCTGAACGAGGTGATCCCGTCCATCGCGAAGTTCCACAGCCGCCAGTAGTTCCATTTGGTGCCGCCGGCCTGCCGTTCCTCGCGTTCGTAGTAGATCGCGGTCTGCTTGAAGCCGACCCACGCGAACAGCCCCTTCATGAAGCGGGTGCGCTCCGGCAGACGGATCATCACGTCGACCACGCGGCGGTCGAGCAGGCGGAAGTCGCCGGTGTCACGCGGAATCGGCACGTCGGCGATCGCTTCGAAGACGCGGTAGAAAAAATGCGCCGTGGTGCGCTTGAGCCAGGTGTCGCCCGGCCGCTGCTTGCGGGTCGCATAGATCACGTCGTAGCCTTCGCGCCACAGCGCCACCATCTGCTCGATAAGCTCGGGCGGGTCCTGCAGGTCGGCGTCGAGCGGCACCACCGCGCGGCCGCGCGCGTAGTCCAGGCCGGCACTGAGCGCGATATCCTTGCCGAAGGTGCGCGAGAGACTGATGAACTTGATCGCGGGATTGCGGGCGCGATGTTGGAGCAGACCGGCCAGCGTTTGGTCGGTGCTGCCGTCGTTAACCACGATGATTTCGTAGCTGAGCCCCAACCGTTCCATCACCTTGCCGAGGCGCTCGAAGAGGCGGTCCAGCACCGCCGCTTCGTTGAACATCGGCACGATTATGGAGAGTTCGAGCGAGCCTTCCGTCGCCGGCGTGGACGCCGCGACGCGCCCCGCGCCCGAGGCGGGCTCCAGACGCATCGGCTCGAGCGCCCCCTTCATCGCGGTCCCAAGGGTGTGCGGCCTTGTTCGCACCGCACGGTCATCCGGGCCCGGCGGCATCCGGGGCGCGCACCGCGAACAGGTCGTAATAAGTGGTTCCGACGCGCGGATAGCGCTTGATCAGATTCAGGCATGGCCTTCCCCCGGCTCCACCCCATCGCCGCTCCTCACGGTCGTCCATCATGAGATAGTCGGCCCGGCGATGCGCCGCAAGCCACCCGCACAGGTCTTGGCCCGCGGCAGGCTTGGCCGGCAACGGGAGAAAGCCGGCGCCGGCGTAAAAGGCCACTCGCGTGTCAGGGCCCGCCACGGTCGCCGGCGCGCCGCCGCGCCGGGCGATCTCCTCGCCGGCATAGCGCATCCCGCGCTGGTCGTAGCCGAGCGGAAACAGCGTACGCGGCAGCAGCGCGATCGCGACCACCGCCACGACCGCCGGCCCCGCCAGCATCCGTCCCAGCGGCGAGTGGGTCAGCGACAGGCGCCCGTCGAGCCATCCCGCCGCTTCGACCAGGCCGATCACGACCCATCCGAACGTAAACGGCACCACGTGAAGCATCAGGCGCGGCCCGGTGTCGGTCAGCACGAACCCCACGAAGTACATCACGACCAGCATGGCGAGCGTCGCCTCGGCCCATCGCGCCGCAATCGCCTTGCCATTGGTCCACAGTCCGATAATCAGTCCCGCGCAAAGCAGCGGGCCGAGCGCCTGCGCGAACGCGTAGCACGAGCCGAAAAAGTCGCGCGCGACTTTTTTCAGATACGCCGCCGGGTCGAGCCTGAGCGCGGTCAGCCACGAGGTCGTTGGCCGATAGCCCATCTCGCGCCATTGTTCGAGCTGGCCCATCGCCGAGCCGGTCGCCTCCATGGTCACCACGCCCAGTTCGCGGCCGACCGTCCAATGGCCCGTGTACGCGCGCATCCAGAGCAGGTACGGCGCGGCGACCAGCAAAAATATCGCGGTGAAGAGGGCGGCCGCGCCGAGGCCCCATCGCGGCGTCCATCGCCGCCACACGAAAGCGCCGCCGGCCAGGATGCTCGCGGCCATGGCGGCAACCCCGATTCCCTCGGTGCGATAGAGATAGCCCAGTCCGCAGAGCACCGCGGCTGCGGCGACGGTCGCGATACGTTTGCGTTCGACACCGCGGACCAGGAAGAGCAGCGTCGCCGTCACCAGCGCGATGTATCCGGCCTCGGTGCGCACCGAGGCCGCGAAGCCCGCCAGCATCGGATGGATCGCGGCGAGCGTCGCCGCACCGGCCGCCACGCCGCGGCGGCCATAGACCTCGCGCATCAGATAGTACAGGAGCACGACGCCCGCCGTGCCGAACGCCATCGATAACAGCTCGCCCGCGAGTTCCCAGTCCGGAATTACGCGGTAGGCTATCGAAATGAGTAAGGGGTAGAGCGGCGAGAAGACCCAGGCGAGCGCGGCTTGGGCGCGCCCGGCGTGGAATTCGCGCGCCATCGCGATGTACGCGACGCCGTCGGCCGAGATGCAGTAGCTGGTGAGAACCAGGTAGAGACGGATCAAGGCCGCCGCGGCTGCGAGCGTGCCGACTACGCGGCGTTCGGAGTATCGCGATAGCCATCGCGTCAGGCGATCGGCACCGGCCGAATCTTCGGGATAACTTTGCGCAAGCGCGGCGCCGCGAGCCACGAGCCCCATCACGTCCCCGATACTATTCGTTTGGGACGCAAGCGCGAACCGACGCGGCCATTGCCGCCCCTGGGGCCAAGCCGCGCGCGGCCCTCGGGCCTGCTGACGTTTGGCCTTGTTGCGGGTGGCTTGCGACCTGGGGCGGGCCCAGAGAGGGCCCGCCCCAGGTGTTAAGTAAAGTTCGTCTGCGGACGCTAGCGGCGCAATACCTTGGCGGCCTGAAGTCCCTTGGGCCCCTGGGCGACCTCGAACTGGACTTCTTCGCCCTGCTCCAGCGAGCGGAAGCCGTTGCCGTCGATGGAACTGTAGTGGACGAAGACCTCCTGTCCATCTTCCATGGTGATGAAGCCGTAGCCCTTCTTGGAACTAAACCACTTGACTACTCCAGTAGACATCTCCCCCGAACCTCCTAGCCCGTAACCGTTCCTCCCCGTGATTGCCCCGCAGGGCTCTCCTGCCAACGTCGGCATACCGGCGCGCATATACCATAACGGCGCGGTTCACACCAAGCGGAATGATGGGATTTCGCCGAGTCTTGTCGAGCAGGCTATCGGGCGCGAAGGGACTGCCTAGCCGCGCCAGAAACGCGGGCGGGCGTGGATGTGGCAATGGTCGGGAATCTGGCGCATCACGCCGTCGATAACGAACTTGTCGTCGCCGAACTTGGCGCGCGCGACCGCCGAGAGCGCGTCGATCATGAGAGCACGCTCGGCCTCGGTCGCGGAGGCGCGATGCTCTCCGAGCACCGCCATCGGCGTGTCGCACGAGTCACAATCGAGAATGGTGAAAGTCACGGGATGGACGAAGCGGGCGTAATGCTGGGTGTACTCACGCAGCTCGCAGAGTTCGCACTTGGCCATGACTCAAGACTTAGCCGCTGGCGATTCGCGCGACAAGGAGCCGCGCATAATTTTGCTTGCGGAGCGAACACCGCCACTGCCGCCGGAATCACACGGACGAGCAATCTCCGCGGCGCGCCCGGCTCATGCGGGACGCGTCCATTTGGCGCTGATGCGCAGGGCCGCGAGCCTCAGGGCTCGCAGCGCACCCCGCATCAACGTGCGGTGCTTCGCGCTTAGTTCTTCTTGGGAGCCGCGGCCGGACTGGCCATCGCCGCCGAGCTCGCCTTGGCTTCCTTCGCGGCGGCCCTGCGGCAGCGGTAGACGCTGCTCCTGGAAATCTTCATGTCCTTGGCGACCTCGGCGACTTTTTTGCCGCCGTGGAGTTCTGTCATCACTTGCGCGCAATCGACCTTGTGCGTGACGGCGTAAGCATTGGAGAGGCCGAATTGAAGAGTCAGAGCGGCCGCGATCGCAAACGAGGCAAATAGAGCAAGTTTCTTCTTCACGATGTCCCTCCGCGCATTGAAGTGCCGAGCAAAGCCTTCCGCAGTATGTCAAAAACGTCGAAATCCGAAAAGAGCTAGCCGTGGGTTAGAACTCAACCATCACCTTGCTCTGGTTGGTCGGGAGCGCGAGCGAGGCAAAGGCCTTGGGCAGGTCGTCGATCCCCATCGTATGCGTAATCATGGGCGCGGTGGCGACGCGGCCCGTCGCGAGCGTCGCGATCGCCATCTCGACCTCCGCGCGCTCCATCCCGAGCGAAAAGCGCATGTCCAGCTCCTTGGACATCGCGGTGATTGGCGCAAAGCCGTCGTCTTCGGTGCATACGCCGATTATCACCACGCGGCTCGAGCGCTGCGCGTATGCGATTGCCTCGGCCATCGCGCCCGGCGCGCCGATACACTCGAAGATCACCTGCGGCCCCGTGCCCGTGAGCGCTTCGACCCTACCGGCCGGATTGTGCATTCGCGGATCGACGGCCGCATCCGCGCCCATTTTGAGCGCAAGGCGGCGACGATGCTCGCTGAGCTCAGAGACGACGATTGCGCGCGCGCCGGCAAAGCGCGCCCACAGCATCGTGGCTATCCCGATCGGTCCCGCGCCCATCACCACGCAGCTCTCGCCCGCCTGGAAGGCTGCGCGATGTAGCCCGTGCAGCGCGACCACTAGCGGCTCGACCGTGGCGGCCTCGCGAAAGCTCATCCCGGGCGGCATCCTGAACACACTCGCCGGCCGGGTTTTCATCAGCTCCGCGTAGGCGCCTGGGACCTCGCCGAAGCCGACCAGCTTGACCTTGCGGCAGCGCTGCGCCTCACCCGTGCGGCAGTCCTCGCACTGGCCGCAGCCGACGTACGACATCACCACCACCGGGTCGCCGGGCTCGAGGCCCTCGACGCCGGCGCCGAGCGTTTCGACCACGCCCGCGAACTCGTGGCCGAGGATGGTTCCCGGCGGCATGCGGAAATTGCGCCCGGCCGCGTGCAGGTCGGAGCCGCAGATGCCGCAGGCTTTTACCCGCACCACGAGTTCGCCCGGGCCGGCGATCGGATCGGGGACCTCGGCGATCTCAAGCCGGGCGCCCGGCGCCCGGTAGACGCAGGCTTTCATTTGCCGCGTGTGCTCGGGAACGACGGCGCGCGTCGTTCCTTGAGCGCCGCCACGCCTTCGTGAAGGTCGTCGCTGAAAAAGCCCAGCATCTCCATCGCGAGCGATGCGTCGAAGGCCGGCCCGAACATCCGGAGCCAGTTGTTGAGCGAGCGCTTGGTGAAGCGCACCGCCTGCTGCGGTCCGCGGGCGAGCTTTTGCGCGACCTCCATCGCCTTGTCCATCAGCTTGTCGGCCGGTACGCACAGGCTGACCAGGCCGACGCGCTCGGCTTCCTTGCCGTCGATGAAGTCGGCCGTCATCAGGTAGTACTTGGCCTTGGCCATTCCGCAGAGCAGTGGCCAGATGATTACCGCATGGTCGCCGGCGCCCACGCCCAGGCGGATATGGCCGTCAGTGATGCGCATGTTCTCCGACGCGATCGAGATGTCGGCCATGAAAGCGACCGCGAGCCCGGCGCCCACGGCGACGCCGTTGATCGCCGAGATGATCGGCTTGTCGAGATTGATCATGTTGTAGACGATGTCGCCGGCCTCGCGCCAGGCCTGTCCGATGTTGGCCGCGCTGCCCGCCATCCGCTCGATCATCTCGAGGTCGCCGCCGGCCGAGAACGCGCGCCCCTTGCCGGTGATCACCACCACGCGGGTCTCGGGGTCTTCGTCGATATCCTTCCACACCCGGCTCAACTCCCAGTGCAGGCGGTTGTTGGTGGCGTTGAGCACGTCGGGGCGGTTGATCGTGATGAGCAGGATTCCGTCGTCGCGATGCTCGAATAGCAGATGCTGATATTCCTCGTACTTCATCGGGAGCCTCCGAATCGAATGGCATACTGGATGGTGTGTTCCTTAGCGCAGCTCGCGCATTTCCTCAAAACGCCCGGGCCGGATAATCCGGGATGTGCGCATTCGGGGCGGGCGCTGGAGGAAAATCGAAAACGCGCAAACAGGCGACGACCGGCGCGCGCTCAGGCGTTCACGGAGGGGTTCAGCGTCAGGCGGCGCAGCGTGGTCGTAGCCTGCACCATCGGCAGGAAACGGCTCTTGAACGCCTCGGCCGAAAGATTCGCGCACGCGGCGAGCCGCGACAGCGCCGGCTCCTCGAAGTCGTGCGGCTCGAGCCTGGTCATGTACGAGCGCGCGACCTCGTACGATTCGGTGTTGACGTCGACCAGCCGCACCCTGATTCGTCCGGTGGCCGGATCGACGAGCGCGGCGAAATCGACCGGCGTCACGCGACCGCCGGCGATCGCGATGAGCGCGCCCGAACCTCCGCTCAGCAGATAGCGCACCGCGCCATAGCCGAGCGTGCGCGTATATTCGGCGTCGAACGGCAGCGGCTTCGCGCAGCGCAGTTCGTAGCCGATGTCCTTGGTGACCACGGTCGCGCCGATCCCGAGTTGCTTGAGCGCCTCACGCACGCGGTCGCGCAGCAGGTAGCCCAGCGGGATGTCCGCGATATGCACGTGGCCGTAGGCGTCGGCCTCCGAACGTGGCCCGGTCGGCAGAGTGCCGGGGTCCATGCGCTCGGCGATGCCTTCGGCGACCACCGCGACGCCGTTGTCGTGGCCCTCGGACCGACGCTTGATTATCGCGCCCACGACAGTATCGACGACCAGCGAAAGGTCGAAGCGCTCGCCGTGGAATTCCTCCAGAATCACGCCCAGCGTGGCGCCCGCCGACTTGCACATGCTGAGCGCGAGCGAGCCCGACTTCCGCCCCATCGAGATCGCCAGGTACCATCTGCCCGTGGTGCGCGCGTCGACCATCAGCGATTCGACGATGGTGGTGCCGACGGCGCGCGCGGTCTCGAAACCGAAGGTCGGCGCGTTCTCGGGCAGCGGGAGGTCGTTGTCGATCGTCTTGGGCACCGTCACAACGCCGATTTTCCCCCGCGTGTGCTCGGCGATTCGGAAGGCGCCGTAGGTCGTGTCGTCGCCGCCGATACAGACCAGGTAGCGGATGCCGAGCGCCTCCAGCGCGCCGATCGTGCGCTCGAGGCTCGCGTCGTCGCGCGCCGGATTGGTGCGCGAGGTACGCAGGATCGACCCCCCGGTGGAATGGATCTGGCTCATCTCGTCGAGCTTGAGTTCGGCCACGTGCGAGGTGTCGCCTTCGGCGAGCCATCGATAGCCGTCGCGCAGGCCGACCACGCGCAGCCCGCAGTTGATCGCCTCGATGGCGGCCGAAGAGATGACTCCGTTGATGCCGGGGGCGGGTCCGCCGCCGACCAGGATTCCAAGCGTGGCCTGCCTATCACCGTTACGCTGCATCATTGAAACCTTCGCCGGGGCCGTTCGCGCCGCCGGGGCTCGTACGCCGACCGCGGCCGGTCACGGTCAGCGTGCCGAGGCGCCCGCGTAAATATCCATGATTGTGCCGAGCAGCTTGATCGCTTCGGCGCGCGGGCGCTGGAACGAGTTGCGCCCGATGATCGAACCGAAACCGCCGCCGGCCTTGATCGCACGCACTTCGTCGAGCAGCTTTTCGTCGCTGACCTTCGGACCGCCCGAGAAGATCACGATCCGCCGGCCGTCGAAGGCGCTCTGCACGACATGGCTGACGCGCGCGCTCTGCGTCTCGAGCGGGACGCGGTTGGTCTGGTAGGCCTTTTTCGCATCGGGCTGTTCCAGATGCGCGGTGGGCAGCTTGACCTTGATGATGTTGGCGCCGAGCTGCGCCGCGATCTGCGCCGCGTAGGCGACCACGTCGAGCGCGGTCTCGCCCTCTTTGCTGATGCCCGAGCCGCGCGGGTACGACCACACGACCACCGCCAGGCCGTGCGCCTTGGCTTCCTCGGCGATCTCGCGCAACTGTTCGTACATCGACACGCAAAAAGACGAGCCGGGATAAATGGTGTAGCCGACCGCGGCGCATCCCAGGCGCAGCGCGTCCCTCACGCTGCCGGTGACGGCGGGCTCAGGATCAGGCGAGTCGTGCAGCAAGTCATGATTGTTGAGCTTGAGGATGAGCGGGATTTCGCCGGCGAACTCGGCCGCGCCCGCTTCCAGGAAGCCGAGCGGCGCCGCGTACGCGTTGCATCCAGCGTCACAGGCCAGCGAGAAGTGGTAGCGCGGATCGTATGCCGGCGGATTGGGCGCGAAGCTGCGCGCCGGGCCGTGCTCGAAGCCCTGGTCCACGGGCAGGATCACGAACGTCCCGGTGCCGGCGAGCCGCCCGTGATTGATCATCCTTGCTAGGTTGCTCAACACGCCCGCGTTCTCCGAGCGGTAGAAATCCAGAATTTCCCTGGCACGCTTGGTCATAACCGCCTCCGATTCACAATTCGATATTGCTCAGCCGGCGCCCCGCCGGCGCGCCCCGCCTATAACATTTCCGTCGCGCAGCGGGCCGCCCCTGCCAACGCCGCGGCCGGGTTGAGCGAGACCCGCAGCGGAACCCTTGCCAATACTTTATCGAGTCGGCCCTTGGCGCGGAAGGAGCGCACGAATCCGCCGGCGACGAGCGTGGCGAGAATCTTGGGCGCGATTCCGCCGCCGATATAGACTCCGCCAAGCGCCATGAACTTCAACGCCAGGTTGGCCGCCTCCGCGCCATAGATATCGGTGAAGATTCTCAGCGCCTCGACGCATCGCGGGTCGCGGCCGTCGAGCGCGGCCGTACTTATCGTCGCCGCCATATCGGTTGCGCCGGCGAACTCCTCGGTCAGCCATTGCGGCTCGGCATCCGGCGCGCGTGACCGGAGGAACTTGTAGATGTTGACCAGTCCCGGCCCCGACAGCACGCGCTCGAAGCTGACGTGGTCGAACTCGCCGCTTAAGTACTCGAGCAGCTCGATCTGTTCGCGGCCGCGCGGCGCGAAATCCGTGTGACCGCCCTCGCTCGCGACCGAGCGCCAGCGCCCGTCCTCGAGCGGCACCAGCGCCGCCTCGCCGAGACCGGTACCCGCCGCGATCACCGCGATTGGCGCGCGCGCGGCCGGCGGATCGCCGCGCTGGAGCACCGCGATTTCGCTCTCCTTCAGCTGGAGCATCCCGTAGGCGGTCGCCTCGAGGTCGTTGATCAACCGCGCGCCGGGCACGCCGAGCGCGCGCGCCAGCGCCCGCTCTTCCATCGTCCACGGAACGTTGGTCGCGTGACTGACCCCGCCGATGACCGGTCCCGGCACGCCGAAGCAGGCAGCGTCGATCGCCCAGGCGCCGCTCAGAAAGTCGCTGGCGACCTCTTCGAGAGTTTTGAAATCGCGCGTCGCGTAGAGCTTTTCGCGCAGCAGGGCCGGCGCTCCGCCCTCGACACGGTAAAGACCCAGCAGGGTCTTGGTGCCACCGATATCTCCCGCTAGAACGGCAGCCTTGCTCCGCACCGCCATCGCTATCCGCCCTCGGCCTTGAGCCGCTCCGCGAGCGCGACTTCCTCGGCGCTGCCGATATAGACCGGCACGCGTTCGTGGATGCTGCCGGGAACGAAATCGAGCACGCGCCCGCGTCCGGTCGAACCGGCGCCGCCGGCCCGCTCGGCCAGCATCGAGAGCGGCGCGACCTCGTACATCAGGCGTAGCTTGCCCGAGCTCTTGCCGCCGGCGCTCACTTCGCCGGGATATAAGAAAATTCCGCCGGTCAGCAGGCAGCGATGGAAATCGGCGACGAACGCGCCGCAGTAGCGCAGCGAGTAGCCGCCGCCCTCGTCCTTGGGTCCGGTCAGCCGCTCCAGCAGCGCGCGCGCGCCCGGATGCCATCGTGCGGCGTTGGCCTGGTTGACCGCGTAAGTCTTGCCGCGCGCCGGCATCCGGATGTTCTCGCGCCACAGCACGAACTCGCCGACTTCGCGCTCCAGCACGAACGCGTTCACGCCGTGGCCGGCCGACCAGACCAGCATCGTGGCCGGCCCGTAAAGCGCGTAGCCCACCGCCAGTTGATCGGTGCCGGGCCCGAGCACGTCGGCAATGTCGTCGCGGTGGCCGGGCTTGCGCCGGCGCAGCGCGAAGATCGTCCCGAGCGAGCCGTTGACGTCGGTGTTGGACGAACCGTCGAGCGGATCGAACAGCAAGGCATAGGAACCGTGGGTGTGATGCCGTTCAAGGTGGTGCGCCTCTTCCAGCTCCTCGGAAATCAGCGTGCATATCGGGTTGCCGCCGGCGAACGAATCGAGGAACACGTCGTTGGACCAGGTGTCGAGCTTTACGACTTTTTCACCCTGTACGTTGGTCGCGCCGCTTAAGCCCAGTCTGCCCCGCAGCGGCGCGACCGCAAGCTCATTGGAGATTCGCTTGACGGCCAACGCCACCTGTCTCAGCGTCGCGCTCAATCCCGGCTCCATCGGCGGGAGGGCCGCGCGCAGATAACGGTCCAAAGTGATCATCGATGCGTCAGCCGATAATGCGTCAGCCGATGGGTTTCTCATTTTTTCCCCCGGTTGGCCCTGCGATGCGGATGGGTCGAGACTCGCAGCGCGTCCCATGCGCAGCCGCCGGCGCCGCAATGCCCGGATTTTTTCCCTCGTCGATCCGCGCGGCCCCAATCCGCGCAGGTCGGCGAGCGGTTTTCCGAGCCTAACGCAATCCGCCTGATGTGCCTAGCAAAAATCTGCGGCGGTGGCGGGTCGCCACGTCAATATCCGCGCGCAAGTCGGCGCTCACGGCCTGTTTTCGGTCAGGACCTGTTCCGCATCGTGACGAACTCCTCGGCCGCGGTGGGATGAATTCCGATGGTCGCGTCGAACTGCGCTTTGGTCGCACCGCACTTGAGCGCGACTGCGAGGCCCTGGATGATTTCGCCCGCGTCGGTTCCCACCATGTGGCATCCCAGCACCCGATCGGTCTCGCGGTCGACCACCAGTTTCATGAAACTGTGCTCGTCGCGCCCGCTGAGCGTGTGTTTGAGTGGCCGAAAGCTCGACTTGTAAACGTCGACCGCGCGGTAACGCTCGCGCGCTTCGGCCTCGGTGAGACCCACGGCGCCGATATTGGGCTGACTGAAGACCGCGGTCGGCACGTTTTCGTAATCGGGCGTCTTCGGATTGGCGTGAAACAGGGTTTCGGCGACAGCGTGGCCCTCGGCGATGGCCACCGGCGTGAGCTGCATACGGTCGGTGCAGTCGCCGACCGCGTAGATGTTCGGCACCGACGAGCAGGAATAGGAATCCACGGCGACCGCGCCCTCGTGGTCGAGCTTCACCCCGGCCTGCTCCAGCCCGAGATCACGGGTGTTGGGAGTTCTGCCGGTCGCAAACATGATCAAATCGGCTTCCAGAGCGGCGCCGTCGTTCAACGTCGCGCGAATTCCGCGCGGGAGTTTTTCGATCCGCTCGACCGTACGGTTGAAGCGAAGCTCGATTCCCCGCTTGCCCATCTCGAGCGCCAGCGCGCGGCGCACGTCGTCGTCGAAGCCGCGCAGGAGCATGTCGCCGCGATGGACCACCGAAACTTTCGCGCCGAGGCCGTGAAAAATTCCGGCAAATTCGAGAGCTATATATCCGCCGCCCACGACGATCGCGCGCGAGGGAAATTGCGACAGGAAAAACGCTTCGTTCGAGGTGATCGCCAGTTCGCCGCCGGGAATCGGCGGTATGGCGGGCCAGCCTCCGGTCGCAATCAGGATGTGGCGCGCGGTGTAGCGCTGGCTGCCAACGACGACCGTGTGCGCGTCGGCGATCGTCGCCCGCGCGCGCAGGATGCGCACGCCATTGTCGACGAGGATTTTCTCGTAGACTCCGTTGAGCCGCGCGATTTCGCGGTCCTTGTTGGCGAGGAGCGTGCTCCAGTCAAAGCCGCGCTCGCCCACCGTCCATCCGAACCCGGCGGAGTCGGCAAAGGCCTCGCTGAACTCGGAGGCGTAAACGAAAAGCTTCTTCGGAATACAGCCGACGTTGACGCAAGTGCCGCCTAAGTAGCGCTCCTCGGCCAGCGCGACCTTGGCGCCGTACTGCGCCGCCATCCGGCTCGCGCGCACGCCGCCCGAGCCGCCGCCAATCGTGAACAGGTCGAAATCGTACATGGGAATCGGGGCCTCTCTTTTACGCGAATACGCGAACAGCGAAGCGCGTCCGCCTCTTCGGTCATCCTGAACGCAGTCGAAGGACCGCGCGAGGTCCTTCGGCCCCGGCAGCCTTCGCGCAGGATGACAAAATGGAACTGCTCGGCAGCTATCCAGTCGCTGACGCGATGTCCTGCTTTCGCCGCCACTAAACCAGTTCGATCGCAAAGGCGTTCTGCGCGACCACCCGGCCGATCACCGCGGCCTCGACATTGCCACCGGCCTGGAGTTCGGAGAGCAGCGCCAGCGCCTGGGACTCGGGCAGCGCGATCAACAGCCCGCCCGAGGTTTGCGGGTCGAAGAAGATCTCCGCAATTTCGAGGGCCACTTCGTCGGAGATTCTGACGCGCGCGCCGTAAAATTCGCGGTTGCGCCGACCGCCGCCGGGAATCATCCCCTCGCGGCAGCAATCCAACGCGCCGGGGAGCAGAGGCAGGTCGGATTCCTCGATCCGCAGCGTGACGCCGCTGCCGTCGGCCAGCTTGCTCGCATGGCCGGCCAGGCCGAAGCCGGTGATGTCGGTCGCCGCATGGACCTCGTGACGGAGCATCGCGCGGGCCGCCTCGGCGTTGAGCATGGTCATCGAGCGCACGGCCGTTGCGTAGTGCCCGGCGGCCAGGCGATCGCGCTTGAATGCCGTCATCAGGACACCGGTGCCGAGCGGCTTGGTGAGCAGCAGGGCGTCGCCTACGCGCGCGCCGACGTTGCGCACGATCCGGCGCGGATCGATCACTCCCGTCACCGCCATTCCGTACTTGACTTCCTCGTCGGCGACGCTGTGCCCGCCGACGATCACGACGCCGGCCTCGCGCGCTTTTTCGGCGCCGCCGCGCAGGATTTCTCCGAGCATCTCGCCCGGCAGGCCGCTTTGGGGCCAGCACACGATATTGAGCGCGGTCTTCGGCACCCCGCCCATCGCGTAAATGTCGGAGAGCGAGTTGGCGGCCGAGATCTGGCCGTAGGTGAACGGGTCGTCGACCACCGGGGTGAAGAAATCGACCGTGTTGACCACCGCGATCTCGTCGGAGAGACGATACACTCCGGCGTCGTCGCCGGTGGTGATACCGACGAGCAGGTCGGGATGGCTTCCCGGGTCGAACCGGCTAAGCGCGGCTGCGAGGTCCTCCGGACCCAGCTTGCCGGCTCAACCCGCTGCTTTGCAGCGCGCGGTGAGCCGAATCAGTTCGCCGCGCGTCGCATTATTGTTCCGCTCTTCAGGCATCGTCCGTTATTCTGGCGCAAGCCCGCCGGTCGCGCCATCGCCGCATGGTCACGGGCGGGCGCGCAGGCGGCGGGCGTCGCCGACCCGCGTGGTCACGCCCGAGTGATCGAAATAGTCCAGCAACGCTATCGCGAACTTGCGCGAGGCGCCGAGCAGGTCGCGAAAGGTCGCCGCGGTTATCTCGGGCGCGGTCTTCAGATGGTCGAGCAGGCGCTGGCGTGCGGCTTCCATCGCGTCGCGGCTGAAATACAAATCGGTCGCAATTTTGACCACGCGGCCCTCGCGTTCGAGCGCGCCGAGCAGCGTGCGCATCCGCGCGAGTTCCGAGGGCGGCAGCTTGAGCTCGTCGGCGAGCTGTTTCAGGTCGGGCGGATGGAACTGCGCCATTTGCAGCGCCTGCGCAAGGCGCTCGCCGAGGCGGCCCTCGTCGCCGCCGAGCTTGACCCGATGCGATTTGAGCCGGAGCACGCTTTCCTCGCGCACCAAATCGGACTCGCGCGCGAGGCGATCGACCAGCGCGCGAAAGGCGCGCGCGCCGACCGCGTACGGCAGCCGCTCGCGCAGCGCCTCCATCTCGAGCCCCGGCGAGAGCGGCTCGGCCTGATGATGTGCCGTCAGTGCGGCGATCGCAAAACGCTTGAGCTCCTCCCATTTGCCCGCCGTGGTGTGGCCCTCCTCGTCGCCGAGCGAGAGCTTGATGAAGCGGCGATCCTTGAGCGCGTCGTCGATCTCGCGCGCGGGGGCGTTGAGCAGTTGCGCAGCCCGCGCCGCGGTAACGGCGAAACTCTCCTGCAAATCGAGCAGCGCTTCGACCGTGGCGGGCCCGAGCGCGCCTTCCAGCGCGCCGAGACGTTTGAGGTAAGTCTCCAGGGGCTTGCGCACGCGCCGACCAAGCGGGTTGAGCACGCCGCCGCCGCCGAGCGTGCGCCGGCTGGTCTCGTCGCGGATGACGAAGCGATCGCCGGCGAGCGCGACCATCGGCTCGTTCAGCACGAGCTGCACCAGGGCGCTCTTTTTTGGCGCGATTTCGCCCGGCGCTTCGAGCACGATCGCGCGGCCGATCGTCTCGGCGGTGCCGATGAACAGGCGCACGCGGTCGTTGTTCTTGAGCGGGCGCTTTGCGGCGGGCCGAATCTCCAGCCGCGCGTCGAATCGGGCAGTTGTCAATTCGAGCCGATCGTCCGCGACCACGTCGCCGCGCTTGAGCTCCATCCGCTCGGCGCCGCTTAAGTTGAGCGCGACGCGCTGGCATAGCCCCGCGCGCTCGACCGGCTCCGAATGGACCTGTATCGAGCGCACCCGGACTTCGCCGCCCGCCGGCAGCACGCGCAGCCTCTGGCCGATGCGCACCTCGGCGCCCATCGCGGTTCCGGTCACCACCGTGCCGTGGCCCTTGATGGTGAACGCGCGGTCGAGCGGCAGGCGGAACAGCCCGGTCGGCCGGCGCGCCTCGAAACCTTCGAGTTGGCGCGCGATCGTCGCGCGCAGTTCATCCAGGCCCGCACCGGTGATGGACGACACCGCGACGATCGGCGCGCCCGCGAGAGCGGTGCCGTCGGCCAGCAGTTCGATCTCGTCGCGAACTTCACTCAAGCGCGCGGCGTCGGCGAGGTCGGCCTTGGTGATGATGAAGATGCCGCGCTTGATGCCGAGCAGGTGCAGGATGTCGAGGTGCTCCTCGCTCTGCGGCATCACGCCGTCGTCGGCCGCGACCGTGAACAGCACGAGATCGATTCCATGCGCGCCGGCCAGCATGTTGCGGATGAACCGCTCGTGGCCGGGAACATCGACCACGCCCGCGCGCGTGCCGTCGGCGAGCGTGAAATACGCGAAGCCTAGGTCGATCGAAATCCCGCGTTCTTTTTCCTCCTTGAGGCGGTCGGTGTCCTGACCGGTGAGCGCGCCGATGAGCGCCGTCTTGCCGTGATCGATATGGCCGGCGGTGCCGATGATGGCATGGGTGACGGCGTGATGGGTGACGGTGGCAGCCATGGCAGCGAAACAAATCCACTCCGGGCGGTGCCGCGCTGTTCCGGTCCGGCGGCGGCGTGGCCGCGTTACTTGCCCTGGACCTGGTTGATATACGTTGCGAGGTCGAAGTAGTCCCGCCAGGCTTTGATTTTGCCCCCATGCAACTCGAACACGCCCGCCACCGGCACCACCACCGGGCGGCCGTTGACGACGAACGAGTCGACGCGCTCGTTGAACACCGTTGTGCCCGCCGATGCCGTGGCGAGAATCTTGAATTCGATCTTGGTGGTCCCTGGCATGAAGCCGTCGATGGTCCTGCGAATTTCGGCCTTGCCCCTGGCGGCCGCGAGCGGGATGTTGTGATAGACCGCGTCGTCGGCGAAGAATTCCATCACCTTGTCGATGTCCAGCGTCGTCCAGGTCCGGCAAAACTCGATCACCACCCGTTCGTTTTCGGTCGCCATCGCCGCATCCTCCTTTCGGATCGTTGGAGCTTCAGGGCTTGTCCGCTTCCTCGTCGAGGTAGAAGCGGTCGTCGTCCTTGTTATAGCCGAACAGCTCGGCGAAGCGGCCCCACCCGACCATCGCGGCGAACATCCGTTCCGGCCGCTCGTCGGGCAAGAGCATCGCGAGATGTTCGAGCGCCACTTCCTTCGAGAGCGAGCGATCTTCCTGGCCGCGGAGCAGCCGCACGAAGTAGCTGAAGAGCGAATGCCTGGTGAGCTGGTCGCGGATGATGCGTTTACGCGCATTCATGTCGGCGGCAAGAAACTCGCGTCCCAGCGGTTCCAGCACCACGTCGCCGGCTGGAGTGGAGACCAGGCCGAGGATTTCCGCCGCCTTCATCACCTTGAGCAAGTCGGAAAACTTGAAGCTGAGATCGCGCGCGATTTTGTAGCCGTCCTCGCGGCCGCCGCGGTCCTCGAGCATTTCGAGCAGGCCGAAGACCCAGGGGAGTTGGGCGTCGGGAATCGGATGAATCAACGGTGAAAGAGGCGGAGGCATCAGGCGCGCTCCTCGATCAGCGAGAAGACTTTGTCGGTGAGGCTGTTGAACGATTCGCCCCGCCGATCGCGCGGGCGCTGGAGCTCGACCTTGATGTCGCCGACCAGCCGCCCGGGCCCGGTCGAGAGCACCAGGATGCGGTCGGCGAGCTCGACCGCCTCCTCGATTATGTGGGTGACCATGATGATGGTCTTGACCGGACTGTCGGGGGCCTGCCACAGGTCGAGCAATTCCTCGCGCAGCCCGATTGCGGTCAGTGCGTCAAGCGCCGAGAACGGCTCGTCCATCAGCAGCACCGCCGGCTCGACCGCCAGCGCCCGCGCCAGTCCCACCCGCTGGCGCATCCCGCCCGAAAGCTCGCGCGGATAGGCCTCCTCGAAACCGTCGAGGCCCACCTTGTCGATGTAGCGTGTCGCCAGCCGCTCGCGCTCGGCGGGCGCGATGCGGCGCGCTTCCAGGCCCAGTTCAATATTGGCCTTGACGCTGAGCCACGGCAGCAGGGCGAAGGACTGAAAGACCATCGCGCATTCGGGGTTGATGCCGTCGACCTGCTGGCCGTTGTAAAGCACCTGGCCGGAGGTCGCGGGCACGATGCCGTTGATGATCCGCAGCAGGGTCGACTTGCCGCATCCCGACGGCCCGACGATCGCGATGAACTCGCCGAGTTCGACGCCGAACGACATCTCGTTGAGCACGCGCAGGCTGCCCTTGGCGTGGGGGTAGCTTTTGGAGACTTGCTTGAGCTCGAGCAGGGCCATGGGTCGGCTGGGTCGGAACTACGCATCGTCGATGCACCGCGGATCGAATCAACAGAGTCAATCGAACTTGTAGCGTTCCGTCGCCACATTATACAGCCGGCGCCACACCAGCCGGTTGAGGCCTATCACTACCACGACCATCGAGAGCAGGCTAAGCAGGATCATCAGGTTGTTGCCGGTCTCGTAGGTCGCAACGTCGAGCAGCGCGCCCAGGCCCAGCACTTTGTAGGTGTGTCCGCGGTAGACGAAGTACTCGGACAGAATCAGCGCGTTCCACCCGCCGCCCCATGCCGTGATGCTTCCGGTGACGATCGAGGGTACCAGCGCCGGTACGTCGAGCTTGCGCCAGGTGACCCATCGGCTGAGACGGTAGGCGCGCGCGAACTCCTTGAGTTCCTCGGGAATCTGGTTGACGCCGGCCAGCAGGTTGAACAGCAGGTACCATTGCATCCCGGTCAGGATCAGCAGGATCGACGCGAGATTCATCCCGCCGGTCTCGTGAATAACGAACACCACGATCACCGGGAACAGCGCCGTCGCCGGCATCGAACCGACGATCTCGGCGATCGGCGAGAGCCATCGCTTGAAGCGCGGACTGTTGGTCGCGGCCAGCGCGCATGGCAGCGTCCAACCGAGCGAAATCGCGTAGGCGACGACCATGCGGATGGTCGAGGCCAACGTCGCCGCCGGAATCTGCCGCACCTGGGGCGGCCATGGCATCATCAGGGCCCGCAGCAGTGCGTCGAGGCCGCGAACGATCGCGTAGATGAAAATTCCGCTGAAGGCGACCAATGCGGCGAAGCCGGCGACGCGGGCGGCACGCGCCAGGTGCTCGCGCGCGCGCGGACCAGGCGGCGGGATGGCGCCGAGCAGGCCCTGCGCGATAACCACCAAGGGACGCACGACCAGGCGCACCGCGCGATAGACGCTGGGACCCAGCAAGCCTATCGCATGCAGCATTCCCAGCGAACGTTCGGCCTCGGCGCCGGAGGTGAACTCGTAGCGGAACTTTTCCGCCCACACCGACAGCGGCTGCCAGACCACCAGGTCCATCGCGACGATGATCAGGAGCAGCGCGAGCAGGCCGAGCCCCATCTCGCCGCTGCGGCCGCGGTTGGCGGCCTCCATCAGGAAGCTGCCCAGGCCCGGCAGCCGGTAGGTCGAGGGTCCGGCCGTGATGATTTCGCAGGCGATGAGGAAGTACCATCCCGCCACCCATGACAGGATCGAGTTATACACCAGCTTGGGCACGCACGCGGGGAGCGCGAGTTTGCGAAAGCGCAGCCATCCGCCGGCCCCAAAGGCCTCCAGCGCTTCGCGCGAATCGTCGGGGATGGTCCGGATGGATTCGAACACCCCGAGCGCGAGGTTCCACGCCTGGCTGGTGAAGATCAGGAACACCGCCGCCATCTCGACGCCGAGGCGGCTGCCGTGCGCGAGCGCGACGAAAAAGTAGACCGCGGCGGGAAAGAAACCGATCACCGGCACCGATTGCGCGATATCGATCGCCGGGATCATCACCCGCTCCCATATCCGCCCGCGCGCAGCCAACATTCCGTAGGCAACCGAGAACAGCAGTGCCAGCACATACGCGGCGAGCATCCGATTGAACGAGCACAAGGCGTAATAGGGCAGATGGCGCGCCGAAACACTCAGCTTCGGCCCGTGCAGCATCGGTACGTAGTTGCGAAAGCCGAAGAACAGCGCGAGCAGGGCCGCCACGATCAGGATCGAGCTCGCCCCACCGATGATCTTGCGTGAATTGGTCTTCTCGTTCATCGCGGGCGCCGAGCCTGCCAGCATAACGCTCCGGCGCGCTGGCTCAAACGCCGCGGTCATGAACGCGAGGTTACGATATGCGTGAGTTGATAATCGTGCCCTACCCGGCCAGCGCTCGCGTTGACAATCGGGTCGAGGCCAAATAGCGGTTTTTAGCAGATGGCGGCCAGCGATAAGGAAACGGAAGAGTGGCGGCTCGGTATCGAAGCCGGCGGGCACGACGCCCCGGAAGCCTCCGAAGAGGCGGGGGCGCTCCGCAACTACTCGGCTGAGCGGCTGGAACGGCCGCTGTGCGTCGTCACGGCGGAGCATCTCGGATGGGCGGTGGCCGGCGCGCTGGCGCTCGCGAGCCGGTTCGTGATGCTCGGGGAGCGCCCGCTGGATTCCGCCGAGGCGGGCCACGCACTCGGCGAACTGGCCTTGTTGCGCAACGGGCCATCCGCCGCGGCGCATCTGTCATGGATTCATCTGCTGGAGGCGGCGGTGTTCGCGGCGCTGGGCGCGGGCGACTTCGGCGCGCGGGTGATCTTTGCGATGAGCGGGCTGCTGCTGATCGCGGCGGGCTTTGCGATGCGCCGACATCTTGGCCGCGCCGGTGCGATCGCCTTCGCGGCGCTGCTCGTGCTTTCGCCGAGCGTCGCCTATTTTTCGCGCGCCGACGATAGCGTCGTACCCGCGTTGGCCTTCGCGGTGCTTGCGCTGGCGCTGTTCCTCGAACTGGCGGACGAGCCCGGACGCCTGGTCGCGGCCGGACTGGGCGTGGCGGTGGGTCTCGGCCTGGCCACCGGCGGAGCCGCGCTGATGACGGCGCTGTTCATGCTGGCGGCGCTCGCGACCGTGGGCCTCATGCGGGCTCTGGCGGACACGCGGGTGCGGCTGCGGGTGCGAGTCTGGTGGACGCGGCGCAAGGCGCTATGCCTCATCACGACAGCGGTCGCGGCGGTGGTATGGCTGGGATGCGAAAGCGAATTTTTCACCCGCTCGCCGCTCGGTGCGATCGTGGCCGCCTTCCGCGCTAACTTTTCGAGTTCGGGCCCGGGGGGACATCGCGGCTTTGTGGCCGGGCTGGATTTTTACCTGCCGATTCTCGCGCTGTACGAATTTCTCGTCGTGCTGCTCGCGCTGATCGGCGCGCTGGGCGTGCTCACGCTGCGCATCCGCTCGCGCCTGGCGACGGGCGCGCTGGTGTGGAGCGCCATTGCGGTCGCCTTCTATCTCTGGACGCCGGCGCGCTCGCCGGCTTTCGTGATCCAGATGATCGTGCCGATGGCGCTGCTGGGAGCGTTTGTGATCGACTACCTGCATCACACCGTAGCCTGGACCATCCTCTGTTATCCGCTCGGCGTGCTGGCGCTGCTGACGCTCTACGTACAGGTGACGAACAATTTCCTCTGGTACGCCCCCGACGCCAGCCAGGCGCCGTGGGCGCGTACCGCGCTGCTCTATTGGACCGATCCCGCGACCACGTTGCAGACGCCGGTCCAGTGCGCGCGCGTGTTGGACCAGGCCCCTTCGCACGGCGCGAGCGCGTTCTTTGCCTCCGACTCGCCGGTGCTGCGATGGTACCTGCGCGCGTTGGCTCCGGCTGCCACGGCCGAAGACGCGGCGGCCATCGTCGGCGGTGTCGAGCTGGCAAGGTCCGAGGCGCAGGGAGCCACCATCTACGAATTCGAGCTGAGCGACGCATGGCATCCGGCGTGGTGGTCGCTTTCGCCGCAAATCGCGCTGCACTATCTGCTGAACGCTCACGCATGGGCGCCGCCCGACTCGCGTCGCGTGACCGTCGCCGTGCGCCCGATCATTGCTGTCGCTCCGACCGTGATTCTGGCCCCGCCTGAACCGCCGCCGACGGCAGGGCCGGCCGCGTCCCCGGGACACTCCGAGCCCGGCCCGGCTGCCCCGGCGAGCTCGGCCGCCCCCGGCAAGCAGCCCTTGGCTGCCCCGTCAGCGGCGGCCACACCCGTCCTCGGTCCCGGCCGTGACAGCCGTTCTTCCTCTGGTCCCGGGTCCAGTCCCGCCGCGATTTCAGCCGCTACGCCCGCCGCGATTCCTTCGGCCGTTTCGGTCGGGCGCCCTTCCGCGACCCCTGCCGGTACGCCTGCCGGCAAACCCGCCGGCAAGCCTGGCGATACCCGCCGCGCCCCCTGATCCTTCGCCTGGTGAGCGTGGCGGCGGTGGATACTCGTCGGCCGCACGGTGGAATTTGATCGCGGTTTGGTAAATGCTTCTGAGCAGACTCGTCGCGATGGCGATGAGCGGGCGAGCGGATGAAAAGCAACGTAGTGCCGATCTCGCGCGCAAGGAGGGTGGCCCGTCGCACGCCCGCGCGAACGCACCTGAGGCCGGCCGCAGGTCCGAAGGTGGCCCTCGCCCCGCAGCCGGTTCCCGCGGTCGCAACCGTGCCCGATACGCCGATTTGGCTTTCGATTCTCGCGCTGATTGCGATGACGATGTGGCCCTCGGCGCTGGTCTGGGCGGTTCAGCTCACGCATCGCATCGGCGTCTGGTAGCGACGCCCAACCTCCGCTGCGGCCGCGATGCTCGCACGGCCGCGCGACGGTTTGCGCGCGATGCGCCGCTCTGTAATAAAGACCGGGAACCGTCGCGGCCCGACGTGTGTGCGTCGCCATGTGAGCCCGGCCGGGCCGCAGTAGCTTCGGCAAAGGAAAGATCAGGATGCAAGGCCTTCTCGAAACGATCCAGCGATGGCATATCCATCCGGCCGTCGATCATTTCACGGTCGCGCTGCTGATCGTCGCGGTTGTTACCGACCTCGTCGCCAGCCTGTTTTCGACGCGCCTGTGGCTGCGCTATGCGGCGCTGGCGCTGATGATCCTCGGCACGGCCGCCGCCTGGGGTTCCAACCTTACCGGCGGATGGGAGGCTCATCGCGTATGGGACGCGGTCAAGGCCGCCGGCGGACCCGCTTACGACACCCTTCGTCGCCACGCCGAGCTCGGTGAATGGCTGCCGTGGGCCTTCCTGGTGCTGGCCGTATGGCGCATCGGGGTCCAGCTTTTCGGCTTCATGGCCGGCACGCGATGGCTCTACCTGCTCGTCGCCGTGATAGCGGCGCTCGTTCTGTCGTACCAGGGTTACCTCGGCGGCAAAATGGTTTACGACTACGGCGTCGGCACCGCTCTGTTCAACGCCGCGCCGTCTTCGCCGAGTCCACAACCGGAGGCTACCGGTCCGGCTACGCCGATCCCGACGGTCTACGTGCCGACCGCGAGCGCGACGCCTCAGGCCGCCGCTCCCACAGTCTCCGCCAGCGCCAGCGCAACCGCCTCCGCGATGCCGAGCGCCACCGCCGCCGCAGCACCCGCGACGACCTCTTCCGCCGCGCCCTCGCCCGCGCCGAGTCCTTCGCCACGGCCGAGCGACTCTCCGACCCCTGCGTCATCCGCTTCCAGCGCCGACGAGACCACGACTTCAGCCGTACCCGCGCGCGCTCCCGGAACCACGATTCGACCGCCCGGTCCGCATCCGGGAGCGGCGGCCAGTCTCTAAGCGAGCCGCGAGCGCCCTGGAGGCAATGATGGAACGACGCAAGGTCGCAGTGGTGAGCGCGGTCTTTCGCTACCCGGTCAAATCGATGCTGGGCGAGAAACCCGCCGAGCTGGAGCTGACCACCAACGGTACACTCGGCGATCGGGCCTGGGCCGTGCGTGAGGCTAGCGGACGCATCGCGACGGCCAAGAAGTGGCCGGCGATGCTCGGCTTGCGCGCGAGCTACGATTCGCCGCCCCGCTCGGCCGAGCTTGCGCCGATCACGATCGTTTTTCCCGACGGCGGCAGTATCCACGCCGCCGACCCCGACGCTTCGGCGCGGCTCTCGGCGGTGCTCGGCCGCCCGGTGCTCCTCGAGCGGGCGAAGGCCGACGAGCATTCGCGTGGCGAAATCGATCCGCAGACGATTTTCGCCGACGTCCCGGTCGAACAGATTTTTCCCGGCCTGACCAGCCAGACCATACCCGACACGTTCGGCCTGATGCGCGGCGCGTTCTTCGACTCGGCGCCGATTCACGTCCTCGCCAGTGGCTCGCTCGAACATCTGAAACGGCTGTGCGGCGGCGACTCGATACTCGACGCGCGCCGCTTTCGCCCCAATATTTTCGTCGATACCAGCGGCACCGGCGCCGACGGCTTTGTCGAGGACGAATGGCTCGATGGCACGCTTGAGATCGGCGAAACAGCGAAGATTGTCGGGATGAAGCCGGCGCTGCGCTGCGTGATGACGACGCATGCGCAGACCGACTTGCCGCGCGACCTGTCAATCCTGCGCACCGCCGCGCGGCATCATAAGGCCACGCTCGGCGTCTTCGCCTCGATCGGCGCTCCCGGCACGGTGCGCGTCGGCGACCCGGTTTATCTTTCCAGGTAATTGCCTCATCCCCAACCGAAGCCGCCGCTTCGGTGATCCCGAGCGAAGAGCCGGCCGCGCCGCGCTCAAAAAATTCGCAAACTCCCACAATGATGAAGGGGCCGTTCACGAACAGCCCCTACAATCGATCGTCTCCTGTGAAGAGGCCGCTTGCGAGCGGCCCTCTGACTGTTCATGAAGCCGCGGGGCCGCGCTTGCGGCGCGCGCCTGGGCGGCAGACGATTACGGCTGGGCTCGGCGCGCAGTGCCGGCGCCCAATCCGATGCTTGCAGGTCATTCAATCGTTTGCTCGCCGCGCTCCACCGATCGTCTCGAGGCGGCCTTGCGATGGCTCCAGGAGCTTGAGCCCTCTGCCGAGGTGATGGTGCTGGCGGCGCGTCAGCCGCCCGCCGACGACCTGGTGCGCGCCCTGGGCGCGCGGCGCGCGCTCTTCGGCGTTCATCGCATGACCCCAGCCCGGCTGCTCGGCGTACTGTGTGCCGAGCGCCTGTTTCGCGACGGCCTGGCGCCGGCCGCCGGACTCGGCGCCGAGGCGGTGACCGCGCGCGCGATCCACAAGCTCGCGGCCACCGGTGCGCTGGGCTATTTCGCTCCGATTGCCGACCGTCCCGGATTTCCGGGCGCGCTTGCGCGCACGCTCGGCGAAGTCCGGCTGGCTGGAATCGGCGCGCATGAGTTGGCGGCGCTCGACGCGATCGGTGCGCCGCTCGCCGCGATGCTGAACCAGTTCGAGGCCGAGCTTCGCGAAGCGCGCCTGGTCGACCGCGCGGCGATGCTCGCTCTGGCGGCCGCGATCGTGAACGCCGATCCGCCGCCGCGCCACGCCACGATGCCGATCCTGATGCTCGACGTCGCGGTGGCGTCGACGCTCGAGCGCGAATTGTACGCGGCGCTCGCCGCCCGCGCGCCCGCGATGCTCGCGACGGTGCCGCAGGGCGACACGGACACCCTGGCGATGCTCGGTGCGGTGCTCGGCGTCGCGCCGCCGCCCGCGCCGCGGGCCGCCGCGGCGGCGGAATCGATCGCGCGGCTGCAGGATTATCTCTTCAGCGACGAGACCCCGCCCGAGCGCCCGCTCGACGATACGGTCGAAGTCGTCTCGGCGCCCGGCGAGATGCAGGAATGTGTCGAGGTCGCGCGCCGGATTGTGGCCGCGGCCGCCCGCGGCGTCCCCTTCGACCGTATCGCGGTTGCGCTGCACGCGCCGGGACGTTACGTGCCGTATCTGGAAGAGGCGTTCGACCGCGCCGCGATTCCGGCCTGCTTCGCGCGCGGCGCAACGAGGCCCGAGCCCGGCGGCCGCGCGCTGCTCGCGCTGCTGGCTTGCGCCGCCGAGCATCTCTCCGCCCGCCGCTACGCCGAGTATCTTTCGCTCGCGCAGGTGCCCGATCCGGATCGCGACGGACCGCGGCCCTTCGTCGCCCCGGACCTCGAACTTGCCGGCGGCGCGCCACCTGCGGAGCCAGAGGCCGCCGCGTTCGCCGCGGGGGCTGGCCCCGACATCGCCGCCGCCGATCCGGTGCCCGTGGTTGAAGGCACTTTGCGCGCGCCGTGGCGATGGGAGCGCTTGCTGGTCGACGCGGCGGTTATCGGCAATCGCGAGCGCTGGGAGCGGCGTCTTGGCGGGCTTGGCGCGGAGTTCGAACTCAGGCGCTCCGAGCTTAAGGACGACGACGTTCGCGCGGCCGTGATCGACCGCCAGATTCTGGACCTCAAGCATCTGGGCGACGTGGCGATGCCGCAGATTTCCGCGCTCGCCGCGCTGCCGCCGCGGGCGATGTGGGGCGAATGGCTCGGCCATCTGCGCGCGCTCACCGCGCTCGCCGTGCGCGACTCGGCGCCGGTGCTGGCCGCGCTGGCCGAGCTCGAGCCGATGGCGCCGGTGGGGCCGGTCGGTCTGGACGAAGTGCGCCAGGTGTTGGCCGAGCGGCTGGGACGGCTCGAGGCGCCCGCGCGGCGGCGTCGCTATGGCGCGGTGATGGTCGCGCCCACGCTCGACCTTCGCGGTCTCGATTTCGACCTCGTGATCGTGCCCGGCCTGACCGAGCGCGTCTTTCCCAAAAAGCTTACGGAGGATCCGATCCTGCCCGACGCCGCGCGCGGACGCCTCGGGCACGGTCTCGAACTCCAGCAAAACCGCGTCGCCGCCGAGCGCCTGGCCTTGCGTCTGGCCGCCGGCGCGGCGCGCCATCGCGTGCTGTTTTCTTTTCCGCGCGTCGACCTCGACCAGGGCCGGCCGCGCGTGCCGTCGTTCTACGCGCTCGAGGTGCTGCGCGCCGCCGAGGGCCGCCTGCCCGGCTTTGACGAGCTCGATAAGCGTGCGGCGGGCGAGCAGGCGGCGCGCCCGGGATGGCCTGCGCCGCGTGACGCCGCCCACGCGATCGACGACGCCGAGTTCGATCTCGCCGTGCTCAATCGCCTGGCCGGCCAGGACGACGAGGCGACGACCGGCGCGGCCCATTACCTGCTCGACGCCAACCCGCATCTCGCCCGCGCGTTGCGTGCGCGGGCGCGGCGATGGCTCAAGCGATGGACGCCGGCCGACGGGCTGGTAGATCCCGGGCCCGAGGTACGCGCCGCCCTGGACCGGCATCGCCTGGACGCCCGTCCCTATTCGGCCACCGCGCTGCAACACTTCGCGGCCTGCCCGTACCGCTTTCTGCTCTACGCGATCCATCGAATCCAGCCGCGCGAAGAGGCCGAAGCGATCGAGGTGATCGATCCGCTCACCCGAGGCGCGCTGCTGCACGAGGTCCAGTTCGAGTTGCTCACCCGCCTGCGCGCGAACGCCTGGCTCCCGGTCGTGCGCGCGTCGCTGGAGCAGGCGCTCGGCCTGATGGACCAGACGCTGGAGGCCGTCGCCGCACGCTGGCATGACCGGCTGGCCCCGGCGATCGAGCGCGTGTGGAAGGACGCAATCGACGCGATTCGCGCCGACCTCCGCGAATGGCTCCGACGGGCGGCCGAAGACCCGGTTACGTGGACGCCCGAGCGCTTCGAACTCGCCTTCGGCCTTGAGGGACGCGATCAGGCCGACCCCGCAAGCCGCACCGAGCCGGTGCCGTTGGAGGTCGGGATCATCCTGCGCGGCTCGATCGACCTCGTCGAGCGCGGCCTGGGCGGACGGCTGCGCATCACCGATCACAAGAGCGGCAAGGCCGACGCGCCCAGGGACGTGATTGTCGGCGGGGGCCGTGTCTTGCAGCCGGTGCTCTACGCGCTCGCCGCCGAGCGGTTGCTCGGTGAGCCGGTCGAATCGGGGCGGCTCTATTATTGTTCGTCGCGCGGCGGTTACGAGGAGCGCGTGGTGCCGCTCGACGATGCGGCGCGCGCCGCGGCGCGCGAATTCGCCGCCACCGTCGCCGGCGCGATCGCCAACGGCTTCCTGCCCGCCGCGCCGGCCGAGGGCGGCTGCCGATGGTGCGATTATCGGATGGTCTGCGGACCGTATGAGGAGATGCGCGTGGCGCAGAAGCCGCCGGCGCGCCTGGCCGCGCTCGAGCGGCTGCGCGGGTTGCGATGAACGAAGTGCCAAAGGCAAACGGCGCGCTGCCACCGATCGCCGATCGACGCGTGCGCGAGCGTATCCGTAACGACCTCGACACCACACTCATCGTCGAGGCCGCGGCCGGCACCGGCAAAACCACCGCGCTGGTCAACCGGGTCGTCGCGGCGCTCGCGGGCGGGCGCGCCGAGCTCGGCCGCATCGTCGCGGTCACCTTCACCGAGAAAGCGGCCGGCGAGCTCAAGCTCCGGCTGCGCGCCGAGATCGAGAGCGCGCGCGGCGATCCCGCGCGCTCCGCCGCCGAGCGCGCGCGGCTTTCCAGCGCGCTCGGCCAGCTCGAGGAGGCGCGCATCGGCACGATCCATTCCTTCTGCGCCGACCTGCTGCGCGAGCGCCCGGTCGACGCGCGGGTCGATCCGATGTTCGAGGTCGCGGCCGACGACGTGGCCGGCGAGTTGTTCGAAAGCGCGTTCGACCGCTGGTTCGAGCAGGCGCTCGCCGCGCCGGGCGAGGGCTTGCGCCGGCTCCTGCGGCGGCGCGAGCGCTTCGACCGCGAAGGTCCGCGGCCGGTAATCCGCGCCGCCGCGTGGGAGCTTCTGCAATGGCGCGACTTCGACGCGCCGTGGCGCCATCAGGCGTTCGATCGCGATCCCGAAATCGACGCGCTGGTCGAAGAAATCCGCGCGCTCGGCGCGCTCGTTGCGCAGGTCGATCCCGACGACTGGCTTGGCAAGGCGCTCGACGAAATTGCCCATCCGATCGACGAAGCGACGCGCCTGGAGACCGTGCGCGGACGCGACTACGACGCGCTCGAGTCCGCTCTGCTGGCGCTGCTGCGCGGCTACGACGGGCGCTGGCGATGGAAGGGGTGGGGCGAGAATTTCGGGCCGCTCCCGCGCGCCGAGGTGATGGCGCGGCGCGATGCGCTGCGGGCGCGGCTCACGCGCTTTCGCGACGCCGCCGGCGCCAACCTCGCGCCGCTTTTGCGCGACGAGTTGTGGCCGATCGTCGGTTACTATGAAGAGGCCAAGAAACGCGCCGGCGTGCTCGACTTCATCGATCTGTTGCTGGTCGCCCGCGATCTGGTGCGTGACCGCGCCGCCGTGCGCGCCGGGCTGCAGAGCCGTATCAGCCATATCTTCGTCGACGAGTTCCAGGACACAGATCCGCTGCAGGCGGAAATCCTGCTGCTGCTCGCGGCCGACGATCCGGCCGAGTCCGATTGGCGGCGCGTGCGCCCGCGCCCCGGCAAGCTGTTCATCGTCGGCGACCCCAAGCAATCGATTTATCGCTTCCGCCGCGCCGACGTCGCGCTCTATCAGGAAATCAAGCGCAACCTCCTCCGGTGCGGCGCCGAGCTTGAGCATCTTACGGTCAGCTTTCGCGCAACTCCCGAACTGCAGCGCGCGGTCAACGCCGCCTTCGCGCCGCTGATGCCGTCGGACTCGCCGACCCAGCCCGCCTATTCGCCGCTGATGCCGTTTCGCGCGGACTGCCCAACGCAGCCCTCGCTGGTGGTGCTGCCCGTGCCCGCGCCCTACAGCGAACGCGGCTACGTTACCAAGCGCCAAATCGACGAATCGACGCCCGACGCCGCCGGCGCGCTGGTGCGATGGCTGGTCGAGGAGAGCGGATGGACGGTGACCACGCGCGATCAGCCCGAACTGCGCGTCGCGCTCGAGCCGCGCCACATCTGCATGCTCTTTCGGCGCTTCAGCAGCTACGGGCGCGACGTCACGCGGCCTTACGTGCGCGCACTGGAGGCGCGTCACATCGCGCACGTCCTGGTCAAGGGCGGATCGTTCAACGAGCGCGAGGAGGTCGAGGCGCTGCGCAACGCGCTCGGCGCGATCGAGCGGCCGGACGACGAGCTCGCGATTTTCGCCACGCTGCGCGGCCCGCTGTTCGCGCTCGACGACGGCGCGCTGCTGCGCTTTCGCGCGGCGGCCGGCTCGTTGCATCCTTTTCGAAAGCTTCCCGCCGATTTACCCGCCGGGCTCGACGAGGTCGGGGCCGCGCTCGGTGTGCTGCGCGAGCTCAGCCGCGGACGCAACCGCCGGCCGATCGCCGAGACTATCGCGCGGCTGCTCGCCGCCGTGCGCGCGCACGCGGCGATTGCGATCTGGCCCACGGGCGAGCAGGCGCTGGCCAACGTGATGCGCCTGATGGATCTCGCGCGGCGCTACGAAGCGCGCCGCGCCGCGCGCTCGTTTCGCGGCTTTGTCGACGAGTTGGAGGCGCGCGCCGCGCGCGAAGAGAGCGGCGACGCGCCGGTGGTCGAGGAAGGCGCCGAGGGCGTGCGCATCATGACCGTGCATCGCGCCAAGGGCCTGGAGTTCCCGATCGTGCTGCTCGCCGATCTGACCTGCAATGAAACCGCCGGCGATGCGGCTCGATGGGTCGATCCGGCAAGTGGGCTCTGCGCGCAGAGGCTCGCCGGCCATGCCCCGCGCGAACTGCTGGACCACGCCGAGGAGGAGACGCGCCGCGACCGCGAGGAGGCGATGCGCCTGCTCTATGTCGGCGCGACCCGCGCGCGCGATTTGCTGATCGTGCCCGCGGTCGGCAGCGCGGCGCAGGAGGGATGGCTTGGCCGGCTCAATCCGGTGATCTATCCCGCGCCTAAGGATTGGCGCGCGCCGCTCGAGCCCGCGCCGCCCGGCTGTCCCGTCTTTGGCGACGACAGCGTCGTCGTGCGTCCGCCCAAGGCTCCGGCGAAGTCCCGCGTCGTCGCTCCGGGGCTCCATCGCGCACAGGCCGGCGACCATCATGTCGTATGGTGGGACCCGACCCGGCTCAGGCTCGACGCGCGCGAAACGATGGGCTTGCGGCAGCATCGCCTCCTGATGGCGGATAAGGGTGAGCGGGCGGCGTCGCAAGGCGCGCACGAATACGAACAGTGGAAGGCGCATCGCAGCGCCGTACTGGCGGCCGGCGCGGTGGAAACTTACAGGGTCGTTACGGCGACCGAGCTTGCCGCGCGGATTGTCGAGCGTGGCGAACGCCCGCGATGGCTCGGCAATCCGGACGAGATCGGGATCGAACGCGTCGCGCGCGCCGCGCCACGTCCGCACGGCGTCCGCTTCGGGACGCTGGTGCATGCGATACTCGCGCGCGTCGCGCTTGATGCGGACGCGCCGGCGATAGCCGGGACGGCTCGATTTTTTGCCAGGATGCTCGGCGCGGACGATGCCGAAACCGCGGCCGCCTGCGAGGCGGCGGCGGCCGCGTTGCGTGCTCCGTTGATGCGGGCCGCGGCCGCCGCGAGCTCCGGTTTGCGGCGTGAGTGCGCGCTGGTGGCGACGCTCGAGGACGGCGCCACGCTCGAAGGTGTCGTCGACCTGGCCTTCCCCGAGCGCGTCGGCGGCGGTGAGCGATGGGTCGTCGTCGACTTCAAGACCGACACCGATATCGCGGGGCGGCTCGACGAATATCGCGTGCAACTGCTGCTTTACCTGCGCGCGATAAGCCAGAGCACGGGCGCTCCCGCGCGCGGCGTGCTGATGTGTGTTTGAACGTGTTTGCACGTATGTTTGAACGACCTCGGGTCTTCGCTACGATTGAGCGGTGGCAAATCGAACCAACGACACCTTGCTGGTGATCGGCTACGGCTCGCTGCTGAGCGGCTATGGATTGCTGGCCAAACGGCGGGGCGGCAAGAGCAGGCTGATTGCGCGCGACGCGTTCGCGGTGCGGCTTGGCAACGCACGGCGCGGCTTCGCCAAGTATTCGAGCCACGGGCAATACCTCGCGATGGACCTCGAACCGGTGCGGCGCGGCGAACCGATCGTGGCGCGCGCGGGTTTCGATGGCGATGAAGGGATCGGCGCGGTGGGGCTGGTGTTCGACCGCGAATGGGCGGGGTTGATTGCGCGGCGCGAGGAGTACGACTCGGCGAAATTCCTCGAGCTTATCGCGCGCGCCGACGCCGCCTGCGCCAGCCTGGGGGAATTTCTGCTCGAGATCGCGCGGCGCACGAACTTCGATCTGCTCGCCTATCGCGTCGAATTGCGCAAACTACTCGACTACACCTCGCCGGGTTACATCTTTCATCCCGTGCGGCTGGCGGACGGCCGCGTCGCGATCGCCGCGATCGCCTCGGGCTTCGAGGGCAGCGGCGATCCGGCGGTGCGCTCCAAGCGCAACGAATTGGGGATGGATCGCTTGCTCTCGATGCGCGAGGCGATGGAGGTGCGGAGCTTCGAGCTCGATCGCGCGGGACAGGCCGGCTACTTCGCCGAATGCGTGCTGGGCGGGATGCACGGCCTGGCGGTCGACGATCTGATGACCGACTTCGATCTCCATACCGACTGGGGACGCGAACTGACGCGCCGTTTCACGCAGGCCGCGCCTGGCGAGCGCGATGATTTCATGCGGGCCTCCTCGCTCGACGCCGCGCGTTACCGCGCGCAATTCGTCGGCGTCGCTCGCGAATGTCTCGTCCCGCTCGGCGCGCCGGTGAAAACCCGCGGGTTGGAGTAAGCGCATGTCATCCGGATTTTCGATCTACGTCGCCAAAGAGAACCTTAAATTTTCGGCCGCGCATTTCATCGCCTACCCTGGCTTTCGCGAGCCACTGCATGGACATAACTACCAGGTCGGCGTGCGCGTGGAAGGACGGCTGTCGCCGACCGGCTACGTGCTCGATTTTGGCCTGATCAAGCGGCTCACCAAGGAGATCGTCGATCGGCTTGACGAGCGCACGCTGGTGCCGGCCGAGAGCGACTGCCTGCAGATCGAACATCTGGACAATGGACAATTGAGGATTTGCTACGGAGCGGATGAATTCCGCCTGCCCGCGAGCGACGCCTGTCTTTTGCCGATCGGGCACAGCTCGGCGGAGGAACTCGCGCGCTTCATCTGGAAGGAACTATGCGAAGCGTTGAACGTCCGGCAGGCGCTCCAGGGAATAGTGTCGATCGAAATCTCGGTGGCCGAAGGGCCCGGTCAGGCCGCAATTTACCACGCTGAAGTGGGCGGGCCGTGAAATTTCACCCCTTGCCGCGGCGGGCTAAATGTCTTCAAGGATAGTGTTGCTTCTCAGGAATGCGCCTGACTAGTCACTGCAGAGGTCCGCTAGGCGTGTATCCCACAAAAAACGTCACTTGTTGGCTACCCTTGCGCGTGACAGAATCTGAGACTGCTTAGTCAGGCCACAATGTCATCGGGGGACCGGCAAGTAGTGATCGCGCCTGAGACCAAGGCTGATGCCGCTGCGCGGCCGCCGGCCGAACGCAGCTTCATCGGCGAACATATAACGGTCGTCAAGCTCCGGGCGCTGGTCGACCGCGTTGCCGCGACCGATGCGACGGTGCTGATCACGGGCGAGAGCGGCACCGGCAAGGAGGTCGTCGCGAGGACCATCCACAGCTTGTCGGCGCGCCGCGGCCACGCCTTCGTGCCGGTCAATTGCGCGGCGATTCCGCATGAACTGCTGGAGTCGGAGATGTTCGGTCATGAGCGCGGCGCCTTCACCGGGGCTTCGGGTTCGCGCCACGGGCTGTTCAGCACGGCCGACGGCGGAACGATCTTCCTCGATGAGATCGGTGAGATGCCGTTGCAGCTTCAGGCCAAGCTCCTGCGCGTGTTGGAGGACGGGATCGTACGGCCGGTGGGCTCGGACCGCGCGAGCAAGATCGATGCGCGCGTGATCGCGGCAAGCAATTCCGACCTGGTCGCCGGGGTCAAGAAGGGCAGCTTCCGCGAGGACCTCTTTTACCGTTTGCAGGTGGTGCCGATCGCGATCGCGCCGCTGCGCGAGCGCCGCTCGGATATCCCGCTGTTGGTCGAGTATTTTCTCTCGCGCTTGCACGCCCGCCTTGCCGGCCGCCACTGGACGGTCTCGCAGGCGGCGATGGTAAGCCTGTGGTCGTACGACTGGCCGGGCAACGTGCGCGAGCTGGAGAACATGATCGAGCGGCTGGTGATCATGTGCGAGGGCGAGGTGATCGACGCCGAGCTGTTGCCGCCCGGCATGGTGGCCACCACCCGGGCCTCCGAGAATCACCTGCCTGCGACGCTGGCCGAAGGCGGCGTCAATCTCAACGCGATAGTGCGCGAGCTCGAGGGCCGCATGATCAACGAGGCCCTGCGTCAGACCGGCGGCAACAAGCAGGCGGCGGCGCGCCTGTTGGGGCTGAAACGCACGACCTTTTCAGCCAAACTGCGGCGCTGCGGCGTAATTGCGCCGGCGGGCGTGGGTTGGAACGACGAATCGTGAGGAACTGATTCGTATGGGGGAGCAATCCGACAGGCTGCCGCAGATCATGGTGGTCGACGACGATGCCGACACGGTTTCGATCCTCGCCCGTCATCTGCAACGCGAGGGCTTCGTCGCCATCGAGGCCATCTCCGGCGCCGAGTGCATCAGGCTCGCGCGCGAAAACCCGGTCGACGTGATTCTGCTCGATCTGATGATGCCAGAGATGGACGGCTTCCAGGTCTGCCGCAAGCTCAAGGAAGACCCGTCGACCGCCGAGATTCCGGTCATCATGATCACCGCGCGCGACGACCTCGACGCGCGCGCCGAGGGGATGCGCCTGGGGGTGAGCGATTTTCTCGCCAAGCCGGTTTTTCGCCGCCAGCTCGCCAATCGCATTCGCGCCCAGCTTGATATGGCTGCGACCGCGCGCGCCAACGATGCCGCGCTCCATCAGCTCCAGGGTAACTCCAAGAAGTAGCGGAGCCGCGCCGCCGCGAGCGCGCGGGCAAGCGGCGCTCTTGCGCGGCAACAGCCGCGCTGCTAACGAGATGCGCTACGGGAACCGGTTATCCTATGAATTGCGCGTGAATTGCGCGGCGTACGCGATCTTTCGCGTCCGCGCGCGCCCGTTACGCGAAGCGGACAGGAGGTAGAGCGAGATGGATGCACAAAGCGCTGGCGGCACGCCACAAAATCAGGTGGTCGCGGCGGCCACTTATCTGTTGGGGTTTGTGACCGGAATCGTCTTTCTTTACCTCGACCCGTACGACAAGGACGAGTTCGTGCGCTTCCACGCGCGCCAGTCGATCGCGTTCTCGGTCGCCGTGTTTGCGATAAATATCGTGGCCGGCGTGTTCATCTCCATCTTTGCGTTCTCTTTCCTCGGAAGGCTGCTTGGGGGCGCGTTGTGGCTGGTTGATCTCGTCCTGGCGATCATGTGGGTTTTCCTGATGTGGAAGGCCTACAGCGGCGAGCGCTACCGCATTCCTTACGTGGCCGACATCGCCGACAGTTTCGGCAAGCCGTAGGCGGATGCGTTGCGCGCCGCGGGCCAAAAACTTGCCCGGGGACTCGAATGAAATTTGGCGTCGGGGTCGACTATTCGCTCAAAGCGTTGCTGATGCTGGCGGACCGCTATCCGAGCGCGCAGCCGCTGCGCGTGGAAGAGATAGCGGCCGTGCAGGGGGTGCCCGAAAACTATCTGCGTCGCCTGCTGATCGAGCTAAAGCGCGGCGGGTTGGTGTTGAGCCAGAAGGGGCCGAGCGGCGGCTACATGTTGGCGCGCTCGCCCGCACGAATCACCATGGCCGACGTGGTCGAGATAATCGAGGGCGACTACACACCGGTCGAGTGCCTGGAGAACGGGGCGAATTCGTTCTGCCCGCGCGACAGCGGATGCCCGATGCGCGACGTATGGCGCGAAGTGCGCGACGCCGTGGTGGGCATTTTGCGCAACGCGACCCTGCAATCGCTCGCCGACCGCCGCAAATCGGCGGTCATGTATCAAATCTGACTTCAGGCCTTACCGTACACCGGCACCACCGCGCCGGAGGTCACGCGGCAATCCTCCGAGCAAAGATATGCGATGGTCCGTGCGATATCTTCGGGCTTGACCCAGTTCTCGTGCTTCGCCTTGGGCATCGCCTTGCGGTTCGCCTCGGTGTCGATCGTGCTCGGGGCGACCGCGTTGACCATGATGTTGTCGCCGAGCACCTCTTCGGCCAGCGCGGCGGTGAAGGTTTTAATCGCGCCCTTGGCCACCGTGTAGGCGGCGTAGTCGCCGGCGCCGGTGAGTCCGCTGCGCGAGCTGACCGAGACGATACGGCCGTAGCCGTTGCGCTTCATCGCCGGCACCGCCGCGCGGCTGCATAGAAACGTCGGCTTGAGATTGAGCTCGAACATCGATTGCCATTCGGCGAGCGTGGTTTCCGCCACCGGCTTGCCGCCCCAGAAACCGCCCACCAGGTTGACCAGGATGTCGAGCTTGCCGAAGGCGCGCAGCACTTCGTCGACCAGCTTGGAGATTTGTTCCTCGACCCCGACGTCGTACTTGCGCATCAGTACCTGCGAGGACGGAAAGCGGTTGCCGAGCCGCCGCTCGACCAGCGGAATTTCGGCGTCGACGATGTAGGGCACGGCGACCTTCGCGCCCGCGATCAGGAAAGACTCGACCACGGCGCGGCCAAGCGCGCCGGATCCACCGGTCACGATCGCAACGCGGCCTTCTAGCAGTTCCATCGATGAGACCTCCGCCGAGGGTTGATCCGCGGCCTCCGCCAGAGCCCGGCCGCTCCGCGTCGATTCGGGAAAGGTGCGCGCGGCGCCTTCACCAACGCGAAATTCCGCCGGCCGCGCCGTCCCACGCATGAGTCTGCGCGGTGCGGCGCTGCCGGCACGCGCCCGCCCCCGGCGGTTGGCGCCGCACGCGCGGACGGCGTCCTACTTCAGGTTGGAGTTGGCGAAATCCCAGTTGACCAGGTTCCACCAGGCCTCGACGTACTTCGCGCGCAGGTTGCGGTAATCGATGTAGTAGGCGTGCTCCCACACGTCGCAGGTCAGGATCGGCCTGATACCGTGGGCGACCGGGGAGTCGGCGTCGTGGGTCGCGATGACGTCCAGCGCGCCGTCGGACTTCTCCACCAGCCAGGCCCATCCGCTGCCGAAATGGGTGGTCGCCGCGTCGGAGAACTTTTTCTTGAAGGCGGCGAAATCGCCGAAGGCCTTTTTGATCGCGTCGGCCACTTTGCCGGCCGGCTCGCCGCCGCCGTGCGCCTTCATCGAGGTCCAGTAGAAGCTGTGGTTGAAATGCTGGGCCGCGTTGTTGAACAGGCCGCCGGGGCCGGCCTCCTTGATGATCTGCTCGAGCGGCGCATTCTCGAACTTGCCGCCTTTCACCAGGTTGTTGAGATTGTTGACATAGGCGGCGTGATGCTTGCCGTGGTGGAACTCCAGCGTCTCGGCCGAGATATTGGGCGCCAGAGCGTCCATCGCGTAGGGCAGCTTGGGAAGTTCAAAAGCCATGATCGGAGTACCTTCCTTTTCGGAGAGTTGGTCTCGTGGGCCGCCGGCAAAAGTACCAGAGCGGCTTCGCCGGGCGGGCGCGGAAAAGACGCACGCGCGCGTATGTGGCTGCGACAACAGTTACCCTAACCCGCGCGTCACACGGGTTGCAAGTTTCGTGGCGCGGCCGCCCCCAGAGCCGGCTGGAAATCGCGACACTGGAAATCGCGGCGCTAGAAGTCGCGGCGGTTGTTGAGCGCGCTCGAGAGCGTGGCGGCGTCGCTGTACTCCAGGTCGCCGCCGGCCGGCAGGCCGCGGGCGAGCCGGGTGGTCTTGACCCCCAGCGGTTTCAGCAGCCGCGCCAGATAGAGCGCGGTCGCCTCGCCCTCGACGGTCGCGTTGGTCGCGATGATGACCTCGCGCACCGCCGCCGGGTCCTCAAGCCGCATCAGCAGTTCCTTCATCTTGAGGTCGTCGGGGCCAACTCCGTCGAGCGGCGCGACCGCGCCGTGCAGCACGTGGTAGAGACCGCCGAAACTGCGCGCCCGCTCGATCGCCATCAGGTCAGCCGGTCCTTCGACCACGCAAATCACGTCGTGCTCGCGCTCGGGGTCCTCGCAGATGCGGCAGCGCGGCGCGTCGGCTAGCGCGAAACATTGCGAGCAGAGGCCGACGCGCTCCTTCATCTCGAGCAGCGCCTCGGCCAGGGCGATAACCTCGTCGCGGGGACGGTTGAGCAGATTGAACGCCAGGCGCGCGGCGGTCTTTTCGCCCACGCCGGGCAGCCGGGAAAGCTCGCGCACCAGCCGCATCATCGCGGGCGGCAAGCCGTCGGCGCGCCTGAGATTGTTTTCGGCCATCGCTCGAATGCGCGCGGCTCGGCCCGCGCTAGCCGCGGCCGCCGCCGAAGATGCCGGGCAGGTTCATCCCGGCCAGCGGCCCCAGCTTGCCCATTTCCTGGGCCACCAGCTCCTGCGCGCGGCGCAATCCGTCGTTGACCGCGACCACGATCAAATCTTCCATCATTGCCTTGTCGGCCGTGGCGGCGATTGCCGAGTCGATCTCGATCTTGCGCACGCGCATCGCGCCGTCCACCACCACTCGCACCATCCCTCCGCCGGACTGCGCCTCGACGGTTTTTTCGGCCGCTTCGCTCTGTAGCTGCTGGAGCTTCTCTTGCAGGGCCTGGGCCTGCCGCAGCATCGCGGAAAAATCGAATTCGTCGGGCACGGCGTTACTCCTGTGAGGGGCGTCGCATCGCCGGCGGCGCCGGATCGTTGTTCGCTGACGCGTCGCGCGCGGCGAGCGGTTCGGCCGCCGCCGCCGACAGGGCAGCAGGACGTTCGCGGACCTCGACCAGCCGTCCCTGGAGCTCTTCGAAAATGCGGCGTACGACGGGGTCTGCGTATAGCGCCTGGCGGTCCGTGGCCAAGGTGCCTGCCGCCGGCGGCGGCGGAGCAGCCGCGTCCGCAGGCGACGGAGGCTGGTTGGGCGGCGGGGATGGTGCGACGCTTTGTGGCGCGCCATCCTCGCCGCCTACGGCCGCGCCCGCCGCGCCGTTGAGCGACACCTCGACTCGCAGCTTGCGTCCGTACAGCTCGCTCGCCAGCTCGCCTATCGACGCCCGGTTATCGTTGAGGTAGCGAATGTAGATGTCGTTGCGCGGAATGACGCGCAGCAAATCACCGTCGAGCGCCAGCGATGCGCCTTGCTCCATGAAGCCGGCGAGCGCCGCGCGCCGCGCGCGGATATGCTCGCGCAGTTCGGGCAAGTCGAGTAAGTCGTTGCCAACGGGGGCCGTCGGGGC
>Ga0307372_10001426_pt1 | contig 41812 bp, 41 predicted proteins | sample OX1MG_FD_202533 | JGI IMG/M metagenome (GOLD analysis project Ga0307372, IMG submission 202533) | Soil microbial communities from Risofladan, Vaasa, Finland - OX-1 | ecosystem: Environmental > Terrestrial > Soil > Coastal area > Acid sulfate soil | place: Finland: Risofladan, Vaasa | collected...
TCTTGAGCAGCGCGCGCGCAATCGCCACGCGCTGCTTCTCTCCCCCCGAGAGCTTCAGGCCGCGCTCGCCGACCGGGCTCTCGTAGCCGGCGGGCAGCGAGACGATGAAGTCGTGGATGTGGGCGGCGCGCGCCGCCTCGATGACCTCCGCGTCGCTCGCCTGGGGGCGGCCATAGTGGATGTTGTAACGAATGGTGTCGTTGAACAGCACCGTGTCCTGGGGCACGATGCCGATCCCCGCGCGCAGGCTTGCCTGGCGCAGGTCGCGCAGGTCGATGCCGTCCAACAGGATCGCACCTGCGTCGACGTCGTAGAAGCGGTACAGCAGCCGCGCGAGGGTCGACTTGCCCGAGCCGGAGTGTCCCACCACGGCGACGCGCTGGCCCGCGCCGATCGTGAACGACACGCCGTGCAGGATGCGCCGCGCCGGCTCGTAGGAGAAATCGACCGCGCGGAACTCGAGCGTCGCCGGCCCGGGCGGCACGTCGACGGAGCCGGGGCGGTCTTCGACCTCGCGGTGCACGGAGAGCAGACGGAACATGCGGTCGATGTCGATCAGTGCCTGTTTGATCTCGCGGTACACCATGCCGAAGAAGTTAAGCGGAATGTAGAGCTGGATCAGCAGCCCGTTCACCAGCACCAGATCGCCGACGGTGAACTGCCTGCGCGCCACGCCCTGCGCGGCGAAGTACATGAGCAGCGTCACCGCAGCCGCGATGATGAAGCTCTGGCCGATGTTGAGCAGGCCGAGCGAGGCCTCGCTCTGCACCGAGGCGGTCTCGTACTTGGTCAGGTTCTCGTCGTAGCGCCGCGCTTCGAACTCCTCGTTGCCGAAGTACTTCACGGTCTCGTAGTTGAGCAGGCTGTCGATCGCACGCGTGTTGGCCCTGGAGTCGAGCTCGTTGACGCGGCGCCGGATGTCCATGCGCCACTCGGTAACCAGCACCGTGAAGGTCAGGTAGATCGTCACCGCGCCGAAGGTGACCGCGGCGAAGCGCCAGTCGAACTTCCTGAGCAGCACCGCGGCCACCAGCATGAACTCGAGGATCACCGGGATGATCGAGAACAGCAGGTACGAAAGCAGCGTCGAGATGCCGCGCGTGCCGCGCTCGATGTCGCGCGACATGCCGCCGGTCTGGCGCTCCAGGTGAAAGCGCAGGCTGAGGGCGTGCAGGTGGCGGAACACGCCGAGCGCGACGCGCCGGATCGCGCGCTGCGTGACGCGCACGAAGACCACGTCGCGCAGCTCGGCGAACAGCGTGGTCGAGAAGCGCAGGATGCCGTAGATCGCGAGCAGCGCCGCGGGCGCCACGAGCACGGCAGTGCGCGCGTCGAGGCGGTCGACCACGCTCTTCATCACCAGCGGCACGCCCACGTTGGCGAGCTTAGCGGCCACCAGGAACACCAGCGCGAGCGCCACGCGCCCGCGGTACTCCGACAGGTAGGGCGCGAGCTGCGCGAGGGCGCGCCACTCGGTACCGGAAAGCGGCTTCGTCGGTGCAGCGTGATGACCGGCCATGGAAGAAGACTCGAAGCGAGGGGCGGATTCTAATTCAGGCGCGCCCGCGCGACCGGCCTGCGAGCCCGAGCAGCGCGCGGAACAGGCGGGCGATGCATCCCGCGTCGACAAACAGGGGCAGCAGGATCCACAGCCACGGCCAGGGCACGTGCCATCCGGCCTTGAGCAGCGTCCCGACGCTGAAGAACGCCGTCACCGAGCCGATCAGTCCGGGCAGCAGCGCCACGCCACCGTAACGCGTCCCCGCAGGGGCCCTGCGCGCGCGGCGCCAGGCGGCGAAATTGACCGCCGCGCCGGCGAGGAAGAACAGCCAGCCCATCGAGAACAGCGTGAGCCCGAGCAGTGTGCCGCCGGTCACTTGCCGGCCCTCGGACGCGACCGCGAGGCGGCGCGGCGAGGCGCCGACCGGCACGCACGTACCTTGACGCCGGCCGCGGGGCGCGCATAACATTCAAACGTTCGTTTGAATCGACTTTCCGCCATGACCCTACGTGCCATCAAGCCATTGCACCAGACCCAGACCCGTATTCTGGACGCCGCCGAGGAGCTGTTCATGCAGCACGGATTCGAAGGCGCCTCGATGCGCATGCTCACTGCCCGCGCCAGCGTCAACCTCGCGGCCATCAACTATCACTTCGGTTCCAAGGATGCGCTCATCGAGGCCGTGTTCCGGCGCCGGCTCGATCCCAACAATGCCGAGCGCATCGCGGAGCTCGATACGCTGGAAAAGGCCGCCGCTGGCAAGCCGCTCGCGCCGGCGGCGATCATCCGCGCCTTCATCGGCCCGAGCCTGCGCATGATCCAGGATGAAACCGGGGGGCGCAATTTCATCCGCCTGCTGGGCCGCACCTACACCGACCCGGCCAAGCACATCCGCGTCCTCATCGGCCAGCTCTACGCCCCCGTCATGGCGCGCTTCAAGGAGGCGTTCGCACGAGCGCTCCCGGAGTTGCCGCGCGAGGAGCTGATCTGGCGCATGCACTTCATGTTCGGCACGCTGTCCTACACGCTGGCGGCCACCGACACGGTGCAGCTGATCGCCGGCTGCAAGCCGGAGGACCGCTACGACGTGCGCCTGATCGAGGAGCGCCTCAGCGCGTTCCTCGCCGCCGGCCTGCTGGCACCGCTGCCGCAGCGCGCCGGCAAGCGCGCGGCCGACGCGCACGTGAAACAAGCTGCCTGATCGCCGCGGCAGCACGCAGGGGGAGATCGTCATGCTCGGCTTCGCGCTCGCAACCCTCGCCGTCATCCTGGTGTTCGGTTACTTCCAGATGTCGCTGCCGTGGTGGACCGCCGCCGGCGGCCTGCTGGCCGCCTACCTCTCGGGGCTCGCCGGGTTCGGCGCCATGGGCAACGCCGTGCTCAGCGCGGCATTCCTCGCCGCTGCAGCGGCGCTGAACGTGCCGGCGCTACGCAGGGCGCTGTTCAGCGACCGGGTGCTCGCGCTCTATCGCCGCATTCTGCCCGCCATGTCGCAGACCGAAAAGCAAGCCATCGACGCTGGCACCGTGTGGTGGGACGCGGACCTGTTCTCGGGCGAACCCGACTGGGACAAGCTGCTCGCGCTGCCCGAGCCCAAGCTCACGCCCGAGGAGCAGACGTTCCTCGACGGGCCCGTCGAAGAGCTGTGCGCCATGTGCGACGACTGGGAAATCACGCACGAGCGCCAGGACCTGCCCCCGCGCGTCTGGCAGTTCATCAAGGACCGGGGCTTCCTCGGCATGATCATCCCGAAGCAGTACGGAGGCATGGGTTTTTCCGCGCTCGCGCATTCCGCGGTGGTGATGAAGCTGTCCACGCGCTCGAACGCCGTCGCGGTCACGGTGATGGTGCCGAACTCGCTCGGGCCGGCGGAGCTGCTGTTGCACTACGGCACCGACGCGCAGAAGAATCACTACCTGCCGCGGCTCGCCAAGGGTCTCGAGATCCCGTGCTTCGCGCTCACCAGCCCCGAGGCAGGCTCCGACGCGGCCGCGATCCCAGACTTCGGCATCGTGTGCAAGGGCACATGGCAGGGCAGGGAAGCGCTCGGCATGCGCGTCACCTGGGACAAGCGCTACATCACGCTCGGTCCGGTCGCCACGCTGCTCGGCCTGGCGTTCCGCCTGTACGACCCCGAGCACCTGCTCGGCAACGAGGAGGATCTCGGCATCACCTGCGCGCTCGTGCCGACCGCACACCCCGGCGTGAACATTGGCCGCCGGCATCTGCCGCTCAACGCGGTGTTCCAGAACGGCCCGAACTCCGGCAAGGACGTGTTCATGCCGCTCGACTGGATCATCGGCGGCCGCGAGTATGCCGGCAAGGGCTGGATGATGCTGATGGGCTGCCTCGCGGCGGGCCGCTCGATCTCGCTGCCGACCTCCTCGGTGGGCGGCGCCAAGGCGCTGGCGCGCTTCACCGGCGCCTACGCGCGCGTGCGCAGCCAGTTCAAGACTCCGATCGGCAGGCTCGAGGGGGTCGAGGAAGCGCTCGGACGCATCGCCGCCAATACCTACATGATGGACGCCACGCGCGTAATGACCGCGGGCGCGGTGGACGCGGGCGAGAAACCCGCCGTGATTTCGGCGATCGCCAAGTACCACATGACCGAGCGCGCTCGCAAGGTGATCGACGACGCGATGGACATCCACGGCGGCAAGGGAATCTGCCTGGGGCCGGGCAACTGGGTCGGCCGCGGTTACCAGGTGATCCCGGTGGGCATCACCGTGGAGGGCGCCAACATCCTGACGCGCAGCCTGATCATCTTCGGCCAGGGCGCGATCCGCTGCCACCCCTATGTGCTGCGCGAGATGCGCGCCGCGAAGGAACTGCAGGGCCGCGCCGCCTCGGTCGAATTCGACGACGCGCTCACCTCGCACATCGGCCATACCCTGGCGAATGGCGTGCGCGCGCTGGTGCACGGTTTGACGGGCGCGGCGCTCGCGCCCGCCCCCGCGGCCGCGGCACGCGAGACGCGTATCTACTACCGGCGCCTGTCGCGCATGGCGGCCGCGTTCGCGTTGGTCGCTGACGTCTCGATGCTGGTGCTGGGCGGGGCGCTCAAGCGCAAGGAAAAGATCTCGGCGCGCCTGGGCGACGTGCTGTCGCTGATGTACCTCGCCTCGGCGACGCTCAAGCGCTACGAGGACCAGGGCCGGCAGGCCGAGGATCTGCCGCTGCTGCACTGGTCGGTGCAAGACGCGCTGCATCAGGCGCAAGTTGCGCTCGACGGCGTGCTCGCCAATTCCCCCGTCCGCGTCGTCGCCCTGCTGCTGCGTGCGGCCGTGTTCCCGCTCGGCAAGCGTCTCGCGCCGCCCTCGGACCTGATCAACCACCGCTGCGCGCAACTGCTGCTGGCGCCCGGGGCCGCGCGCGAGCGGCTGACCGCGGGCATGTACCTGGCGCAGTCCGAAGCCGACCCGACCGGTGAGCTCGAGGCCGCGTTCCTCGCCACCATTGCCTGCGAGCCGCTCGAGCGCAAGCTGAGGCAGGCGCTGCGCCAGGGCGCGCTCGAGCCGCGCGCAGGCGTGGACCCCGCCCTGCTCGCCCGCGAGCAGGGCGTGTTCAGCGCCGACGAGCATGCGCAGTGGCAGAGAAAAGAGTCGCTGCGCAAGGGCGTGATCCGGGTCGACGATTTTGCGCAGGACTTCGACCGTGCCGAGATCGTGCAGCGGCTCGAGCGCGAGCAGTCCGCGGCGGCAGTGAGCCGGGCGGCGGCTTGAGCGCGCGGCGCAGGGCCGAGGCCGCGCGCCTGCGCCCGCGCAGCGCCCGAGTACCAGGAGGAGAGCGAAATGGCCGGATTTCCGAAGTCGATCCACATCGTTGACGGCGCGCGCACGCCTTTTCTCAAGGCGAGGAACCGCCCCGGGCCGTTCTCCGCAGCCGACCTCGCCACGCAAGCCGGCCGCGCGCTGCTCATACGCCAGAAATTCGCCCCCGAGCAGCTCGACGAAGTGATCCTCGGCTGCGCCGCGCCCTCGGTCGACGAGGTGAACATTGGCCGCGTCGCCGCTCTGCGCCTGGGCTGCGGCCAGAAGGTGCCGGGCTGGACGGTCATGCGCAACTGCGCTTCCGGCATGCAGGCGCTCGACTCGGGCATTGCCAACCTCCTAAGCGGGCGCTCGCACCTGGTGCTCGCCGGCGGCGTGGATGCGCTGTCGCGCGCGCCGCTGCTGTTCTCCGAGGCCATGGTGCTGTGGCTGTCGGAATGGTATCAGGCCAAGTCACTCGGCCAGAGGGCCGCGCAACTGGCGCGCCTGCGGCTCAAGTACCTCGCGCCGGTTATCGGTATCATGAAAGGGCTCACCGACCCGATGGTCGGGCTGCTGATGGGCCAGACCGCCGAGAACCTCGCCTACCGCTTCGGCATCTCCAGGGAGCAGATGGACGCGTATTCCGTGCGCAGCCATCAGCGCGTGGCCGCGGCCCAGGACGGCGGCTGGCTCGCCCCGGGCGGCGGCGAGCTCGAGGCGCTGTACGGCCGCGACGGCAACGCCTACCAGCTCGACGACGGGGTGCGGCGCGACGCATCCGGCGCCAAGCTCGCCCAGCTCAAGCCCTTCTTCGATCGCAAGTACGGCAACGTCACGCCCGGCAACAGCTCGCAGATCACCGACGGCGCCGCCTGGCTGATCCTCGCCGACGACGAGGCGGTGCAGCGCTACGGACTGAAGCCGGTCGGGCGCATCCTCGACTCGCAGTGGGCGGGGCTCGACCCGGCGCAAATGGGCCTCGGCCCGGTGCACGCGGCTACGCCTATCCTGCGACGCCACGGGCTGGGGCTGAATGATCTCGACTACTGGGAGATCAACGAGGCCTTCGCCGCGCAGGTGCTGGCGTGCCTGGCGGCCTGGCGCGACGACGCTTACTGCCGGCAGCAGCTCGGGCTCGAGGCGGCGCTGGGCGCGCTCGATGAGGAGCGGCTCAACGTCGATGGCGGAGCGATCGCGCTGGGGCATCCGGTGGGCGCCTCGGGCGCGCGCATCGTCCTGCACCTGCTGAGGACGCTGCAGCGCCGCGGCGCGAAGCGCGGCATGGCCTCGATCTGCATCGGCGGCGGACTGGGCGGGGCCATGCTCGTCGAAGCAAGCTGAAGAACTACCCTGCGTTGCAGTGCAGGGAAGACCTGCACTGCAACGCCAAACTTTCGGAAAAAGGCAAAACTGGGGGCGATATGCAAGCTGCTGCCGGGACGCTCACCAAGCACTGGCGCTGGGAGCAGGACGCGCAGGGGCTGGTCTGGCTCAGCTTCGACAAGCAGGGCGAGTCGACCAACACCTTTTCGCGCGACGCGCTGCGCGAGCTCGACGCCGCGCTCGCGGCCATCCTCGAGCTCGATCCCAGGGGTCTGATCATCCGCTCGGCCAAGGAGAGCTTCGCCGTCGGCGCCGACGTCGAGGAATTCACCCGCTTCGCCTCGGCCGACGATGCGCTGGCGTTCGTGCGCCTGGGATGGGACGTATTCGACAAGCTCTCCCGGCTGCCCTTCCCCACCACCGCCCTGGTGCACGGCTTCTGCATGGGCGGCGGCCTGGAACTGGCGCTCGCCTGCCGCTACCGCGTAGCGCTCGAAGACCCGGAGACGCGCTTCGCGTTTCCCGAGGTGATGCTCGGCATCATGCCCGCCTGGCACGGCGTGCAATGGCTGCCCAAGCGCGTCGGCGCCGCCGCCGCGCTCGACATGATGCTCACCGGCCGCACGCTCGATGCGCGCCGCGCCAAGCGCATCGGACTGGTCGATCAGGCGGTGCCGCTGCGCATCCTCGAGAACACGGCCCGCATGGTGACGCTCGAAGCGCTCCCGCCCAGGAGACTGCGCTTCGCACAGCGCCTGCTGCTCGGTCCGCTGCGCGGCTTCGTCGCCGCGCAAGCGCGCAAGCAGGTGGCGCGACGCGCACGGCGCGAGCACTACCCCGCGCCCTACGCGATCCTCGATCTGTGGCAGAACCACGACGGCGACCCGTTCGCAGTGCTTGCGAGCGATCCGGGCTCGATCCAGGCGCTGTTCGCGCACCCGACCACCCGCAACCTGATCCGCGTCTTCTTCCTGCAGGAACGGCTCAAGTCGCTCGGCAAGACGTCGGACTTCGAGGCGCGCCACGTGCACGTGGTCGGAGCCGGGGTGATGGGCGGCGACATCGCCGCCATATGCGCGTTGCGCGGCCTGCGCGTGACGCTGCAGGACACTTCGCCGGAGCGCCTCGCGCCGGCATTGCAACGCGCCGCGCAACTGATCGAGCGGCGGCTGCGCGAGCCGCGCCGCGTGCGCGACGCGCTCGACCGCCTGATCCCGGACGTCGGCGGCAACGGTGCCGCGCGTGCCGACGTCGTCATCGAGGCGATCTTCGAGAACCTGGAGGCCAAGCGCAAGCTGTTCGCCGAGCTCGAGGCCAAGGCGCCGCCCGAGGCGATTCTCGCCAGCAACACCTCGAGCCTGAAGCTAGCCGACATCGCGGTGGGGCTACGCGACCCGTCGCGCCTGGTGGGCATCCACTTCTTCAACCCGGTGCCGCAGATGATGCTGGTGGAAGTGGTCTCGGGCGAGGCGACCGACGCGGCGCTCGCCAGCCGCGCCGCCGGCTTCGTGCGCCAGATCGACAAGCTGCCGCTGCCGGTGCGGGATTCACCCGGATTCCTGGTCAACCGCGTGCTCGGGCCGTACATGCAGAACGCCTTCCGCCTGCTCGACGAAGGCGTCAAGCCCGAGACGATCGATGCCGCCATGACGCAGTTCGGCATGCCGATGGGGCCGATAGAGCTCGCCGACACCGTCGGCCTGGACATCTGCCTGGCCGCCGGGAAGGAGCTCGCCAAGAAGGGCGCCCGCTCCGAGGTCGAAGCGCCGCGCGTTTTGCTCGAGAAGGTCGCGCTCGGCCGACTGGGCAGGAAGACCGGCCAGGGCATCTATCGCTACGAGAAGGGCAAGGCGGTGAAAAGCGCGCCGGGCGCGTTCGGCGCCGACCTGATCGAAGCGCTCATCGAGCCCTACCTCGCCGAGGTGAAGGCAGTGCTCGCCGAAGGCATCGTGGCCGACGCCGATCTGATCGACGCCGGCCTGATTTTCGCCACCGGGTTCGCGCCATTTCGCGGCGGCCCCTTGCATTACCTGGCGCACAAGACCTAGGACGAGGCGCTCGAATGGGACTGGCATCGCAACAACCCGCCGACCCGAAGCTGCCGCACGGCAAGGAGCCGGCACTGCGCGTCATGCCGATGCCCGCCGACGCGAATCACAACGGCGACATCTTCGGCGGCTGGATCATGTCGCACGTCGACATCGCCGGCGGCGTGGTCGCGGGGCGCCTGGCGCGCGGACGCGTCGCCACGGTCGCGGTCAACGCCTTCGTGTTCAAGCAGCCGGTGCACGTCGGCGACCTGCTGTCGTTCTACGCCGACGTGGTGCGGGTCGGCAACACCTCGGTCACGGTCAACGTCGAGGTATACGCGGAGCGCCGTCCCGCCGATCCGCACGTCGTGAAGGTGACCGAGGCCACTCTCAGCTACGTGGCGATCGACAAGGACGGCAGGCCGCGCCCGATTCCGAAGTGAACGCGGCGCCGCGGCTTGGTGCGCGCGGTCGCCGCTCGTTTTCCTGGAGGTGACACGTTGAAAGATCTGCAAGGCAAGGTCGCGGTAGTCACCGGCGCCGCGAGCGGGCTGGGGCGCGCGATGGCGCTCGCTTTCGCCGCCGAAGGCATGCACGTGGCGCTCGCAGACGTGGACGAAGCGAACCTGGCGCGTGTCGCTGCCGAGGTGCGCGCGCACGGCGTCCGGGCGCTGGCCCGGCGCGTCGACGTTTCGCGAGGCGAACAGGTGGACGAGCTCGCGCAGCACACGGTCGCCGAGCTGGGCGGCGCGCACCTGGTGTGCAACAACGCCGGAGTCTCGCCGCTCGGCGCGGCATGGGAAAACACGGTCGCCGACTGGCAGTGGACGCTCGGCGTGAACCTGTGGGGCGTGATCCACGGCGTGCGTGCCTTCGCGCCGCTGCTGCTGGCGCAGGAGGAGGGCCACATCGTCAACACCGCTTCGGTCGCCGGGCTGATCTCGCCGCCTGGCATGGGCGCCTACAACGTGAGCAAACACGCCGTGGTGGCGCTTTCCGAGTCGCTGTATCACGACCTCGCCGAGCGCAAGGTGCGGGTCGGCGTCTCGGTGCTGTGCCCTGCCTACGTCCCGACGGCGATTTCGGATTCGGAGCGCAACCGCCCGGCCGAGCTCGCCAATCCCGCGCGCCCCAAGTCGGCGCAGCTGCTCGCCAAGGAGGCGATGCTGCGCAAGGCGGTCCAGTCGGGCAAGATCTCCGCCGACGAGGTGGCGCAGGCGGTGGTGGCGGCGGTCCGGGGCGAGCGCTTCTACATCCTCACCCACCCGCGCATCAAGGCGGCGATCCGCGCGCGTCTGGAAGACATCCTGGAAGAGCGCGCGCCGCGCAATCCGCTGGCGCTGTAACGGGTTCCCGGGGACGCGGCGCTCGGGTCGGCGTTCCGCTACCCGCGCAGGCCCGGGAGCAGGCCGAGCAGGCCCTGGGCCATGGTCTGGATCGCGATTGCGCTGAGCAGCAGTCCGAGCAGGCGCGTGGCGATATTGAGCCCGGTCGTGCCCATCCTGGGCGCGATCCGCGGCGCGAGCCGCAGCGTTGCCCACAACAGCGCGCACACCAGGGCGATGCAACCGAGCACCGCGACGCGATGCACCACGCCGCCTGCCTGCGCGACGATGATGGTGGTGCCGATCGCGCCGGGCCCGGCGAGAAGCGGCACCGCGAGCGGCACCACGCCAGAGGCCTCGCCCGACTCGAGCGCCTCGGCCTCGGCGCGCGACTGGCGCACCCCGCCCGCCTGCGCGGTCAGCATCGCGAGCGACATCAGCAGCAACACCAGCCCGCCACCGACGCGGAACGCCGCCAGGCTCGCCCCGAGCAGCCGCAGCAGCGGCTCGCCGAACAGCGCCGCCCCGGCGAGCACCGCGAACACCGTCACCGTCACGACATGCGCCAGCGCGAGGCGCTCGGCCTCGCTGTGGCGTGCGACGAAGCCCAGGTAGATCGGCACCGCCAGAAACGGGTCGAGGACCGCGGTCAGCGTGACGATGAAACGCAGATAGTCGGCGAGCGGCGCGAGATCGCGCATGCGCGCCCGCAGCCTACTTTCTGGCGCTCGCGGCCATTGCCGCCTGCGCCGCCTTGCGATCCTCGTTGACGCGCGCGAACGCCGGGCGCTCGCCGAGCACCTTGAGGTAGGGCTTCACCTGGGCGAGGTCCTCGAGCGCATCCCGCCCGAACGCGAGCTTGGTCGCGAGCGACACCAGCGGCAGGTGCACGAACGCGGCGCAGTCGGCGAGCGTGAGCTCCTTGCCGGCGAGGTACGGCTCGAAGCGCGCCAGTCTCTTGAGGCCGCGCACGCCCTTGGCGATGTCGCGCTCGACTTCCTGGCGGACTTCCTCGGACACCTTGCCGCCGAAGAACACCTCCCGGTACAGGCGCCGGGCCACCAGCTCCAGGTGCAGCTCCAGCACGACGATCAGCTCCCGCACCCTGGCGCGCGCGAGCGGATCGCGCGGATAGAGCGGGTGCTGCGGATAGGCGTCCTCAAGGTACTCGCAGATCACCTGCGACTCGGCGAGCCCGGCGCCATCCACTTCCAGGATCGGCACTTTGCCGAGCGGCGAGCGCGCGAGCCATTCGTCCTTCTGCGAGGGCCGGCAGTTCGCGTCCTCTTCGAACGCCACGCCCTTCTCGAGCAGCGCGATGCGGACCTTGTTGTGGTAGTTGCTGACGTGAAAACCGCAGAGCTTAAGCATGAATTTTCCTCTCCCGGCGCGAAGGTGCATTATAAGGGTCCGGCCACCTGCGCCCCGTGCCATGACTGTCACCGGCCCCCGGATCATCACTGCTTTGCGCGAGCCCCTCGCGCTGATCGACGTGCCTGCCGAGATCGGCGCGCGATGAACATCGAGGAGGCCGTCGCCGCGCTCGGCCGCGGGCCGCTCGAGGAGGACGCCCTGAAGCGCCACGTCTGGCCGCTGTTCTCCCGCGTGCTGCAGCGCTCGGAGCGCGACGTCTATCTCGCCAATCACTCGCTCGGCCGACCGCTCGATCGCACCGCGCAGGACCTCGGGGACTCGGTCGCCGCGTGGTACGCGGAGCTCGGTGGCGCCTGGGGCCAGTGGCTCGCGGACCGCGAGCGCTTCCGCGCGCTCGTCGCGCGCCTGGTCGGCGCCGCGCGCCCCGACTGCATCGTGCCGAAGAGCAGCGCCGGCCAGGGCTTGCGCGCCGTGCTCAACGCTTACGACAAGCCGCTGCGCGTGGTCACCACCGAGGGCGAGTTCGACTCGCTCGACATCATTCTGCGCACCTACCGCGATCACGGCCGCGTCTCGCTCGACGTGGTCCCGGCGCGCGCCGACGGCCGCTTCCACATCGACGACATCGCGGCTCGGGTGGTGCGCGGCGTCGATCTGGTGGTGCTGTCGCACGTCATGTTCCGCACCGCCCAGCTGATCGAGGCGATCGAGCCGCTCGCGCGCCACGCGCACGATGCCAGGGCCCGGCTGCTGCTCGACGTCTATCACTCGGCCGGCGTGGTGACGCTCGACCTGCACGCGCTCAAGGTCGATTTCGCCGTCGGCGGCAGCTACAAGTACCTGCGCGGGGCCCCGGCGCCTGCTGGCTGTACGTGCATCCCGAGGTGCTCAAGGGCGGACTGGGTACCCTCGACATCGGCTGGTTCGCGAAGCGCGATGCGTTCGCCCACCTGCGGCCAGAGCCGCCGCAGTTCGGTTCCGGCGGCGACGCGTGGCTCGAATCGACGCCGCCCGTGTTCAGCTACGCGCAGGCGCGTGCCGGCCTGGAGTTCACCTTCGCGATCGGGGTGGCGCGCCTGCGCACCTACTCGCTCGCGCAGCAGAGGCGCCTGATCGAGCTGCTGGCCGCCCGGGGCATCGAAGCGCAGGGCGCGCGGAGCGACCACGGCGGGTTCGTCGTGGTGCCGCACCCGCAGGCCGCGACGGTCGCCCGCGAACTCGGGCGCCGCGGGATCACGGTCGATGCGCGTGACGACGGGCTGCGCCTGGGCCCCGACATTCTCAATTCCGACGCCGAGCTGCAGCACGCGGCCGAGGCGCTGCGCGCCGCGCTCCCGAGCGCGTAGCGAGGACCCCTGTCGCGCTCGCCTCCGGCCGGCGCCGGAGGCGGCCTCAGGCGCGCTGCTTGCCTCTGAGCGCTTCGGCGAGCGAGGTCTGCTCGCCGAGTTCCATCTTGGCGACGGCGTTGCGGTGCACCTCGTCGGGGCCGTCGGCGAAGCGCAGCGTCCTGGCATGCGCGTAGGCGTAGGACAGGCCGAAGTCCTGGCACACGCCGCCGCCGCCGTGCACCTGCATCGCCCAGTCGATCACCTGGCAGGCGACGTTCGGCGCGTACACCTTGATCATGGCGATTTCCTTCTTCGCCACCTTGTTGCCGACGGTATCCATCATGTACGCGGTCTTGAGCACCAGCAGGCGGGCGCTGTCGATCATGATGCGCGCCTGCGCGATCCTCTCGCGCGTCACGCCCTGATCGGCCACCGGCCGGCCGAAGGCGACCCGGCTCGATGCGCGCCGGCACATCTTTTCGATCGCCACCTCGGCCTGGCCGATGAGCCGCATGCAATGGTGTATGCGCCCCGGCCCGAGGCGTCCCTGCGCGATCTCGAAGCCGCGACCTTCGCCGAGCAGGATATTGGACGCCGGCACCCGCACGTCTTTGAGATCGACCTCCATGTGCCCGTGCGGCGCGTCGTCGAAACCGAACACCATGAGCGGGCGCACGATCCTGACGCCCTTGGCGTCCGCCGGTACCAGGATCATCGACTGCTGCTTGTGGCGGCTGGCATTGTCCGGATCGGTCTTGCCCATCAGGATGTAGACCTTGCAGCGCGGGTCGCCCGCCCCCGAGGACCACCACTTGCGGCCGTTGATCACGTATTCGTCGCCGGTGCGCGCGATGCGGCACTGGATGTTGGTGGCGTCCGAGCTGGCGACGTCGGGCTCGGTCATCAGGAACGCCGAGCGGATCCTGCCTTCGAGCAGCGGGTCGAGCCACTGCTTCTTCTGCTCTTCGCTGCCATAGCGCTCGATCGTCTCCATGTTGCCGGTGTCGGGCGCCGAGCAGTTGAACACCTCCGGGGCCCAGGACACCCGTCCCATGATCTCGCACAGCGGGGCGTACTCGAGGTTGGACAGCCCCTCGGGCACGCGCGCCGAGCGCGGCAGGAACAGGTTCCACAGCCCGGCGGCGCGCGCCTTGGGCTTGAGCTGCTCGATGAGCGGCACGGGCTCCCAGCGCTTGTCGCTCCTCACATGCTCCCACCAGAGGTGATCGTTCGGGTAGATGTGCTCTTCCATGAAGGCGACCAGGCGCTTTCTGAGCTCCTGCACCTTCGGCGAGTATGCGAAATCCATTGTCGGTCTCCTATGCGGCCCGTTTGAGTATTTTTTCCACCTGCTGCCAGCCCAGCTCGGCGAGCAGCGGCGCCTTGCTGCCGGCCTCCACCGCGTGCGCGCTCGCCGCGGTACCGTCGAGCACTCGCTTCTTGATTCCCTGTGTGATGGCGGCGATGCGAAACAGGTTGTAGGCCATGTAGAAATCCCAGGTCGAAGGGTCAATACCCTTGCGCCCGGTTCTCCTGCAGTACGTCTCGATGTACTGGCGCTCCAGGGGAATGCCGAGCTCCTCGAGCGGCAGGCCCTCGATGCCGCGGAACTTGCCCGGCGGGATGTGCCAGCTCATGCAGTGGTAGGAGAAGTCGGCCAGCGGATGCCCGAGCGTGGAGAGCTCCCAGTCGAGCACCGCGAGGATGCGCGGCTGGGCGGGATGGAAGACCACGTTGTCGAGCCGGAAGTCGCCGTGCACGATGCTGGTCTCGTCCCCCGGCGGGATGTGCGCCGGCAGCCAGGCGATCAGCCTGTCCATGGCCTCGATCTTCTGCGTCTCCGAGGCCTGGTACTGCTTGCTCCAGCGCGCGATCTGGCGCTCGAGGTAGCTGCCCTCCTTGCCGAAGCCCTCCAGGCCCGCCGCCTTGTAGTCGATGCTGTGCAGCAGCGCGATGACGCGGTTCAGCTCCTCCCAGATCGCGAAGCGCTCGGCCCTGGTCATGCCCGGCAGCGCCTGGTCCCACAGCACGCGCCCCTCGACGCAGTCCATGACGTAGAACGCGGTGCCGATTACCGCGTCGTCCTCGCACAGCACGTAGGGACGCGCCACGGGGAAGCCCACGCCGTGCAGCGCCCTGATGACGCGGAACTCGCGCTCCACGGCGTGGGCCGAGGGAAGCAGCTTGCCGGGGGGCTTACGGCGCAGCGCGAAGCGGCGGCCATCGGCCGCGGTGATGCGGTAGGTCGGATTCGACTGCCCGCCCTTGAACTGCTCGACTTGCAGCGGTCCGCGCAAGTCCGCGATGTGCCGCACCAGGTACTGCTCGAGGCGTTCGAGGTCGACGCGATGGCGCTCTTCGACGGGCTTGGTGCCGACGAACTGATCGTACATGCGGCGGGGGACGAGGCGGGTTGCTTCGCGCCGAAGCTTACGCCGATCGAGCCGGTAGCGCCAACGCCGCGGGCCGCAGAATGGAATGCCGTGCGCGCCAAGGAGCGGCATCCTCGCACACACCACCCTCAGGACCTGCTGCGCGGAGCGACCTGCAGCCAGAAAGTCACGGGCCCATCGTTGACCAGGCTCACCTGCATGTGCGCCCCGAAGCGCCCGGCGGCGACCGGTCGGTGGCGCTGCCGGGCCAGATCGACGAAGCGATCGAAGAGCCGCGCGCCGTGCTCCGGCGGCGCGGCGCGGGAGAAGCTCGGCCGCGCGCCCTTGTGCGTGTCGGCCGCGAGCGTGAACTGCGGCACCGCGAGCAGCCCGCCGCCCGTCTCCGGCAGCGACAGGTTCATCTTGCCCTCGCGGTCGGGAAAAATGCGATAGGCGAGCACGCGCTCGGCCAGCCGCTCGGCTTGTGCCTCCGCGTCGCCGCGCTCGACCCCGATCAGCGCCAGTACCCCCGCCTCGATGGCGCCCACGGCAACGCCGTCGACCTCCACCCGCGCCCACGTCACTCGTTGAATCAGCGCGATCAAGGACTCAGTACGAGCTCAGGCGATGATGTCCGGAATCAGCCTGGCGCGCAGCCGCGAGAGCTGGTCCTTCAGCACCAGCTTGCGCTTTTTCAGCCGGCGCAGCTGCACCTGGTCCTGCGCCGGATCCTGCGACAGGCGCACGATCACGTCGTCGAGATCCCCGTGCTCGATCTCGAGCGCCTGGACTCGCGCGTGCATCTGCGCTCTTTCCTCGTCGGTGAGCGGCTGGTTGCTCACCGCCATGCCCTCCCCGCCGCCCGGCGGCTAGGCAAGCATCGTAGCTCGCTTTGCGGGTGCGCGAAAGGGGCGCGCTGAAGCCCGGGCGGTGACCGCGAGGGGAGTTGAATGTGCAGGTACAGCAGTGGACAATGCGGGCCGGCTTCCCGCGCCCATTCCAGCATGCGTCGCAACGATCATGACGTGACCGACAAGGTGCGAACGACCGACCTCGCCGCAGTGCGCGCCGCGGTGGCCGGTCTTTATCGCGGCCTGTACGACCACCCCGCCGGGCGCGCCATCGAGCGCGCGTTCGCCGACATCGAGCGGCTCTACCAGGGCAATCATCCCGACTACTGCGCGTGCGACACCCAGTACCACGACATCCAGCACGTGCTCGAAGTGACGCTCGCGATGGCGCGCCTCATGGACGGCTACGAGCGCGGCCGCGTCGATGCCTTGCCGCTGGGGCCGCACGTGTTCCAGCTGGGGGTGATCGCTGCGCTGTTCCATGACTTCGGCTATCTGCGCCGTCGCGGCGATCACCGGCACCGCTACGGCGCCGAATACACGCTGGTCCACGTGTCGCGCAGCGCCCGGTTCCTGCGCCGTTACCTGACGCGCCTGGGGATGGGCCGCTACGCCGACACCGGGGCCGAGCTGCTGCACTACACCGGCTACGAGCGTGCCACCGGCACGCTGCGCGTCGCGGACCCGCGGCTGCGGCGCCTTGGCCACATGCTCGGCACCGCCGACATCATCGCGCAGATGTCGGACCGCTGCTACCTGGAGAAATGCCGCGACCGCTTGTATCCCGAGTTCGTACTCGGCGGCCTGGCGCGGCGCGCGCTGCCGGGCGGCCGCGCACAGGTCGTGTTCCGCTCGGGAGACGACCTGGTGCGCAAGACACCCGACTTCTACCGCGGCGCCGCCAGGCGCCTCGAGGTCGACCTGGCGTGCGCGTACGAGTACGCGCACAGGCATTTCGGCGGACAGAACCTGTACCTCGAGGAGATGCAGAAGAACGTGCGCTTCGCCAAGGTGGTCGCGCAGGCCTCGGACAGCGAGATGCTGCGCCGCACGCCGCCCGACACCCTGCGTGCCGACGTCGAGCCCTTTCCGAAGAATCTCGCGCTGCGCTGAGGTGGCGGCGGAGCCCGGCTACTTTACCCGGCCCGGCCATTGCATTAACGTTGCTGCAACAAGTCTGCAATAACATCGGCATAATCGCGCCACAGCATTCCGGGAGGAGGTTTTGTCTGCAGTCAGCCTGCGCAACGTCGTCAAGACGTGGGGCGCCACTCGTGCCGTGGACGACATCTCTTTCGACGCCGCGGCGGGGCGCTTTCTCGTGCTTCTCGGGCCGTCGGGCTGCGGCAAGTCGACCACGCTGCGCCTGATCGCCGGCCTGGAGCAGGTATCCAGCGGACGCGTGCTCATCGCCGGCTCCGACGTCACCGCACTGGCCCCGGCCAAGCGGCGCCTGGCTATGGTGTTCCAGTCCTATGCGCTGTTCCCGCACCTGTCGGTGGCCGAGAACATTCTGTTCGGCCTCAAAGTGAGACGCGTCGCGGCCGCCGAGCGCGCCGCGCGCCTCGCTCGCGTCGCCGCGCTGCTCGGGCTCGAGCAACTGCTCGCGCGCAAGCCCGCGCAGCTCTCGGGCGGGCAGCAGCAACGCGTCGCCCTCGGGCGCGCGATCATCGCCGAGACCGCGCTGTGCCTGATGGACGAGCCGCTGTCCAATCTGGACGCGCAGCTGCGCCATGACATGCGGCGCGAGATCCGCGCGCTGCAGCAGAAGCTGGGCATCACCATGGTGTACGTGACCCACGACCAGACCGAGGCGATGAGCATGGCCGACCAGGTCATCCTCCTGCGCGATGGCCGCGTGGAGCAGGACGGAACGCCCGCCGAGCTGTACGATCGGCCGGCGAGCGTATTCACCGCGCGCTTCATCGGCACGCCGCCAATGAACGTGATGGCCCTGCCCGAGCTCGCCGGCGAAGGACTGCTGCTCGGCGTGCGCCCCGAGGACGTGCGCATCGGCGCGGAGGGCCTGGTGGCAACAGTGCAAAGCAGCGAGTTCCTCGGCGCCGACAGCATCGTGACCTGCCGGCTCGGCGAGGAGTTGATCAACGCGCGCGTCGCGGGAGGCGCCCGGCTGCAGCCGGGCGCTCCGCTGCGGCTGTCCTGGAGCCCGGCCGCGCAGCACCTGTTCGACGCGCGCGGCGGCAGGCGCGTGGAGGCCGCAGTGTCTGTCGCGCGATTCGTAGCCTGACTTTTTCAAGGAGAGGAAAAATGCTGAAACGGTTATTGCGTGGCACCGCGGCCCTGGCAGCCGCCGCGCTGTTCTGCGGCCCTGCGCTGGCGCAGGACGTGCAGGTCTCGTTCTACTACCCTGTGGCGGTGGGAGGACCGATCACCAAGATCATCGACGGACTGGCGGCCGATTTCGAGAAGGACCATCCCGGCATCAAGATCAAGCCGATCTACTCCGGCACCTACCAGGAGTCGATCGTGAAGGCGCTGACCGCGGTGAAGTCCGGCGAGCCGCCGGTGCTGTCGGTGCTGCTGTCGACCGACATGTTCACGCTGATCGACGAGGACGCAATCGCGGACTGGACCTCGGTCGCCACCAGCGCCGGGGACAAGGCCTGGATGAACAGCTTCTATCCCGCGTTCATGGAGAACAGCCGCACCGGCGGCAAGACCTGGGGCATTCCCTTCCAGCGCTCGACCATTGTGCTGTACTGGAACAAGGAGTTGTTCAAACAGGCGGGCCTGAATCCCGACCACCCGCCCGCCAACTGGGAGCAGCAGCTTGAGTACGCGCGCAAGCTCACCCGGCGCGACGCGTCCGGCAACACCACGCAGTGGGGCATCGAGGTGCCCTCCTCCGGGTTTCCGTACTGGCTGTTCCAGGGCTTCACCACGCAGAACGACGTGCTGCTGATGAATCCCGAAGGCACCCGCACCTACTTCGACAAGCCGGCGGTGATCCAGGCGCTGCAGTACTGGGTCGATCTGGCACGCAAGGACAAGGTGATGCCGCCGGGGATCATCGACTGGGGCACCACGCCGAAGGACTTCTTCGAGCGCAAGACGGCGATGATGTGGACCACCACCGGGAACCTCACCAACGTGAAAGCCAACGCCAAATTCGACTTCGGCGTGGCAATGCTGCCGGCAGGCAAGCGCCGCGGCTCTCCCACGGGCGGCGGCAATTTCTACCTGTTCAAGAAGTCCACCCCGCAGCAGCAGGCCGCGGCGCTCAAGTTCGTGAAGTGGATCACGTCGCCCGAGCGCGCCGCGCAGTGGGGCATCGAGACCGGCTACGTCGCGGTGCGCCCGGACGCGTGGCAGACGCCGACGATGAAGAAGTACGTGGCGGGCTTTCCGGCCGCCTCGGTGGCGCGCGATCAGCTGAAGTACGCGGTGGCGGAGCTCTCGACGCACGACAACCAGCGCGTGACCAAGGTGCTGAACGACGCGCTGCAGGCGGCGCTCACCGGAGCGAAGACCCCCGCGCAGGCGATGCACGACGCGCAGAGCGAGGCCAACCGGCTGCTGCAACCATACCGGCACTGACCAGTCTCGCGGCGGGGCCGCGTCGCCGGAGCCCCGGCGACGCGGCCCCGCCGCTGCTCGGGATGCCCGCGTGAGGCGCTTCGACGTCCAACTCCACGGCTGGCTGCTGGTGCTGCCGGCGGCGGTGCTGCTCGCCGTGTTCACCCACTACCCGGCGCTGGCGACGCTGTGGCACAGCTTCTACTCCACGCCGCGCGCGGGCCGCGCCTCGGTCTGGGTCGGCCTGGGCAACTACCGTTCGATGGCCAAGGACCCGGTGTTCTGGCAGGTGCTGCGCAACAACCTGTGGTACGCGCTCGGGACCATCCCCGCCTCGATCGGGCTCGCCCTGCTGATGGCGGTCTGGGTCAACGGCAAGCTGCGCGGCCGGGCGTTCCTGCGCCTCGCCTACTTCACCCCGACGGTGCTGCCGATGATCGCGGTGGCGAACATCTGGCTGTTCTTCTATACCCCCGGCTACGGCCTGCTCGAGCAGATCACGGTCGGCCTGCTCGGGCTGCCGTCGCACAACTGGCTGGGCAGCCCGGACACGGTGCTCGGCTGCCTGATGGTGGTGGCGATCTGGAAAGACGCCGGCTTCTTCATGATCTTTTACCTCGCCGCGCTGCAATCGATTCCGCCCGTGCTCGCCGAGGCAGCGGCGATCGAGGGGGCCGGGCGCCTGTACTACTTCCGCCGGGTCGTTTTCCCGCTGCTCATGCCGACCACCCTGTTCGTGCTGGTGAATGCAGTCATCAACTCGTTCCGGCTGGTCGACCACATCATCGTCATGACCAAGGGCGGTCCGGACAACGCGAGCGCGCTGCTGCTCTACTACATCTACGACGTGGCCTTCAAGTTCTGGGATTCGGGCTACGCCTCGGCGCTCACCATGGTGCTGCTCGCGATCCTCGCCGCCGCGGCGATCATGCAGTTCGCGGTGCTCGAAAAACGCACCCACTACCAATGACGGCTCAGCGCCATCCGATGCATGCGCACGGCGTGGGCACGGCGCTGGAGACCGCGGGGGCATGGCTGCTCGCGCTGCTCTGGATCCTGCCGCTCGCGTACGCCGTCTGGGCCGCGTTCCATCCGCCGGAATTCGCGACCCGCTTCACGCCGCTCGCGCCGCTCACGCTCGAGAACTTCCGCAAGGCGTGGAACGCCGCTCCGTTCGCCCGCTACTTCGTCAACACCGTGATCCTGGTGACGATGATCCTGGCCGCGCAGCTGGTGCTGTGCACGCTGGCCGCATACGCGTTCGCGCGCTACGCCTTCTTCGGGCGCGAAGTGATGTTCATGCTGGTGCTGGTGCAGCTGATGGTCATGCCCGACGTGCTCATCGTGCAGAACTACCGCACCATGGCGCAGCTCGGGCTGATCGACACCATCGTCGCGATCGGGCTGCCTTACATGGCCTCCGCGTTCGGCATCTTCCTTCTGCGTCAGACCTTCAAGACGGTACCGAAGGAGCTCGACGAGGCCGCGCGCGTCGAGGGCGCGAACGGCCTGCAGGTGCTGCTCAAGGTCTACGTGCCGCTCGCCAGGCCGGTGTATATCGCCTACGCGCTGGTGTCGATCAGCTACCACTGGAACAACTTCCTCTGGCCGCTGATCGTCACCAACACCGTCGGCTCGCGGACGCTCACGGTCGGCCTGCAGGTGTTCTCCTCCGGCGACCAGGGAATCGACTGGTCGATCATCACCGCCGCGACCCTCATGACCAGCGCGCCGCTGCTGCTCGCGTTTCTGATCTTCCAGCGCCAGTTCGTGCAGAGCTTCATGCGCGCGGGGATCCGATGAAGCTGCTGCACTGGAACATCCAGTGGTGCCGTGGCATGGACGGTATCGTCGACCCGGCGCGCATCGCGCGCGTGGCGCGCGAGCTGTGCGACCCGGACGTGCTGTGCTTGCAGGAAGTCGCCGTCAACTTTCCCGCGCTCGCCGGCAGCGTGGGCGAGGACCAAGTGGCGCTGCTCGCCGCGCAGTTCCGCGGCTACGCCGCGGCCTTCGCCTGGGGCGTGGACGTGCCCGATGGCGCGGGCGGGCGGCGGCGCTTCGGCAACCTGATCCTGTCGCGCCTGCCGCTGCGACAGGTGTACCGCCATGCCCTGCCCTGGCCTGCCGACCCCGGGGTACCCAGCATGCCGCGCGCGGCGGTCGAGGCCGTCGTCGCGACGCCCGCCGGCCTGGTGCGCGTCGTGACCACCCATCTCGAGTATTACTCCGGACGCCAGCGCGCGGCGCAAGTCGAGCGCCTGCGCGAACTGCACGCCGAGGCGTGCGCGAACGCGACGGCGCTACCCTCGGAGCGCTACGAATCCGGCCCCTTCGAGCCGTTTCCACGGCCGGCGTCGGCCATCCTGACGGGCGATTTGAACCTGCGGCCCGACGACCCGCTCCATGCCCGGGTCCGCGAGCCGTTCTCCGAGGGAGCGCCGCGCTGGGTCGACGCCTGGCAGCATGCACATCTCGGCACTCCGCACGCGCCGACCTTCTGCCTGTTCGGCCGGGACTACAGCGACGCGCCGTACTGCTGCGACTACGTGTTCGTCACCGAGGATCTTGCGCCGCGTCTGCGCACGCTGCGCGTGGACGGCGCGACGCAGGCCTCCGACCACCAGCCGGTGATCGTCGAGATCGAGGACTGACGCGAGGGTGAGAAACGCTTGCCCCCTTAGAGTCGCGCCCGGATCATCTCGACGCGCGCACGATTGACGCCGAAGTCGCTGCGCCCGAGGCGCGAAGCGGAGCGCACGTGGATCACGTGCGACTTCTCGTCGCAGATGAATTCGACGTCGTCCACGAAGCCCAGCAACCTGCTGCGGAATTCGGCGTACAGGTAATTCGACGCCTGGCGGATCACCGTCGCGCGCGGCGTGGCTTCGATCACGCGACGCAACGCGGCCATGGCCTGCTGCGCGCCGCCCGCGAAGGCAAGCGGCGCCACGTAGTGCCGCGCATGCGCGGGATCGGCCTGGCTGGAGACGCAGTTCGGGGTGGGGCGGCACGGCGTGAGGTGGCCGTCCGTGACGCCGAGATTGTCGGGCCGCCTGCCGGAGAACATGCCGCCTCCTTCGTTCGCGCCGAGTCGCGGAGCGGGTGCTTTCCCCGCCGGATCGCGCGGATGGTACCACCGTCGCGGCATTCGCGAAGGGATTGCCCAGACGGGTGCTGCGCAGGTCCGCGGGACCGCTTTCGCGCTGCGCGCATCGCGGCTTTCTTGGGAGATCGGACATGCTGCAACTATCCGCGCTCCAGCTCGCCGAGCTGCTCTCCGGCGTCGCCCGCGCGCAAGCCGCCATCATCCACGGCATCGAAAGCGCGCTGCCGGGGACGCGCGCCAGCCACATCGTGCCAGCGCTGCAAAACGTCGCCCACCTGCGCGAGCATCCCGACCCGACGCTCACCGACTTGCCGGTGCGCACGCTGCTCGCGTACATAGGACGCATCGGTCCGGACCTGGAGGCCATGGCGCACAAGCTGGAGCGCGTGGCCTCCGAGCCGCCCGCGAAAGCGCCGGCACCGCCCGCCGACACCGCGGCGCCGGGCGCAGAAGGGCTCCCGCCGCCGCGGCGCTCGCCGGACATCACCACCACGCGCGATCTCAGCGACCTGCACTCGGCACCCTAGCGCGGGGCAGGCCCGTGGCCTGCGCAGGCGGGGGCTCAGAAATCCGGCGGCGCCGGCGGGAACGAGGGCTTGCGTTTCTCGTGATGCGAGGCGATGCCTTCCTGCACCTCGGGGCCGCTGAAGCCGAGAAATTCGAGCGCCAGCGACGTATCGAAGCTCGGGCCGGCCATGCGCAGCCAGTTGTTCAGGCTGTACTTGGTCCAGCGCAGCGCCGTCTGCGCCCCGGCGGCGAGCCTGCGCGCCACTTCAAGCGCCTTGACCTGCAGCTCGGCTTCCTCGCAGGCAAGCGACACCAGCCCGATGCGTTCGGCCTCCTCGCCCGAGAGCTGCTCGCAGGTGAGCAGGTAGTACTTCGCCTTCGCCATGCCGCACAGCAACGGCCACACGATCGCCGCGTGGTCGCCCGCCGCCACGCCGAGGCGGGTATGGCCGTCGATGATGCGCGCGTTCCTGGCCGCGATCGAAACGTCGGCAAGCAGCCCCGCCACCAAGCCCGCGCCGACCGCCGGGCCGTGCATCGCGGAGACCACCATCTTCGAGCAGTTGATGACGTTGTAGACGAGGTCGCGCGCCTCGCGCCAGACGCGTGCGCGCGCGGCAAAGTCGCGCGTGATCTCCTCGACCATTGCCAGATCGCCGCCCGCCGAGAAGCCCTTGCCGGCGCCACGCAGGATTGCCACGCGCGCATCTGGGTCGCGGTCGATGTCGACCCAGATGCCGGCCAGCTCGGCGTGCATGCGCGCCGTCGCGGTGGGCAGCCTGCCGCCCTCCTCGCCCATCACGATCTCGAGAATGCCGGGTTCGAGGCGGCGGATCTTCAGGTCCTGGTAGTGTGCGTAGTCCATGCGTCCTCCGTTCGATGGCCGCGATTTTACGCGCGCCGGTACAATGCCCGCATGAGTCTTCCGCAGCTCGCAGTGTCCTATGACGACGTCGAGGCCGCGCACGCGCGCATGCGCGGCGTAGCCAGGCGCACCCCGGCGCTCACTTCGAGCACCGTCGACGCGCTCACCGGTGCCCGCGTGTTCTTCAAATGCGAGAACCTGCAGAGGATGGGTGCGTTCAAGTTCCGCGGCGCCTACAACGCGCTCGCTCAGCTCTCCGGCGCAGACCGGCAGCGCGGCGTGATCGCCTACTCGTCCGGCAACCACGCGCAGGCCGTGGCGCTCGCCGGGCGGCTGCTCGGCATTGCGGCCGCCATCGTCATGCCGGCCGATGCGCCGCGGGTAAAGCTCGATGCGACGCGCGGCTACGGCGCCGAGGTGATCACTTACGACCCGAAGGCTGAATTGCGCGAGACGCTCGCACGCAGGATCGGCGCCGAGCGCGGCTTGACGGTCATTCCCCCCTACGACGATCCGCACGTGGTCGCCGGCCAGGGCACCGCCGCGAAGGAGTTGATCGAGGACGTCGGCCCGCTCGACATGCTGCTCGTGCCCTGCGGCGGCGCGGGGCTGCTTTCGGGCTGCGCGATCGCGGCGCGCCGCCTCGCCCCCGACTGCCGCGTCATCGGCGTCGAGCCCGCCGCCGGCGACGATGCCACGCGCTCGTTCAGGACCAGGACGCTGCAGACGGTGCATCACCCCGACACCATCGCCGACGGCGCGCGCACGCCTTCGCTCGGCAAAGTCACTTTCCCGCTCGTGCTGCACTACGTCGACGACATGACGACCGTCACCGACCCCGAGCTGCTGGAGAGCATGTTCTTCCTGTGGGAGCGCATGAAGCTCGTGGTCGAGCCCACCGGCGCGCTCGGCGCCTGCGCGCTGCTTCACGGCAAGCTCGCGGCGCAGGGCCTGCGCGTCGGCGTCGTCCTCTCGGGCGGCAACGTCGATCTAGACTGGGCCGCGCACGTGAGGCTGCGAGGGCTGTGAAGCGCGGGTCTACGGCGCGAGCCGCACGGCGACGAAGATGAACAGCGCCCCCAGGCAGGTGAGCGCGATGAGACGCAGCGCCGCGGCGGGCGGCGCCTGGGAGTGCGCTTCCGGGAGGATGTCGGAAGCGCCGATGTAGAGCAGGAATCCGGCGAAGAACCCCAGGTAGAGGATCTCCATTGACGGCGGCAGCTGGAAGAACAGCGTCGAGGCCGCGCCCAGCACCGGCGCGAGTGCGTCGAGCCCGAGCATCGCCAGCGCACGCCGCGGCGTATTGCGATGCACCAGCATCAGGCTCACCGTGTTGAGGCCGTCGCAGAAATCGTGCGCGATCACGGCAAACGCAACCACGACGCCGACCGCCGGTGCGATCTGGAAGCCCAGGCCGATCGCCACGCCGTCCATGAAGCTGTGCCCGGCGAGCGCGAGGGCCGAGAGCACGCCCACCTTCGGGTGATGGTGCGCGGCGTAGTCGGCCTCGTGCACGTGGTGCACCAGGACGAACTTCTCCAGGCCGTGAAAGAACAGGAACCCGACCACCAGCGCCACCATCGCAAAGGTGGCGTTCAAGCCGTGCGCCTGCGCGAGGCCGAAGATCTCGGGCAGGAGGTCGAAGCCGACCACCCCGAGCAGCACGCCCGCGGTGAAGCCGAGTATGTAATGAAGCCGGTCGCGGAATTTGAGCGCGAACAGGCCCCCGACGAAGGTCGACGCGAGCGCCGCGAGGGAGAGCAGGATGGCGTTCATGATGCGAGCAGCGCTGGGGAAACGGCGAGATAGTAGACCCAGCCCCGGTGGACGTCGAATCCAGCGATCGCGCTAGCGGGCAGGCGGAACCGGAGGACGCGATGACCGGGTGCGCTAAACTGCGCGCCTTTCCAGCAGCGAGAGCTCCCATGTCCCTGCCCGCGAACATGCGCGCCGTCGAGATCGCCAGGCCCGGCGGACCCGAAGTCCTGACACCGGCCGAGCGGCCGGTCCCGGCACCGAAGTCGAACGAGATACTCGTCAAGGTCGCTGCCGCCGGCGTCAACCGCCCGGACGTGCTGCAGCGCATGGGGCTGTACCCGGTGCCGCCGGGCGCGTCGGATCTGCCGGGCCTCGAGATCGCCGGCGAGGTGGTCGCCTGCGGTACGGACGCGAAACTGTGGAAGCCCGGGGACAAGGTCTGCGCGCTCGCGAGCGGCGGCGGCTACGCCGAATACTGCGTGGTACCCGAGGTGCAGGCGCTGCCGGTGCCGAAGGGCCTGTCGATGGCCGAGGCGGCCTCGCTTCCCGAAACCTTCTTCACGGTGTGGTCCAACGTGTACGACCGTGCGCGCCTCGCGCCGGGTGAGACGCTGCTGGTGCAGGGCGGCTCCTCGGGCATCGGCGTCACCGCGATCCAGATGGCCAAGGCGATGGGCAACCGGGTGCTCGCCACCGCCGGCAGCGACGACAAGTGCGCGGCGTGCGTGAAGCTCGGCGCGGAGAAGGCGATCAACTACCGCACCCAGGACTTCCTCGCCGAGGTGAAGGCCGCGACCGGTGGCCGGGGCGTCGACGTGATCCTCGACATGGTGGGCGGCGACTACGTGCCGAAGGAGCTGAAGTGCCTCGCCGACGACGGCCGGCTGGTGTTCATCGCCTTCCTGCGCGGCCCGAAGAGCGAGCTCGACATCAACGAGCTGATGCGCCGCCGCCTCACGCTCACCGGCTCGACGCTGCGCCCGCGGCCGGTCGAGTTCAAGGGCGCGATCGCCGACAGCCTTCGCGCGCGGGTCTGGCCGCTCATCGAGGCGGGCAAGATCAGGCCGGTGGTCTTCAGGAGTTTCGCGCTCGCCGAGGCCTCCGCCGCGCACCGGCTGATGGAGTCCTCGCAGCACATCGGCAAGCTGGTGCTCACCGTCTAGGCCTCTCGGCCGCCTCGGCGCGCAGCCACGCCACGAACTCGGCCACCTCGGGCCGGCCCGCTGCGGCCTTCGACATGATCGCGAAGTAGGCGCGCGCCGGATCGGCGCTGCGCCGGAACGGCGCGACCAGCTCGCCCGACGCAAGTGCCTCGCGCACCAGCGGGCTCCTGCCGAGCGCAACGCCGTGCCCGGCGATCGCCGCAGGAATAATCTGCTCGTAGCCCGAGAACAGCAGGCTTCCCGCCGACCGCAGCTCCTCCAGGCCCTCGACCTCAAGCCAGGTCTTCCAGTGCATCCACGGATGGCGCCCGTCCGGGTCGTGGTACTGCAGCAGGACGTGGTGCGCGAGGTCCGCCGGCCGTTTGAGCGGGCGCCTCGGGTCGCGCAGCAGCTTCGGGCTGCACACCGGAAAGACGCGCTCGCCGAACAGCCGCACCGCGTTCGGTCCGGCAAGCGAGGACGGCCCGTGACGGATGGCGACGTCCAGGCCTTCCCGCTCCAGGTCCTTGACGCGCGTGTCGCTCGCGATGCGCACGTCCACGCCCTCGTGCGTGCGCGTGAAGCCGGCCAGGCGCGGAATCAGCCACAGCGCGGCGAACGAGTGCGTCGTAGTCACGGCGAGCGTGCGGCGCGCCGAGAGCGCACGCAGCCGGTCGGTGACGCCGCGCATCGCCGTCAGCATCTGCGCCGCCGCGGGATAGAGCTGCTGGCCGGCCGGCGAGAGCGCGAGCGCGCGGTGGCGCCGCTCGAACAGCGCCACCCCAAGCTGGTCCTCGAGCTGCTTGATCTGTCGGCTCACCGCCGACTGCGTCAGGTGCAGCTCCTCGGCGGCGCGCGTGAACGAGAGCAGCCGCGCCGCCACCTCGAAACCCTTCAGCAGATCGAGCGAGGGCAGGCGCGGGGTCGCGGCTGGCTCGCTTTTAACATTCCGTTTACGCATGCATATCCTGAGGATTTTCCGTTTGAGCTCCCTCACGAGCGCGCGCACACTGCGTCCCACGCAGCATGCACTTCCAGCATGCATTGGGCAAGGAGACCGCGATGCGCATCGAGTTCGACGCCGGCAATCTGCACCTGTCGCTCGGGCAGACGCTGAAGATCCAGGACGGTATCGGCAGCACGGTGTGCTGTCGCCAGGGGTCGCTCTGGCTGACCGAGGAACGTCGCGCGCGCGACGTGGTGCTGGGCCCGGGCAGCTGCTACGTCCTGTCGCAACGGGGGATCGCGCTGATCCAGGCGCTCGGCGAAGCCGACGTTGCGCTCGCCTGAGCACGCGCTGCTCGCCATGGAACGTGTCACTGCGCAGCCCATCTACCGCGACTCGGGCATCGGAGCGCGCATTCACGCCCAGGCGCGGCGCTGCTGCGGGGCGTCTACAATAGGCGCTCCCCGCGCGTCGCAGCAAAGGAGTGCCCATGTTCCGGGAAGGACTGCTCGATGGTAAACGCATCCTGATCACCGGAGGCGGCACGGGCCTGGGCAAGGAGATCGCTGCCAAGTATCTCGAGCTCGGAGCCGAGGTCTGGATCGCCGGACGCCGCGGCGGCGTGCTCGAGCAGACGGCGCAGGAGCTGACCGCCAGGCACGGCGGCAAGCTGTGCACGCACGCGGTCGACATCCGCGACGCGCAGGCGGTCGACGCCATGGTGCAGCGCATCTGGGACGAGTCCGGTCCGCTCACCGGTCTGGTCAACAACGCCGCAGGCAACTTCATCAGCCCGACCAAGGACCTCACGCCGAACGGCTTCAACGCCATCGCCAACACCGTTTTCCACGGCAGCTTCTACGTGACGCACGCGGTGGGGCGGCGCTGGATCGCCGGCGGACACAAGGGCTCGGTGATCTCGATCCTGGTGACCTGGGTGTGGACCGGGTCCCCCTACGTGGTGGCCTCGGCGATGTCTAAGGCCGGGCTGCACGTGATGACCAAGTCGCTGGCGGTCGAGTGGGGGCGCTACGGCATTCGCCTCAACGCCATCGCGCCGGGGCCGTTTCCCACCGAGGGCGCCTCCAAGCGCCTGCGACCCCAGGGAAGCTTCGAGGACGCGACCCAGTCGGTTCCGTTGCGCCGGGTCGGGAAAATGCCCGAGCTGCAGAACCTCGCCACGTTCCTCATGGCCGACGGCTGCGACTACCTCACCGGTGAGACCATCGCCATCGACGGCGGCGGCTATCTCGCCAACGGCGCGTCGTTCACCGAGCTCGACAAGCTCCCGGACGCCGAGTGGCAGCGCATGCGCGCGCTGATCACGGCGCAGAACGACAAGGACCGCGCCGGCCGCACGGCCTGAGCCGCGCGCAGCGATGACTGCACCCGTTCCCCGCCCCGCTGCCACCGTCGTGCTTGTGCGCGACGGTGGCGACGGCCCCGAAGTGTTCATGCTCCAGCGGACCAAGGGCGCGGTGTTCTTGGCCGGCGCCTACGTGTTTCCCGGCGGCGCGCTCGATGCCGCAGACCGCGCGTCGGGCGTCACGCAGCGCGTGTTCGGCCTGAGCGACGCGGAGGCGAGCGCGCGCCTCGGCCTGCCAGCCGGCGGCCTCGCGTTCTGGGTCGCCGCCATCCGCGAATGCTTCGAGGAAGCCGGCATCCTGATCGCGACCGACGAGAAACGGCGCCCGGTGAGCGCCGAGCGCGCCGCCGCGCTCGGACACCTGCGCGGCGCGCTCAATTCGGGGGAGCTGCCCTTCGCCGAGTTCCTCGAGCGCGAGGGGCTGCTGCTGCCGGCGCGCGCACTGGCCTATTTCGGCCACTGGATCACCGCGCCGGGACGCTCGCGGCGCTTCGATGCCCGCTTCTTCGTCGCCGAGGCGCCGGCCGGGCAGCAGGGCTCGCACGACGATTCCGAGACCATCCACAACCTGTGGATCCGCCCCGAGGACGCGCTCGCGCGCGATGCGCGCGGCGAGATCGAGTTGGTGTTCGCCACCAAGCATACGCTCGCCGACGTGGCGCGCTTCGAGCGCCCGCACGACCTGCTCGAGCATGTGCGCGCGCTGCCCGAGATCGACACCAACCGGGCCTGCTGGGCCCAGGGGCGCGACGGTCCGAAGCTGTTCCGGCGCGCCGACCCGCAGTACTTCGAGATCCACTGGTGCGACCCGGAGGAAACGGGCCAGACGACCTACGACCTGGCCTCCGGCGCGCCCAAGCGCCTCGACGCGCTGGTGACGCGCATCATCGCTCCGAACCCGGGCATGATGACCGGGCCCGGCACCAATACCTACCTGGTCGGCGAACGCGAGCTCGCGGTAATCGACCCCGGCCCGGCGATCGCCTCGCACATCGAGGCGGTGCTCGCCGCGGGCGCCGGGCGCATCCGCTGGGTGCTGTGCACGCACACGCACCTGGATCACTCGCCGGCCGCGGCAGCGATTCGCGCCGCCACCGGCGCGACCGTGATCGGCCGCCGCGCGCCGGCAGGGCCGAGCCAGGACCAGGGCTTCGCGCCCGAACGCATGCCGGCGCACGGCGAGCGCCTGGAGCTCGGCGGCTGCGCGCTGCGCGCGCTGCACACGCCGGGGCACGCGTCGAACCACCTGTGCTACCTGCTCGAGCACACGCGCATGCTGTTCACCGGCGACCACGTGATGCAGGGCTCGACCGTGGTGATCAATCCGCCCGACGGCGACATGCGCGCCTACGTCGGCTCGCTGGAGGCGCTGCTCGCCGAGGACCTCGCGATCCTCGCCCCGGGGCACGGCTACCTCATCGGCGCGCCGCACAGGGAAGTGCGGCGCCTGATCGCGCACCGGCTCGCGCGCGAGGCGAAGGTTCTCGCCGCGATCGAGCGGCTGGGCCGCCCGACGCTGGCCGAGCTTCTGCCGGCGGTGTACGACGACGTGCCCGCGAAGCTGCACCCGGTGGCCGCGCGCTCGCTCGCCGCTCACCTCGACAAGCTGATCGGCGAGGGGCGCACGCGCCACGCGCAGGAGCGCTATGCGACGCCCGATTGAGCGCGGCTGGCCAAATCGCGCCCAACTGGCTAAGATTCCCTCTCAGGAGGTGGGCACCGCGTGCGCGTTGCGCCGGCGGACCCCGGGGAGCGCGTCATGAGCCTGCACGAAACGACGCTGAAGATCGTCACCAACCTCGACCGCGCCGCGATCGAAGCCAAGCTCGTCGAAGTGCGCACGGCCGCGCAATCACAGGGCTTCGAGCCGCTCGCGCAGATGTTCGCCGGCATCGAAGGCATGCCGCGCGCGCAGATCCAGGAGCGGGTGCGCAACGCCCTGAGGTGGATGGGCGACAAGCCCCAACTCAAGAACCTTGCCGATCATCTCGAGCTCATCGAGCTGAACCTGCCGAACCTGAACTAGGGCCTGACGGGGGCGCGCCGCGCCCCTTTCAGATTGACCGTGGCGCAATACGACTTCGACCTGTTTACCATCGGCGCCGGCTCGGGCGGAGTGCGCGCGAGCCGCGTCGCGGCCGGCTACGGCGCACGCGTCGCAATCGCCGAGTCGGGCCGCTTCGGTGGCACCTGCGTCAACGTCGGCTGCATCCCGAAGAAGCTGTTTGCCTATGCGGCGCATTTCCGCGACGACTTCCACGACGCCGCGTCGTTCGGCTGGACCGCGGGCGAGGCACGCTTCGACTGGGGCACGCTGCTCGCCAACAAGGACCGCGAGATCGCGCGCCTGAACGGCGTGTACGAGCGCGTTCTGGTCAACGCCGGCGCCGCGATCCTGCGCGGCCGCGCCACGCTGCGCGACGCGCACACGGTCGAGGTCGACGGCAAGGCGCACCGCGCCAAGTACGTGCTCGTGGCCACCGGCTCCTGGCCCCAAGTCCCGCAGATACCGGGAGGCGAGCACGCGATCACCTCGAACGAGGCGTTTCATCTCGAGCGGCTGCCGGCGAGCGTGGTGGTGGTCGGCGGCGGCTACATCGCGCTCGAGTTCGCCTCGATCTTCAACGGCCTGGGCGTGGCTACGACGCTCGCCTACCGGGGCCCGCGCCTGCTGCGCGGCTTCGACGCCGAGCTCGGCACGCGCATCGCCGAGGAGATGGGCAGGAAGGGCGTCGCCATCCGCCTCGACGCCAGCCCGGCGCGCATCGAGCGCACCGCGGACGGCACGCTCGAGCTCGCCTACCAGGACGGCAGCCGGCAGCGGGCGGGCGCGGTGATGTTCGCCACCGGACGCAAGCCGAACACGCACGGCCTGGGGCTCGAGGCGGCGGGGGTGCAGCGCAATGCCGACGGCGCGATCGTCGTGGACGCCTACCTGAAGAGTTCGGTCGACTCGGTCTACGCGCTCGGCGACGTTACCCACCGCATGAACCTGACCCCGGTGGCCACCGCCGAGGGCATGGCGCTCGCGCGCACGCTGTTCCGCGGCGAGCCGACCGCGATGGACTACGCCAACGTGCCTACCGCGGTATTCGCCAATCCGAATCTCGCCTGCGTCGGACTGTCCGAGGAAATGGCGCGCGAGCGCCACGGCGCGGTGGACGTCTACAAGACCGCCTTCCGGACCCTCAAGCACACGCTCGGCGACAGCGAGGAGCGCAGCTTCATGAAGCTGGTGGTCGACGCGCGCTCGCAGCGCGTGCTCGGCGCTCACATGATCGGCCCGGACGCCGGCGAGATCATCCAGGGCATCGCCATCGCGCTCAAGCTCGGCGCCACCAAGACGCAGTTCGACGCCACCATCGGCATCCATCCCACCGCCGCGGAGGAGTTCGTGACCATGCGCGAGAAGTCCGCCTGAGGCGCATGCTGCTCGAATCCCGCATCGAGAGGATGATCGCCGAGCTCAGGCGGCAGGTGTCGCTGCCGCTGGCGATCGAGCTGTGGAACGGCAAGCGCTATGCGCTCGGCGAACCCGCCAGCGTGTCGCTGCGCATTCCGCGCGCGGCCGCGCTGCGCTACCTCGTCAACCCAGATCTCGCCAAGCTTGGCGAAGCCTACGTCGAAGGGCATATCGACGTGGACGGACCGATCGCCGAGGTGCTGCGCGCCGCGGAAGACCTGTCGCGCCACTGGGGCAAGGAGAAGAAAGGGCGCAGACCGCTGCTGCGCAACCTGCACAACCGCAAGCGCGACTCCGCGGCGATCCGCTACCACTACGACGTCTCCAACGACTTCTACGCGCTGTGGCTCGACCGCAACATGGTGTACTCCTGCGGCTACTTCAAGACCGGCGCCGAGGACATCGACACCGCGCAGGAGCACAAGCTCGACCACATCTGCCGCAAGCTGCGGCTCGGACCGGGCGACCGGTTTCTCGATATCGGCTGCGGCTGGGGGGCGCTGGCGCGCTGGGCGGCCGCGCACTACGGCGTCGACGCCACCGGCGTGACGCTGTCGCACAACCAGCACGCGCTGGCCGAAGAGCGCATCCGCGCCGAGGGACTGCAGCAACGCTGCCGCGTGCTCGTCCAGGACTACCGCGACATCCAGGGCGAGGGGGTGTACGACAAGATCGCCTCGGTGGGCATGTTCGAGCATGTCGGGCTGAAGAACCTGCCGCTGTACTTCGGCGCCGTCCACCGCCTGCTCAAGGACGGCGGCATCGCGCTCAACCACGGCATCACGTCGATCGACCCGGACAGCCGCTCGGTGGGACTCGGCGCCGGCGAGTTCATCGAAAAGTACGTGTTCCCGCACGGCGAACTGCCGCACATCGGGCTGGTGCTGCGCGAGATGGCGGGTGCCGATCTCGAGGTGATGGACGTCGAGACGCTGCGCCTGCACTACGCCAGCACGCTGTGGCGCTGGAGCGAGCGCCTGGAGGCGAACCTGGACCGGGCGCGCGCGCTCGCGGGCGAGAGGCGGCTGCGCATCTGGCGCACCTACCTGGCCGGCGCGGCGCGCGCCTTCGAGCGGCGCCGGGTCAGCATCCAGCAGGTGCTCGCGGTGAAGAATTCGCGGCCGCAGCACAACCCGCTGCCCTGGACGCGGGCCTGGATCTACGAGTAGCCGCGCGGGGCGCCGGCCGCTAAGCCAACGCGCGCGCGAGCAAAGAGCCCCCGCTCACCAGCAGCATCACGCCCACCGCACGCATCAGCGTCTCGCGCCGGATGCGCTTGAACAGGCGCGAGGCGCTCGAGATTCCGATCCACGCCGCCGGCAGCGCGATCGCCGCTGCCGCCCAAACCTTGCCATGGCTCATCAGCCCGGTCAGCGCGAACGCCAGCAACCGCAGGGAAACGCTCGCCACCGAGGTCGCCGCGAGGGTGGCGCGGAACGTTTCCTTGGTCAGGCCGCGCTGCGACAGATAGATCGCGTACGGCGGTCCGCCCGCGCCGAACAGCGTGCTGGTGACGCCGCCGGCGAGCCCGGCGAGGTAGGCCCAGCCCTGGCGCAAGCTGCCGCGCGGGCCGCGCGCGAGCAGCGTGTAGAGCGCGAACGCGACCACGAATGTGCCGAGCGCCAGCATGGCGCCGCGGCGCGGCAGATTGACGAGCAGCGTCACACCGAGCGCCGTGCCCAGCACCAGCGACGGCACCAGGCGCACGACCTCGGCGCGCGCCACGTGGTGCGGCGCCTCCAGGCCGAGACGCAGCGAGTTGGCGAGGTCGAGCAGCACGAACACCGCGAGCGCGAAGGGCAGCGGCACGAAGTGCGTGGCAAGCGGGATCGCGACCAGCGCGGCGCCGAAGCCGGTGATGCCGTACACCAGCGCGCCGAGGAACGCGATCGGCGCGAGCGCGCCGATCGCCGCGTATCCCTCAGGCACCGCGCGCGGGGCTCAGAACTTCACCGCCAGGTTGAGCGCGTAGACACCGGTCAGCCGCGCGCTCTCGAGAACGTGACCCTCGATCGCCCGCAGCAGCTCCGCGCCCCTGAAGTCGCCGCTCACGGGGCATTTCTCGACGTCGAGCGCGTACAGCGTGAAAACGTAATGGTGCAGGATGGTGTCGTTCCACGGCGGGCAAGGTCCGTCGTAGCCGAAGTAGTTGCCCGCCATATCCTGGTCGCCGGCAAACCAGCCGGTGTAATCGTTCAGCCCCTGGCGCGCGCCACGCGGCGCCTGCGGCCCAGGCTTGCCGCGCGCGGTGATGCCGTTGGAGAACTCGCCCTCGGCGATCGTCCCGTCGAAGGGCTGCAGGTCCACCAGCAGCCAGTGGTAGAAGTCCACGCGCGGCAGGCTCGCCCGGATCGTCCGCCCCTCCTGGTTCACGTCGTCGGCCCTGGAGGGCACGTCGCCGTCGTGGCAAACGAGCGCCAGGGAGCGCGTACCAGCCGGGAGGCCGCCCCATGCGAGCTGCGGGTTCCGATTGTCCGACAGGCGGATATGGCTCTGGGCATCGGGCACCGCGAAGGCGCAGCGGCCGGGGATCGCGCCCATGTCCTTGAAGCTGGTGCTGGTCAGTTTCATCGCTCGCCTCCTTGCTGCGCGATTATAAGGTCCTGCGGGGTGTGCGGGTTCATGCGCCGCAGCGCGCCGACGTACCGTCCGAAGGGCAAGCCGAGGCGCGCCTCGAGCGCGGCGGCGCGCGCACGCAGCGCCGTCCAAGGCAGGCGCGCAGCACCGCCCTTCAGCGCGAACGCAATCAGGTTCGGATCGGCGAGCGCCGGCAGACGCAGCACCGCGCCACCGAAGGCTCGCTCGAGACGCTCGAGGTAGCGCTCCAACCGCGGGTCGTCGCTCATGAAATTGGCTACCAGCATACCGGGTTCGGCGAGCGCGAGGTAAGCGGCGTCGTAGAAGTCCCGGCTCGCGAGCCGGGGTACCTGCTCGCCGTCGTCGAAGCCGTCCACCGCCAGCACGTCGCAGCACTCGGGCGCCAGGGCTTCGGCGCCGTCGCCGATGTCGATGCGCAGCCGCGCATCGTCCGGCGGCAGCGCGAAATGCGCGCGCGCCGCCGCCACCACGCGCGGATCGAGCTCGATTGCGCGTACGCGCGCGGCGCGCAGCCGGCGATAAAAGAATTTCGCCAGCGACCCGCCGCCCAGGCCGATCATCAGCACCTCGCGCGGCTCAGGGTGAAAGAGCAGGAACGCCATCATGCAGCGCGTGTAATCGAGCGCGAGCGCGTCCGGGTCGTCGAGCCGCATGGCGCTCTGGATCGCCTCGCCGCCGATATGCAGGCTGCGCACGCCGTGCGCCTCGGTGACCGCGACTTGGGGGCCGCGGCGCAGCAGCCGCTGCGCCAAGGCGCGCGCGGCGCGCTTCACGCCGGCGCCGCGGCGCGCGTGCGCCGGATCAGCACAAGCACGAAGCCCACGGCGACGAACGACAGCGCCGCGCCGGAGAGGATCGGCACGCGGTAGCTGCCGAACGCATCGAACGCGGCACCGGCGAGAGGCGGCCCGACGAGCGTGCCGATGCCCGGCCCGGTGTACAGCACGCCGATGATGCCCGACACGGCACGCGGTCCGTAGAGGTCCATCATGAGCGTCGGCGACAGCGCGACGAAGCCGCCGTAGAAGGCTCCGAACAGAAGCGCGAACAGCGCCAGCATCGAATACGCGGTACTGAGCGACCACACCACCAGCATGGAGCCCAGGCCGGCGTACATCAGCGCCAGCGACGGCAGCCGCCCGAGGCGGTCGGCGACGGCGCCGATGGTGAAGCGCCCGGCGAGGCTCCCCAGGCCGATGAGGCTGACCAACGCCACGCCCTCGGCCCGGCTGTAGCCAGCGTCCTGCGCGTACGACGCCAGATGAACCATCGGCACGAACAGCCCGACGCAAGCCAGCGTACCGGCGACGTACAGCAGCCAGAACGACCGGCTGCGCAACGCCTCGCCGAGCGTGGCGCCGGGGAGCGACATACGCTCGGTACGCGCGGCGCCCGGCGCGCCGTGGCGCGCGGGATCGTCGTCGATCGCCAGCGCCGCGGTCCCACCCAGCACGAGCACGAGCAGGGCCAGCGCCTGGTAGGCGCTGCGCCAGCCGAACAAGCCGATGAACCACGTGGCGAGCAGCGGCACCAGGAAGTTGCCCGCCCCGATGCCGGCCACCGCGAGGCCCGAGGCGAAGGCGCGGTTCCTCGTGAACCAGGGCTGCACCGCCCCGACCGAGGGCACGTAGGTCAGGCCGACGCCGACGCCGATGCCAACACTGTAGGTGAGATAGAGCGCCTCGATCGAGCGCGCGACGCTGGCGCACGCGAGCGCGGCCACCAGGCAGGCCACCCCGGCCAGCGCGACGCGCCGCGGGCCGAGGCGATCGGCGAGCAGGCCGCCGGGCGCCCCCAGCGAGAACCACAGGAACGCGGCCACCGAGAACAGCAGCGATACGTGGCCGCGCGAGGCGGAGAAATCCGACTGGAACGCCGCGAAGAAGGCAGCGAACGAGTACGCAGCGCCGAAGCCGACAAACATCAGCGTGAATGCCGCGGCGACTACCACCCAGCCGTAGAACACGCGCCGCATGCAGGCGCGCTCAGTACCCGGCGCCGCGCGCCGTGATCGGCCACAGCGCCTCGACCACGCCGTGGCGCACGCACACGTACCAGTCGTGCAGATTCACGGTGGGATCGCAGTGGCCGGGCACCAGCAGCAGCTTGTCGCCGAGCGCCGGCGCCGGTGCGCCCGCCGCGATCTCGAGCACGCCGTGCTCGTCGGAGGCACGCGCGTAGCGTAACCCCGGGCGCTCCCACACGATCGGCAGCCCAGAATCCACGCTCGAGGCCTTGAGGCCGGCGTCCAGAACCGCGCGCTGCTCGCTCGGCCGGCTCATCACCGTGCCCAGAACGAACAGCGCGTGATCGAAGCGCGCCAGCGGCGCCGGCCACTCGTTTCTCGCGTAGTCGGCATCCATGAAGACGTAGGAACCGGGCTGGATCTCGTCGTAGGCACCCGATTCGATCTCGTACGCAAAGCTGCCGCTGCCGGCGCCGGTCACCACCGGGCACGCCACGCCCGCGCTCTCGATCAGCCTGCGGCTCTGGTGCGCCGCCTGTGCCGCGCGGGCGATGGCCGCGCGGCGATCGCCCGCCGAGCGCAGGTGCTGCGCCGGGCCGTGGTAAGCCTGCAGTCCCGCGAAGCGCAGCGGCGCGCTGCCCGCGACCTCGCGCGCCAGCAGCAGCGCCGGCTCGCCCGGCGGCACGCCGCAGCGCGCCGCACCGACGTCGATCTCGACGTACACGTCGAGCGACGCACCGGCCGCCTGCGCGGCGGCCTGCAGCGCGCGCACGTTCGCCGCGTCGTCCACGCACACGCCGATCCTGGCGCGCCTGGCGAGCGCGGCCAGACGCTCCAGCTTCGGCGCGCCGACCACCTCGTTCGACACCAGCACGTCGGCGACGCCGCCTTCGACCAGCGCTTCGGCCTCCGAGACCTTCTGGCAGCACACGCCGAACGCGCCGGCCAGCAGCTGGCGCTTGGCGATCTCGGGGCACTTGTGGGTCTTGGCGTGAGGGCGCAGGCGCACGCCGCGCCCGGCGATCGCCGCGGCCATCAGTTTGAGGTTGCGCTCGAAGGCATCGAGCTCGAGCACGAGCGCCGGCGTATCGACCTGCTCGAGCCGCATGCCGAGGCTTGCCGGCGGGCGCATCGCTCAGGCGGCTGCGGCGCCGCTGGCGCGCTGGCGCAGCGCGAGCCAGCTGATGGCGACGATCACCACCACCACCAGCGGCAGCGCCGAGAGGTTCACCTGTGCCCAACCGGCGTTGGTGACGATCACGCCGGAGGAGAACGACGACACCGCCTGCATGGCGAAAATGGAGAAGTCGTTCGTGCCCTGCGCCTTGGCCATCTCCTCCGGGCGGTAGGTCTCGGTGAGCAGCGTGGTGCCGCCGATGTACAGGAAATTCCAGCCCACACCGAGCAGCACCAGAGAGCCCCAGAAGTACGGCACGGCGATGCCCGAGAGCGCGATGGCGATCGCCACCAGGTCGAGCGCGGTCCCCGCCAGCATCACCCGCAGTACGCCGAAGCGCCGAATCAGGCCGCCGGTGAAGAACGACGGGAAGTACATGGCGATCACGTGCGAGGAGATGACGAGCGCCGCGGCGCCGTACGGATGGCCGCAGATGCCCATCGCGATCGGGGTCGAGGTCATGAGCAAGTTCATCACGCCGTAGCCGATCGCACCGGCCATCACCGCGACGACGAACTTGGGCTGCGTGGCGAGCTCCTTCAATGGCCGGCCGCTCGGCGCCCGCGTGTTCTCGAGCACCGTCGGGATGCGAATGAAGCTCAGCAGCGCCAGGGTCACCAGCGCGAAGACGATCAGCGCGAGGTAGGCCGCGAGGAACTTGGGCGCGAGCAGGCCGACCGTGGCGCGGCTGATGGTCGGCCCGAGGAATCCTCCGACCAGCCCGCCGGCGAGCACCAGCGAGATCGCGGTGGCGCGGAACTCGGGCTTCGCGGCATCGACCGCGGCGAAGCGATAGTAGTGCCCGAAGGCGTTGAAGCAGCCCAGAACCAGCGTGCCGGCGCACAGCAGCGCGAAACTCTGCAGCCAGATCGCGGTCGCGCAGATGAGTGCTCCCACCATGGCAAACGCGGTCGCCTGCATCAACCCCTTCTGCCTGCCGACCCGCCTCATGTACAGCGAAGCCGGCATGGTCGTGAGCGCAGCGCCCAGCACCCAGAAGGTCACCGGCAGCGTGGCGAGCGAACGATACGGTGCGAGGGCCAGCCCCGCCAGGCCGTTGATCGCGGCCAAGGTCGAGTTGTTGCTGAGCAACATCGCCTGGCAGGCAGCAAGCAGGCCGATGTTGCGCCGGGTGCTGTTCATTTGTACAGTATCGAGGAACCGGGTGAGAACAGCGGGAGCGGGCATTCTACCGGGCACGATGATGCGCAGCGACGGCAAAAACGAAACTCGGAGCGTGGTGTTGCCGGCGGCGCGCCCGGAGCACGCCCACAAGTCACGCGGCGCGCGGTCGTTCCTCGCGGGACGATTCGAGAAGGATGCGAGAGATCCCTTCGACGACGGCTGGACAACCGAGGACGCGTCGACGGAGCCGCTCGCGACCACGGTCACCGAGGAGCGGGCGCGCTCGATCATCGCGCGCAACGACTCCCCCGACATCCCGTTCGAGCAGTCGATCAATCCGTACCGCGGCTGCGAGCACGGCTGCATCTACTGCTACGCGCGGCCGAGCCACGCCTACCTCGAGCTCTCGCCGGGGCTGGATTTCGAATCCAGGCTGTTCGCCAAGACCAACGCGGTCGAGCTGCTGCGCGCCGAGCTGGGGAAGCCCGGCTATCGCTGCTCGCCGATTGCGTTCGGCGCCAACACCGACTGCTACCAGCCGCTGGAGCGGCGCTACCGCCTGACGCGCGGCGCGATCGAGCTGCTCTCCGATTGCCGTCACCCGCTCACCATCGTCACCAAATCGGCGCTGGTGGAGCGCGACCTCGATCTGCTCGCCCCGATGGCGCGCGACAACCTGGCCAAGGTATTCGTGAGCATCACCACGCTCGATCGAGTGCTCGCGCGCAGGATGGAGCCGCGCGCCGCGAGCCCGCAGCGGCGCCTGCACAGCCTGCGCGCCCTCACGGCGGCAGGGGTACCCTGCGGCGTGATGGTGGCCCCGGTCATCCCGGCGCTCAACGACAGCTCGATCGAGGAGGTGCTCGAGGCGGCGCGCTGCGCCGGCGCGAGCATGGCCGGCTACCAGATGCTGCGCCTGCCGAACGAGCTGAAGATCCTGTTCCGCGAATGGCTCGCCGCCCACTATCCGCAGCGCGCCGAGCACGTCATGAGCATCGTGCGCCAGATCCGCGGCGGGCGCGACAACGATCCGCGCTTTGGCCAGCGCATGACGGGCAGCGGCAACTATGCCGAGCTGGCGGCGCGGCGCTTCGCGATCTCGTGCAGGCGGCTCGGGTTGAACGGCGAAGAGCGCGGCACCCGGGCGCGGCGCGCGCTCGACTGCTCGCTCTTCCGGCCACCGCCGCCTCCAAGCGAGAAGCCCGCCCAGCTTGCGCTGTTCTGAAACAGGGGGGCGACCGCTCCGGGGACAGAGCTAGAATCGATATCATCGGCCCTTCGACGCCGGCCGTTTCTTTCCGAAGGGCAACCCGCTCATGACCCATCGCTACTACGTCGTCGATGTGTTCGCCGAACGGCCCTACGCGGGCAATCAGCTCGCGGTCGTCATCGGCACCGACGGACTCTCGGACGAGGCGATGCAGGCAGTCGCAGCCGAGATGAACTATTCCGAAACGACCTTTGTCGCGCCCGCCCGCGAGGCCGACGGCGGATATCGCATGCGCCTCTTCACGCCGGCGCGCGAGCTCGCCTTCGCCGGGCACCCCATCCTCGGCACGGCCTGGGTAATCCGCCACCTGGTCGCGCGAGATCCCGGTGACTCGGTTCTGCTCAACCTGGCGACGCTCCAGGCAAGGGTCAGGTTCGAGCCTCGCGAGCCGCCACTCGGAGAGCTGGCCTGGTTCGTCAGCCCGCCGGCGCGCCTTGGAGCGACTTGCGCACGCGAGCGGATTGCGGCCGCGATCGGAGTCGCGCCGGAGGACATCGACCCGTCCGTGCCGGTGCAGCAGGTCTCGGGGGCTGCAGCGGCGGTCTTCGTTCCGATCAGGAGCCTGGAGGCGCTGCGGCGCAGCCGGCTCGATCTCGGGGCATTCGCCTCGCTCGCCCGCGACGGGTTTCCGACTCTGGTCTATCTGTTCTGCCGCGAAACGGCAGACCCGAAGAACGACGTGTGCGCGCGCTTCTTCTTCGAGGCCCGCGGCGCTCGCGAAGACCCGGCAACCGGCTTCGGCGCCGGGCTCCTCGGCACCTACCTCCTGGAGCACCGGGTGGTCGCGGGGCCCGAGCTGTCACTCAGGATCGAGCAGGGACACGAATTGGGGCGGCCGTCGGTGATCCTGCTGCGCGCCCGGACGGTCGACGGCATGCGCGAGGTGAGCGTCGGGGGGCTTGTCGTCCCGACCATGCGCGGAGAGCTGCTGCCCCACGGGCGCAACGCGCGATGAATGTCTCCAAGGCCGCGACGCTCGAGGCGCCGGGACGCGCGCGCTAGGCTGAAGTTCGCCGATCCGATTGCTCGTTTTTGAGCGCCCAAGCGTTGTGAATCAGTGAGATGAGCGGTTTTAGGAGCGCGGATATGTAGGCATGTAGTATGATTGACATTTAATGGTATATGATCTA
>Ga0307372_10001428_pt1 | contig 41799 bp, 43 predicted proteins | sample OX1MG_FD_202533 | JGI IMG/M metagenome (GOLD analysis project Ga0307372, IMG submission 202533) | Soil microbial communities from Risofladan, Vaasa, Finland - OX-1 | ecosystem: Environmental > Terrestrial > Soil > Coastal area > Acid sulfate soil | place: Finland: Risofladan, Vaasa | collected...
GGGGGCGCCGGCTTCGCCGGCGCCGGAGCGGAGACACATAGGGCAGCCGAAGGTTGCCCTATGAGCCGTAGGCTTGACGGAGGCTCACAGGTGGCGGAGGCGGCTGCTCATCGGGCAGCCGGGGGCCGCCCGATGAGCAGCCGCGAGCTCTTCGTCCGCCACCCGGGGAACCCGATCCTGACGGCCGCCTCCTGGCCGTATCCGGCAAACTCGGTCTTCAACCCGGCGGCAGCGGTCAGCGGCGGCGAGACGGTCCTCCTCGCCCGGGTCGAGGACCTGCGCGGGATCTCCCATCTCACCGCCGCGCGATCCGCGAACGGCGTCGACGGCTGGACGATCAATCCGGAGCCGCTGCTCGCCCCGGCCGAAGGAATCGAAGCCGAGCTGTGGGGATTCGAGGATCCGCGCGCGGTCTGGGTTCCCGAGCTCGAACGCTGGGCGATCACCTGTACGTGTTACGGGCCGCCGGGCCCTGCCGTGTACCTCGCAACGACGTCCGACTTCCGTACGGTCGAACGCCGCGGCATCGTGATGGGCGCGGAGGACAAGAACGCGGCGCTCCTGCCGGAGCGGATCGACGGGAAATGGATCCTCTTCCACCGCCCGAGCGTCGGCGCCGTCGTGGGGTCGGGCGGCGAGATCGTGCTCTCGCGCTCAGCCGACCTCAAGAGCTGGAGCACGCCCGAGCGCGTGCTCGCCCCGCGGTCAGGAGCCTGGTGGGACTCTCGCCGCATCGGCATCGGCCCACCGCCGCTACGCACCGAGCATGGCTGGCTCGTCATCTACCACGGCGTGAAGGACACGATCGCAGGCGGCCTTTATCGGGTCGGCCTCGCGCTCACGGACCTCGCGGACCCGACCCGCGTCCTGCGGCGAGCTCCCGAGTGGGTCTTCGGCCCGGAGGCCGATTACGAGCGCTCCGGCGATGTGCCGAATGCCGTGTTCCCGTGCGGTCTCGTACACGACGAGGACAGCGGGCAGCTGAAGCTGTACTACGGCGCCGCAGACACCTCGATCTGCCTCGCGACGGCGCAACTCGACGACGTCCTGGCCGCCTTAGGCCTCTAGGCTCATCGCGTGCACGAGCTGACGCTGCTCGACTGGAAGCGGCGCGTCTTCGAGCTCTACTCGGAGGTGCGCGCGGAGCCCGACCCGCAGCGAGCGTGGCGGCACTGGCGCGAGGTGCGCGACGAGCTCTTCCGCTCCCACCCGCAGACACCGATCCCCGCCGGGACCGCGTTCGAGCACCTCCCCTACTTCGACTACGACCCCGCGCTGCGCGTACTCGGCACAGTCGACCCGGCTGAGCGGATCACACGACAGATCGCGACCTCCGGCGAACATCCCTACTCGTGCCTGCGCTTTGCGCGCGTGCGCTTCACACTCGCCGACGAGCACGCGCTGGACCTGTACTGGCTCGACGGCTACGGCGGCGGCGTCTACCTCTGCTTCGCCGACGCGACCAGCGGCAGCGAGACCTACGGCGCCGGCCGCTACCTGCTCGACACCGTGAAGGGCGCCGATCTCGGGGAGCGCAGCGACAGACTCGTGCTCGATTTCAACTTCGCCTACAACCCGTCGTGCGCGTACGACCCGCGCTGGGTGTGCCCGCTCGCCCCGCCCGGGAACCGGCTGGCGGCGCCGGTGCGTGCAGGCGAACGTTCGCCCGGTTAGCCCGCCGGCGCGAGGCGCGACCAGACGTTCTCGAGCAGCTGGGTGGCCTGCGGCCACAGCAGCACCTGGCCGCCGAAATTGAGCGCCCCGGCGGCGAAGACCCGTGCCCCGGCCGCCGTCTCGTAGTAGCTCATCTGCGCGGTCAGGCCGGGGCCGAGAGCGTCCGGGATCTCCGCGAGCACGACCGTTCCCGGTGGCGACGACGGCGCAACGGCGTCGATCTCGATCCCGTACAGGCCGAAGGACGAGCCCGCCTGGAGACCGGTGCCCGCGAATGCGAAGCTCGCGGCACCCGCTTCGGTGACGACGAAGGGGTTCTGTTGCGTGCCACGGTCGGATGCCCGGTACTGGACACCGACGAGCCCCGCCTCGGGCCGCTTCAGTTCGCGCCACAGGCCGACCAGGGTGATCCTCGCGTCGGCATGGTCGACCCGCCGGAAGAAGTTGTTCGCCGACAGGAACATCAGGTTTCCACCAAGGTCGCGGTAGCGCTCGACGACGTCGTAGGCATGTGCTGTCACGTACTCCTCGTGCCCGGGAAAGACGACGAGGTCATACGACGCGCGCAGGGCATCGCCGCTCGCGAAGCGCTCGAGATCGTCGTCTGCGTAGAAGTCGACCGTCTTGCCGGTGCGGGCGAGCCAGTGCAGGAACGAAAGGTCGTAGCTCCTGTAGCGATACGGGACGCCGCGTTTCAGGTACGGACGGGTCAGGTCGACCGACCGAATACGCCAGGACACGTACCAGCTGTCTCCGTACCCGTCGCCGTCGGCGTCGTAGAAGTTGTACGCCTGCCACGTGTTCGTCGGCAACACGACCGCGACCCGCTGCTCGGGTTGCGCGGGCCGCACGACGAATGGGGCGTAGCCGACACGGCCGTCTCCGCTCGTGACACACGCGTAGTAGACGCCTGAGGGCAGGTCGGGTGCCAGCGGGACATCGACCACCACGGGCGCGTTGGCATTCAGAGCCCAGTCGAGCGACTGCGGGTCGCCGACGGCTACGCCGTTGAGCTGGTCGTTCGCGTAGGTCGGGACGACCTCGGTTCCGGAGCGAAAGAGCTGCACGGTGAGCGCAAGAGCGTCCGCGGCGACGACGAGCTGCGCGCTCCCGCCGGACACGTAGCTCCGCTGGACGGCGGAGGCATCGATCCCCAGCAGGCGGACGACCGGGGCACGCAGCCGATGGGGCTGGGCCGGCGACGCGGCGCCGTAGACGGTCCGCACGCCGCGCGCGTCGGTGACGGTCAGCCGGAGCGTGTAGGTGCCGGGCGCAAGCGACGCCGCGGGCTGCCAGACGAGCGCATGTGAGCCGGCCAGGAGCAGCCGGCGCTGGGTCGAGACGAGACGGCCCGACGATGTCCCGTCGACGGTCTCCGCGGCGAGTTGGGCCTCGGCGGGCGTGTCGCGTGCCACGGCCTCGAGCTTGACGTGGGCCGCCCGCGCCAGGCGAAAGCGCACGATGGCGCGGCTGCGCCCGCGCACGCCACCGGGGCTGAGCGTCGCCAGGAGTGCCCGGTCACCCGCGAACGGAGCCCCGGCGTCGTTGGCGACCTCGAGCCGGTCGAGTACGGGACGCCTGGCGGCAGCCCAAAGCCGCGCGGGAACCACCGCACCGCCCGCCGCAACCGCGAGCAGCAGCCCACGGCGTGTCAGAGACCCCGGATGCACGCGCTGAACTCAAGCAGAAGGGGCGGCCGGGCCGCCCGGCCTACAGCGACAGGTCGACCGCGATCGCGACGAACAGCAGCGCGAGGTAGAGCAGCGAGTAGTGGAAGAGAATCGCCGCTCCGCGCTTCGTCGTCTCGTGGCGAAGACGAGCCGCGAGCACCAGGAAGATGCCGCCCAGGAGCAGGGCGCCCACGAGGTAGACGACGCCGAACGAGCCGACCGCGAACGGCACGACGCTGGCCGCGAGCAACACCACCGTGTACCAGAGGATCTGCCGAACGGTCTCCCGCTCGCCGCGGACGACCGGCAGCATCGGGACCTTCGCCGCGGCGTACTGCTCTCGCAGCAGGAGCGCGAGCGCCCAGAAGTGTGGCGGCGTCCAGAGGAAGACGATCATGAACAGGAAGAGCGCCGGCAGCGTGACCTGGCCGGTGGCGGCCGCCCACCCGACGAGCGGCGGGACGGCGCCCGCGGCACCGCCGATCACGATGTTCTGCGGCGTCGAGCGCTTCAGCCAGCGTGTGTAGACGACCACGTAGAAGAGGTTGCCGACGAGCGCGAGCACCGCGGTCAGCAAGTTGAGTGCGGAGGCGAGCAGCACGAACGAGAGCGCCGAGAGAGCGAGGCCGAACTCGAGCGCCCGCGCCGGCGGCACGCGCCCCGCGGCGACCGGCCTGTGCTCGGTGCGCTTCCCCATCAGCCTGTCGATGTCGGCGTCGAGCATGTGGTTGAGCGCGGATGCGCCACCGCAGGCGAGCGCGAGCCCGACCATCGCAGCCACGAACCTGAACGTCCCCGGCCAACCGTGCGCGCCGGCGATCATGCCGCACGCACCCGTTACGAGCAGCAGCGACATGATTCGCGGCTTGGTCAGCGTCACATAGTCGCGCCACGGGCCACCGTCGACCGGCGTGCCGCGAAAAGCGGCTCCCGCGGTCGCCGCCGCCGCCGCGCACGAGAGGGCGGCGAGCCCGACGTGCAGCGAGAGCGGGCTCGGCACGATCGCCGCCGCGAGAAACAGCACGAGCGCGAGACTCGCACCGCGAGCGAGGCGCGGGTAGGTGACGCGTGCCGCGGCGACGAGCGCACAGAGCGGCGGCAGCGCGATGGCCGCCAGCAGCCGGTGCGTCGCACCGAGCTGGAGCGCGCCCGAACCGGCGGCGAGCAACGTTCCCGCCACGGCGCCGAGTGCGGTCAACCGAAGCCAGGGCCCCGGGCTCACGCGTCCCCCGGCGCAGCCCTGCGCTGGTCGAACAGATTGGCGACGCAGGCCGTGCTCGGGACGTACCACCGCATCACACTAGAGCTCGCCGCGGCGACGCACGACCCACGTCCACCAGACGCCGATCACGATCAGCAGCCCGACGGGCATCAGAAGCGTGAGCAGCGAGGCCGTGAGGAACGAAGCAATCATCAGATCTCCCTCGGTCGAAGGTCGTCGACGACGACGGCACGGCGCTGGCCCCGGACAGATGAGCCGGGGTCGAGCCACGCATACGCGGCGACATAGATGGCGATGCTGTACGGGATCGAAGCGGGTACCCACATGATGCCCGCGGCAAGGTGCTGGTCGGAGAGCGCCGAGAGGCCGAGCGGCCGATGCCCGAGCGCGGCGTACACCGTGTAGAGCGGGTCCGGGGCGAGCCCGAGCACCACGGCGAGCAGCCAGCCGACGAGGAGGCCCGCAACGGTGTACGCGACGCGCTGGCCTTCACTGAGCCTGGGCCGTCCTGTCGTGGGAATGACGTTCGTCCAGAAGAGCAAGGCGGTCCCGAAGAAGAGGCCGTGTTCGAGATCGTGAACGAGGCCGTCTTTGAGGGTGAGGTCGTACAGCGCCGGAACGTGCCACGCGAGCAACACGCCGTTGAAGAGCGCGAATGCGGGCAACGGAGAAGCCAACCACTCGAAGGCCCGCCGCACGGGCAAGAGCGTCGGACCCGCGAGCATAATGCGCGCGAGCGGGCGACGTGCAGACAACGGCAGCGGGCGCGACAGGCGCGGCCAGGGTCGGCCGATCACGAGGAGCGGCGGCGCGATCATGGCGAGGAGCACATGCTGGAACATATGGACGAAGAACAGCCGGCCCGCATACGCGTCGACCGGGGAATCGACCGCGACGACGAGCCCCAGAAGCCCAGCATAGAACGCTGCGCCGCGCCACCGCTTGACCGCGGTCGCCGGCGTCGCACTCGCGCGGCCGCCGAGGTAGTAGAGGACCGCGGCGACGGCGATCGCGGCAAGCGGCCACTGAAGCGGCCAGCTCGACGAGCGCAGCGCGAACGCCATCGCTACAGCAGGTAGAGGACGACCCAGGTGGCGACGCCGACGAGGGCGAGCACCACCCAGTAGAAGGCGAACGCTGCTGCAGCGGCGGAATCGGTGTTCTTGGGCGAGCGGAACGACGTCGCGACGAGCGTCTCGAGCCAGTACAGCGTTCCGAACAAGAACAGCGCGTACAGGCCCGTCCACCCGACGAAGACGCTCGCGTAGCCACCGTCCGTCGGCCCGAAGCCGAGCGAGCTCCACTGCACGATCTGGACAACGATGGCCGCCAGCCCGAGGGCCAAGGCAACGAGGCCGCCGATCCGGAAGCTGGCCGCGTCGCCTGCGGCGAGCTTCCGAGCAGCCATGTACCCGGCGGCGGCGCTGACAACCACCAGCAGCATGATCGCCGTGCCGCTGCCTGTGGGCGCCGAGACGCCGTGCGGGTGCCAGAGGTTCTGTGAGTTGAGCGAACGAAGATAGAAGTACGCAAAGACGAACGCGAAGAAGAAGAACGCCGTGGCACTGGCCCAGAGCTGGGAAGCGACGCGAAGGTTGCGCGCCATCACCTGCGGCGGCTCCTCGAAGTCACCACCGACCGCGGACGTGGGCGTTGCGTAATCACTCATCGTGTCGGCCTCGCAGGAGCGATGACCGGCCGCTGACCAATGCCTGCGCCGTCATCGCCGTAGGGATAGGGATCCGGCCCGAACGTCGGGATCCGGTCGAAGTTGTGCACCGCCGGCGGCGAGGGCAGAGAGAACTCGATCGACTTCGAGCCCCACGGGTTCATCTCGGCCGGGACGCGGGCGAACACCTGCGTCCAGACGAGGTTGTAGAGGAACACGAGCATGGAGGCGCCGAGAACGAATGCAGAAACCGAGACCCAGTCGTTTGCGCCCTGCAGGTAGCCCGCGTAGGTCACGACGCGCCTCGGCATGCCGAGGAAGCCGATCACGAGCAGCGGGCCGAACGTCGAGTTGAAGGCGACGAACATCACCCAGAAATGGATCTTGCCGAGACGCTCGTTCAGGTTGAACCCGGTCATCTTGGGCAGCCAGTAGTAGATGCCTCCGAAGAAGGCGAAGATCAGCCCGCCCATGATCGTGTAGTGGAAGTGCGCCATCGAGAAGAAGCTGCCGTGCGTCGTCACGTCACTCGGAGTGTCGGACAGGAACACACCCGACATGCCGCCGATCAGGAAGTTGAAGATCCAGGCGAGCGAGAAGAGCATCGGCACAGTGAGGCGAATCCGACCACGCCAGAGCGTGCCCAGGGCGGCGATGAAGATGAACCCGGTCGGCAGCGAGATCAACTCGGTCGAGAGCATGTAGAACGGCCGCAGGTCGGCGTTGATGCCACTGACGAACAGATGGTGCTGCCACACGAGCCAGCTCATGAGCGAGATGCCGAGCATCCCGGTGACGGCCAGGCGGTAGCCCCAAACCGGCTTGCGCGCGAACACCGGCAGGATCTCGAGCAGGATCCCCATGCCCGGCAGGGCGAGGATGTACACCTCGGGGTGCCCGAAGATCCAGAACAGGTTCTCGTACAGGTACGGACTGCCGCCTGCTTGGACGTTGAAGAACCCGGTCTGTGCCGTGCGGTCGAGCGCCAGCATCAAGAGCACCGAGATCAGGACGGGCGCGGCCAGCACCATCAGGACGGCGGTCGAGAACGTGCCCCAGACGAAGAGCGGCAGCCGGCCCCAGGTCATGCCGGGCGCGCGCATCGTGATGATGGTTGCCATCATGTTCAGGCCGAGCAGCGTCATCGACAGGCCGACGAGCGCGAAGAAGGCGACATAGGCGTCCATGCCCATGTTCGCCTGCTCGCTGAGCGGGGCGTAGCCCGTCCAGCCGGTCGGGAAGCCGCCGAAGGCGAACGTCGTCATCAGAATCGTGCCCGCGGCCATCAGAAGCCAGAAGGTCAACGCCTCGATCCGCGGGAAGGCCATCCGGCGGGCCCCGATCATGATCGGCACGAAGTAGTTGGCGAACGGGCCGAGAATGCCGCTCGTCATCATCCCCATCATCATCGTGCCGTGCACGCTGACGAGCGTGAGGTAGTTGTTGCCGTTCCACACCAGGTGCGTCGGGCGCATCAACTCGAGGCGGATCAGCATGGCGTTCAGGCCGCCGATGAAGATGAATGCGCCGATCCCGAGCAGGTACTGGATGCCGACGACCTTGTGATCGGTGCAGAGCCCGAGATAGCGGCCGATTCCTTCCGACTCCTTCTCACGCAAGGATGGCGGCTTGCCGAGCATGCGTGACACCGGGTAGTTGAGGAACCCGAGACCGGCCAGGAAGCCGATGACTCCGACGATGTAGGCGACGAAGAGCGCGATGTCGTTCTGCCCGGTGCTGGCGAAGTACGCGACGCTGGGCCCGTTGATCTGGTGACCGAGCCACCAGCCGACATAGAACCCGACGATGCCGAGGACGACGGCCGTCAGGAGGTTGAACCCGAGGAGGCGGCGCATGTTCATCCGCGGTGCTGCGGGTCGGGGGCGTACGTGGTGCTGTAGGGCGGCAGGTACTTCGAGACGGGCGCGAACTGGCTCTTGCGCGCGGCGATCCAGGAGGCGAACGCCGCCGGGGTGACGACGAGGCCCGTGTCGAACATGTAGCCGTGCCAGAGCCCGCACAGCTCGGCGCAGCGGACCTGGAAGGTCTGCGGGTGGTCGGCCTTCACGTAAGCGACGTTGTCGACACCGGGGTTGGCGTCGGCCTTCACGCCGAGCTCGTAGGCCCAGAAGGAATGGATGACATCAAGCGATGTGACATGGAAGGCGATCTCCTGTCCCTCGGGGATGACGAGCTGCGCCGTCTCGACGCCGCCGTACGTGGGGTAGCGATAGGTGAACTCCCACTGCTGGCCGATCACCTGGATCGGCAGCACGGCCCCACTCGGCTTCGCGACCGGGTTCGGTCCGCCGCCGCCGCCGGCCCCGTTGTTGGCCAAGAGCTCGGTCGAGCCGAAGACGGCGAGGAAGAGCACCGAGATCGTCGTCGTGGCGAGCCACGCGATCTGCGACGGACCGTGGCCGCGGATGGGCGGGCCGTCAATGAGCTCGGTCTCGCCCTTGGGCGCCCGGAAGGCCCAGAGCGCATAGATCAGGTACACGAGGATGAAGACGGTGAACGGCGTCATCACGACGAGCAACACGGTGTTGTCGAAGACCTGGCCCTTGGCAACCTGCGTGTCCTTGCCGGGCGGCATGTTCGGCCCGAGCACGAAGACCATGAGCGGCAGGACGATCGCCGTGCCGATCACCGTCAGCGCGGCGAGCTTGCGGCCGTGACTAGACAACATTGATGTACCCGTCCATGTAGCCGATCGTCTGCATCGGACCGCCGAAGCCGTAGAAGAAACCCGCGGCGCAGGGCACGAAGCACTGCCAGCGGTAGTGCCCTGCCTTCCCGGTACGGAACGTGAACGTGGTGGTCGTGTGCGCCGTCGACATGGGACACGGCGCAAAGCCGCACGTGTTCTTCGCGCTGCTTGAGACGCCCTCGATCGGGACGATCACGCCCATCTGGGGAATCGCGAACGTGTGCGAGGCGTCGTCGGGGTTCATGACCGTCGTCGGCTTGCCGTCGATCCCGAACGTCCCGCCGACGAGCCCGCGCGCCTGGGCGAGGAACGGGTTGCGAAGACCGGTCTTCGAGTCGAAGTTGTAGAGCGTCACGTGGACGAGCGTGTTCGCGGGCAGCGTCCAGACCGTGCTGCGATGGAAAACCCCGTTTTCGCGCACGAGGTACGACACCCACGTTGGGTTCGGCGAGAGGCTCGGGCCGACCGACCCGACCGTCTCGAGCGTCAGGTCGACGCTGCCCGGCGCCGACGCGGTCGCCGCGCTCGCGACGGGCACCCGGTACGGAGTCGGGCCGTTCGTGAGGAACGCCACGTAGACACCGATCAAGACGCCGACGATGAGGACGCCGACCGTCACGGCGAGGGATTTGCGGGCGGTGACGCTCACAGGTCGCAGGGATATATCGCACTGCGATCGGGAGGACGAGCTAGGTGACGAAACTGTCATCCAGGTGTCATCGCCGCGTCATTCTGGGGAAGTTCCTAGGTTCGTCTCAGGGCCCGTTCATGTTCGCCGGACACACTTTCTCTCATGACACAGATGACAATCATCCTCATGGTGAACGCGGCCTTCAGCGCCGTGCTGATCTACGCCCTGGTCTTTCTGCTCGGCCACGGCATCCACGCCGACCGGCACCACCGGATCGCTGTTGTGGAGCGCCTTCTGACGCGGCCGGCGGCCGGGTTCGGCCGCCTCGCCGCCTGACGGCGACACCGGTGACAGGGGGCGAGGCGGCCCGCGGGTCGTCCGCCCCGCGTCACCTGACATCGGCGCCCGGTTTACAGCCACCCCCGGGGGCTGTAGCGTCGCATTTGTCTTGGGGGCAGCGGCAACACGATGAGGATCCTCGTCATCGAGGACGAGCCTCGGATTCTCGAATTCCTGCGGCTTGGTCTCGAGGCCGAAGGCTTCGTGGTCGACGCCGCCGAGGACGGGGTCACCGGTCTGCGGCTCGCGCTCTCCGAACCATACGATCTGATCGTCCTCGACCTGCTGTTGCCGCGGCTGGACGGTCTCAGGCTGCTCGGCGAGTTCCGGCAGACGCGAACCGACATCCCTGTCCTCATTCTCTCCGCCCGTTCCGACCTCCCGACGAAGCTTCGCGGCTTCGACCTCGGCGCGAACGACTATCTCTCCAAGCCGTTCTCCTTCGGCGAGCTCGTCGCACGCATTCGCGTGCACCTGCGACGCGGTCACGAGTCGGTCGAAGGCAAGTGCCTGCGTGTGGGCGACCTCGAGCTCGACCTGGCGCGCAGGCGGGCACAGTCAGCCGACGGCGCGACCGACCTGTCGGATCGCGAGTTCCGGCTCCTCTACCACCTCGTGTCGCACGCCGGAGAGGTCGTCACCCGCGAGCGCCTGCTTTCGGAGGTGTGGGGCTACAGCTTCGACCCGAGCTCGAACGTGGTCGACGTCTGCGTGCGGCGCTTACGGAAGAAGCTCGGCCCGGAGTGGCCGATCGAGACGGTGCGGCATGCCGGATATCGGCTCGCAGTCGCTTAAGCCGATCGATCTCGGCTGGGGGATCCTGGCGCTCGGCTGTCTCGGGCTGATGGTCGCCTGGCCGTCGTGGGAGACGATTCCGTTCCACGTCATCTGGATCAGCCTGACGCTGCTCTACGGGTTCCGGGTGTGGTCGCTCTTCACGACAGGGATCGTGCTTGGACTGGTCGTGCTCACCACGGGCGCGTCGATCCTCGTCGATGCGTTCGAACACTTGCAGCTCTGGGGCGAGCTGTTCGAGGTGCCGCTGATGTCGGCGATGTTCCTCGCGATGGTCTGGCACGCCCGGCGCCGCGTGCAGGCCCTGAGGACGATCGGAGCGCTCGCCGACGAGCGGGCGTCGCTACTCGAGCACGAAGAACGCCTGCTGCACGACGTCTCGCACGAGCTGCGGACGCCGGTCACGATCGCGCGCGGCCATCTCGAGCTGCTCGGGCGACGCCTCGGAGGTGAGCACCGCGAGCTGAACGTCGCCTTCGACGAACTCGAGCGGATAGAGCACATCGTCGACCGCGTGCTGATGCTGGCGCGGGTGGATCGGCCCGGCCTCGTCAGGGCCGGGCCGATCCCGCTCGTCCCGTTTCTCGAGGACGTATTCATGCGCTGGGCGGATCTCGCACCACGGTCGTGGCGCCTCGGCAGCATCGTCGACGTCACGCTCGACGCCGACGACAATCTGCTGCGCACGGCGCTCGACGCACTGCTCGAGAACGCGGTGCAGCACACCGAAGAGTCCGCGCGAATCGAACTGTCGGCGCACGCCGACGCCGACGACGTGGTCATCTTGGTCGCCGACGAGGGGCAAGGGCTCGCGCCCGGCGCGATCGAGCACATCTTCGAGCGTTTCGCACGCTCGGACAGCTCGCGATCGCGGCGCGAGGGCGGCGCCGGGCTCGGCCTCGCGATCGTGGCCGCGATCGCCCGCGCGCACCACGGCTCGTGCACCGCACGGCCGAACGAGCAGGCCGGTGCGGTATTCGAGCTCCGGCTTCCACTGGTGCAGGCAGCGCATGCCGACAACGTGGAAGCCGCCGGGCCGACCCCGGCCGCAGTCCTGGGCGTCGCGGCCGGATCTGCTTAGATCGACCAGTGGCCGCGCTCTATCGCAAGTACCGTCCCCAGACCTTCCAGGAAGTGGTCGGGCAGGAGGCGGTCGTGCGAACGCTTACGAATGCGATCGAGCAGGGCAAGGTGCGACAGGCCTATCTGTTCGCGGGCCCGCGCGGCACCGGCAAGACGTCGCTCGCCCGCATCCTCGCAAAAGCGCTGAACTGCACGCACGGGCCGACCGCCACGCCCGACAACACCTGCCACGCGTGCGTCTCGATCGCCGCCGGCACGTCGCTCGACGTGATCGAGATGGACGCCGCGTCACAGCGCGGCATCGACGACATCCGCGACATCCGCGACCGCGTCGTGCTGCAGCCGGTGGAGGGGACGCACAAGGTCTACATCCTCGACGAGGCGCACCAGTTGACGGACGCAGCGTGGAACGCCCTCCTGAAGCTGATCGAGGAGCCTCCTCCCCATTTGCTCTTCGTCTTCTGCACGACCGAGTTGCAGAAGGTGCTGCCGACCGTCCGCTCGCGCTGCCAGACGTTCGTCTTCCAGCGGCCGCGGCTGGCCGAGCTCGTGCAGGTGCTGCGCTGGATCGCCGACGGCGAGGCGATCGACGTACCCGATGCGGCACTCGCACTCGTCGCACGCTCCGCGCGAGGCGCCTACCGCGACGCCGTCTCGACGCTCGACCAGCTTGCCTCGGCCACCGGCGGCACGATCACCGTGCAGGACGTGCTGCAACTCCTCGGCGCGGTCGAAGACGAGGTGCTCTTTCGCCTCTGCGACATGGTGAGCGGCAACGAGACGGCAGAGGCGCTGCTCTTCCTCGAAGAGCTGTCGGAGCAGGGGCAGGACCTCGGCAGGCTCGTCACCGACCTGCTCGAGCACCTGCGTCACCTGCTGCTCGTCCAGCACATGAACGAGGTGCCGGACTCGCTCCCCGTGACCGACGAGGCTCGCGAACGGCTGCGCGAGCAGGCGAACCAGCTGCCCGCAGCCACCGTGATCCGGCTGATCGACCTGCTGGCGGTCTGCGTCGACGACATGCGCCAGGGCGGCGACCCGCGCCTGCCGCTCGAGCTCGCGCTCGTGAAGGTGACGCGCCCGGCCTCCGACCTGTCGCGGGAGTCGCTGGCCTTTCGCCTCGAGCAGCTGGAACAGGGCGAAGGCGCACCGAGCGAACGGCCTAGTAAGCCCTCTAGCGCGACGGACAGTGCAGCCGCGCCGACCGAGCCCGTTTCGGAACCGTTGCGCACGGAACCTCTGCGCGTTGAGCTCGGGCAATTGCAGGAGGCGTGGCGGCGCACGATCCTGCCGGCGGTCGAGCAGCGCTCGATCCCGATCGGGAAGACACTCGCCGAAGCACACCCCGCCGCCCTCGCGGGCGACACGCTGACACTCGAGTTTCCGCAGACTGCGTCGTTCCACTTGAAGCTCGCCGCGGACCCGAAGAACGCCGCCATGCTCTCCGACGCGCTCTACGAGGTGACCGGCCGCAAGCTGGCGGTGTGCTTCGAGCTCGGCGAGACGAGCCGTGCCATGCCCGAAGACGAAGCGCCGGCGAGCGAGGAAGACGTCCTCGAACTGATGAAGAGCACCTTCGACGCGAGGGAGCTGGACGAATGAGCTTTGACCTGAACAGGCTGATGCAGCAGGCGCAGGAGATGCAGTCGCAGATGGAGCAGTTGCAGGAGGAGGCCTCCAAGGAGACCGCAGAGGCCTCGGCGGGCGGCGGCGTGGTGACCGTCGTCGCAACTGCCGGCGGTGAGATCAAGGAGCTTCGGATCGACGCGAAGGCGATCGACCCTGCCGATCCGGAACTGCTCGCAGACCTCGTCATGGCCGCCGCGAACGAGGCGCTGCGCTCGGCGCAGGCCAAGGTCGAGGCGAAGATGAAGACCATGCTGCCGCCGGACCTCGGCGGCCTCTTGCCCGGGCTCTAGAGATCGACGAGAACTTCGTCGCGAAGCTGCTCGACATCGGAGCGGAGCTGTCCTTCCCAGCGGGATACGTCGTGGTCGACCCGGACAATCCGATGGACGGCCTGCTGCTCGTGCTGCAGGGCGTGCTCACGGTCTCCTCGCCCGCGGGAGAGGACGAGCGCGGCCCCGGAAACGTGGTCGGGCAGTGGGAGCGGCTCGACGGCAGCGACGAGGTGCGCGTGATCGCTAGGTCCGACGTGCGCCTCGTCGCCGTCGACCGCGCCGCCTGGGCAGCCGCCCAGACGGGCTAGCCGTCACCCGGGCCGGCCGCCACAGACGGCCCGTGACAGTCCGTTGGCGGTGTCTGACACCGAGTGGTTCCCGGCGAGGGGCCGGCCACCGAGGCGGTCGTCACACTTCTGTGACGGTGTCTGACACCGGACGCGGACACCGGACGCGTCTCGGCGTGCCCGTCCGCAGGGGACGGGCACAATGGCGCCGTGTTCAGCCCGTCGGTCGAGAACCTCGTCGCGCAGCTGACCCGGCTGCCCGGAATCGGCTCGCGCACGGCGCAACGGCTTGCGTTCCACATCCTCCAGCGGCCGAAGGACGAGGCGGAGGCGCTCGCCGCGGCCCTCCAGGAGGTGAAGGAGCGCGTCCGCTTCTGCCGCGACTGCGGCAACCTCACCGAGAAGGAGCTCTGCGGCATCTGCACCGATGCCCGCCGCGACCGCACGCTCGTCTGCGTGGTCGAGCAGCCGGTCGACGTCGTCTCGATCGAGCGGACGGCGGAGTTCCGCGGGCTCTACCACGTGCTCGGCGGCGCGCTCTCGCCCCTGGACGGCGTCGAGCCGGGCGATCTGCGCATCGACGAATTGTTCCGGCGCGTCGACGCGAACGGCGTGCAGGAAGTCGTCCTCGCCACGAACCCCAACATGACCGGCGAGGCGACCGCCGCGTTCCTCGCCGACCGTCTACGCGGCCGGGTCCGGGTCACCCGGCTTGCGAGCGGGCTGCCCGTCGGTGGCGATCTGGAGTACGCCGACGAGGTCACTCTCGGCCGGGCTCTGTCCGGCCGGCGAGAGATGTAGCGCCTGGCCGACGACCTGCGCCAGAAAGCGCTCGGCCCGGTAGGCGATCCAGTAACAGAGCACCGCGAGCGGCAGCTCAGCCAAGACCGCGAGCATGATCGAGGTGCGGAGTGCCTCCGCGTGGCTCTCGAGCACGATGTCGAACCAGGCGTCCGTGATCAGGAGCGTGCCGGTCGTGGCCGCGAAGGCGCCCACCCACGGCGAGCGGCGGTAGGCGGCGATCGCAGTGGCCAGGAAGAGCACCGCGAGGCCCGTGTCGAACCCCGACCAGGCGAGATCCCAGCGCTCGGTCACATGATGCGGCTTCAGGGAGGCGGACAGCCAGATCGCCCAGGGCAGCAGGCCCACTCCGATCGCGCCGAAGGCGAGCACGACCCATTCGCGGAGTGTCGACGGGGGGAACCTCATGGCCTGCCTACACTGTCTCAGATGACGACGCTCCACTTCGAAGCGGTGCCGGAAGTCGAAGCGCGCCGGCGCACGCCGGGGCTCGTCATCATGAAGTTCGGCGGCAGCTCGGTCGGCGACACCGACAAGCTGAAGCGCGTCGCGGAACGACTCGTGGCTGCCCGCGAGGGCGGCGCGAAGGTCGTCGCGGTGCTCTCTGCGATGGGCAAGACGACAGACGAACTGATCCGCCTCGCCCACGAGGTCTCAGCGCAGCCGCATCCGCGCGAGTACGACATGCTGGTCTCGACCGGCGAGCGCATCTCGAACGCACTCTGCGCGATGGCGATTCACGACCTCGGCCACGAGGCGGTGTCGCTGACCGGGTCGCAGGCCGGCATCGTCACCGACGGCAGCCACACGAAGGCCAAGATCGTGGAAGTGCGCGCGCAGCGTATCTACGAGGCGCTCGAGGAGGACAAGATCGTCCTCGTCGCAGGCTTCCAGGGAGTCTCGACATCGACACACGACGTCACCACGCTGGGGCGGGGCGGCTCGGATACGACCGCCGTGGCGCTCGCGGCCGCGCTTGGCGCCGACGCCTGCGAGATCTTCACCGACGTGCCCGGCATCTTCACCGCCGATCCACGGATCGTTCCGGGCGCGCTGAAGCTCGACCGGGTCACTTACGAAGAGATGCTCGAGATGTCCGCATCGGGAGCGAAGGTGATGATGGCGCGTTCGATCGAGATCGCCCGTAGCTACGGTGTGAAGCTCCGTGTGCGCTCGACGTTCGAGGGCGGCGAAGGAACCTGGATCGGCGAGGAGGACGACGTGATGCTCGAGAAGGCGATCATCTCAGCGGTAACCCATGACACGTCGGAGGCGAAGGTGTCGATCATCGGCGTTCCCGACCGGCCGGGCATCGCCGCCAGGGTGTTCCGCGACCTGGCCCGGGCAGGCGTCAACATCGACATGATCGTCCAGAACGTCTCGCAGGACGGCGCCGCGACGATCTCGTTCACGTTGCCGAAGACCGACCTGCCGATCGCCGAGCCGATCCTGGACGCGACCGCGAAGGAGATCGGGGCGAGCCGCGTCGAGCGCGACCCCGACATCGCCAAGATCTCACTGATCGGCGCGGGCATGAAGAGCCACCCCGGCGTGGCGGCCGACATGTTCGACGCGCTCGCCGAGGCCGGCATCAACATCGAGATCATCTCGACGTCGTCGATCCGCGTGTCATGCGTGATCCGGGCCGAGCATGTCGAACGCGCGGTGCAGGTCGTGCACGACCGCTTCCAGGCCTTCGCGCAAGAACGGGTCAATGCCTGAGAGCCCCCGGATCGGCGTCGTCGGCGCAACCGGCGCCGTCGGCACGGTGACGCTTGGGATTCTGCGCGACCGCGGTTACGAGAACGTTCGCGTCTTCGCCTCGGCCCGCTCGGCAGGCACCACGCTCGGGGCGCGGACGGTCGAAGAGGCGACCCCCGAGGCGCTCGCGCGCGGCGACATCGACGTGTTCCTCTTTTCCGTCGGCACGAGCGCTTCGCGCGAGCTCGTTCCGCACGCCGTTCGCGGCGGCGCGGTTGCGATCGACAAGTCGTCCGCCTACCGGCTCGAGCCGGACATCCCACTCGTCGTCCCGGAGGTGAACGGCGCCCGCGCGCTCGACCACGAAGGCATCCTGGCGAATCCCAACTGCTGCACGATCCCGCTCACGTGCGCGCTGAAGCCGCTGCACGACGCCGCCGGTCTCACGCGCGTGCGCGTCGCGACCTACCAGTCGGTCTCGGGCGCGGGCGCCCAGGCGATGGAGCGCCTCCGCGCGGAGCCCCCGGCGGAGCACGACCTGCGGATGGACTGGGAGTTCGACGGCGAGGAGTTCGACGAGGAGTCGAAGCTGCGCGCCGAGACGCAGAAGATCATGGAGCTCCCGGACCTACCGATTCAGGCGACCTGCGTGCGTGTGCCGGTGCTGGTGGGCCACGCCGAAGCGATCTGGATCGAGACCGAGGACGACCTGACACCCGAGCAGGCGCGTGCGCTCCTCACGGCGGCGCCGTCGGTGCGCGTCGAGGAGTTCCCGTCGCCCGGCCAGGCAGCCGGCCTCGACGAGGTGCTCGTCGGGCGGATCCGCCGCGACCCGACCGTGGAGCACGGCCTCGCCCTGTTCCTCGCGAGCGACAACCTCCGAAAGGGCGCAGCGCTGAACGCGATCCAGATCGCGGAGCTCGTCCTCAAGCGCAAGCGCGCAGCCGCTTAGAGATCCGAACTGCCCGTCGGGGCGGACCGGGCGTATGGACGGTCGCGCAGGCGACGCTTGCTGAACCTGGTTCTCGCCGCAGGCGAAACCAGGTTCACGTCTTCGACCTTTGCCGAAGCGCTTCAGACACGATCCTGGTTCCGGCTGCGCCGGCAACCAGGATCGATCATCCCTCGGGGGTGATCCCGCCCACCCCACTGAGCCGTGATTCGGCGGAGTCGAACCACGGCTCACGAGTTTCGGACACCTAGTCCGGGCACGTTCTCTGTGGAACACTCGAGACGGCTCGACCAAGGATCGCCGCGATCGCGGCGGGAGACGACGACGTGAAGGAGGCCTCATGAGTGGTTACGCGGTCGCTCACCTCGACGACATCGACGAGCAGGACGACGGGCGCTGTCCATGGCGAGCGATCCGGCACCACTTCGGCATCACGGCCTTCGGCGTGAACGCCTGGACCGCCCGTGAGGCGGGCGACCGGATCATCAACGAGCACGACGAGTCGGAGCCGGACGCGAACGAGGAGCTTTACCTTGTGCTACGGGGGCGCGCCGTGTTCGAACTCGACGGCGACCAGGTGGTCGCGCCCGCCGGCACCCTCGTCTTCGCCCGCCCCGGCGTGAAGCGAACGGCGGTCGCCGAGGAGCCCGAGACGACGATCATCGCGCTCGGCGGCACCCCGGGAAGGGCGTACAAGCCCACCGGCTGGGAGCTCTGGGCCCCGCTCCGCCCTCTCTACGAGGCGGGCGAGTACGCCGAGACGGTTGACCGCGGACGCCTACTGATCGAGGCTCACCCGCAGTACGCCGAGTTGTTCTTCAACCTCGCCTGCTGCGAGAGCCTCGCCGGCCGCACGACCGACGCGCTCGACCACCTCCGGCAGGCGATCACCATGTCGGAGCAGTTTCGCGCGTACGCAAAGGACGATTCGGACTTCGATCCGATCCGCGACGAGCCCGGCTTCAAGGAACTGGTCGACCGCTAGGGGCGCGGGGCCGGAACCGGCTCCGGAACGCCGAAGGCTTCCTTCACGACCCGCAGCACCTTCTCGCGCGCCCCTTCGACGACAGGCTGCAGGCCGCCGAGGTCGAGACGCGCGAGCCCGACGCGACCCGCCGAGCGCACGACGACGAACCCAAAATCGGCGAGGAAGTCCAGCGGGAAGACCGTCTTGTGCACCCGGAAGCGCTCGTACGCCGACTCCCCCTCGGGATAGCGGTAGGCGAAGGCCTCCAGGGAGCGAGCGCCACGGTCACGAGCCTCGCCGATCGCGGCCAGAAAAAGCGACTGCAACACCCACGGGTTCGACGAGTCGACCAGGTACGCGCACGTGACGAGCATCGCGTCCTCCGACGGCGGGCCGCCGGGCAACTCGGACGCGCGCGGGAACGCCTGCGAGGGGCCGTATTGCATCGACCCGAGCACGCGGCCGTCCGAGTCGTAGTAGACGGTCCCCCACGCGCCAAAGTCGAGCTCCACCTTCTCCATCCAGCGGTCCTTGTCGGTCACCCGCCGGCCGCGCGTCTGCCACCAGATGCAGTCGTGGCAGACAGTCGGCGCCGTCTCCAGGGTCAGCTTCGTCAGGCCGGCGATGCGCGGCGGCATCAGCGCACAACTACCGTTGGACGTCGTCGACGACGACGTCGACCGACGTCGGCCTGACATCGGCCATCTGCCCGAGGTACTCGATCACGCGCCGCTGCACTTCCGCGGCGACCTCCGGGATGTTGGCGCCGTAGTCGATGACGACGTGCACCTCCACCTCGGTGCCGCTCACGCGCGCACCGCGGCGCTGCTTGGGGTGCACGCCGGGAACCTCGGCGGCGGCGTCCGCGGCATACCGGGCGAGCACCTCGGGGGAGATCACGCTATGGCCTTCCATCAGTGCCTCATCCTGGATCGTAGAACGAGCTCGGTCGCCTCGGGGCGGGCAAAGAACCGGAAGGGCACGAAGGTCGTGCCCAGACCGGGCGAAACGTGCATCACTGTGCCGTTTCGCTCGAAGACCCCTTCCGGGTAGCGGGCCCCCGGGTGTGCGAGCAGCAGCTTCCCGAACCCGTACGGCAGCACGATCTGCCCCGCATGAAGGTGGCCGGCGAGGATCAGGTCGAAGCGTCCACCGGCGACACTGTCGAGTGCGCGCGGGAAGTGGCAAAGGAGGATGCGCAGTTCGGCGTCAGAGGGGGGAAACGCGCTCTTCCGCTTCTCGATCCAGGTGCGAGGGTCGACACCCGCGAGCTCGATTCGGCGCCCCCGGACCTCGACGTCGACCGACGAGTCGAACAAGATCGTCCCGTTCTCGAGCGGCCCGATCTCGACGCGGCGAGAGAACGGATCCCGCGAGATCGCATAGTCGTGATTCCCGAGCACGACATACGGGTGGCGCAGGCGGCCGAGGAGCTCGCGGAGTTGCCGCTCTCCGCGCGGCCGGGAGAGCAGGTCACCCGTGATGCAGACGAGATCCGGCCCGCGCGCCGCGACCCAGTCGACCGCGCGCTCAACGGCTCTTACGCCGCGCGACGGCACGCCAAGATGAAAGTCGGAAAGGTGCGCGATGCGCAAGCCGTCGAGCTCCGGTGGCAGGCCGGGCAGCTCGAGCTCCCGCACCCGCAGCCGCACCCACCCCGCCTCGAACCACGCGTAGCACGCGACGGCCGCCGCGAGCGCGACGAGCCCCACAACGAGCCAGAGGGCGAGCGTCAGGCTTCGAGCTTCTCGAGGACCGGCTTGACCGAGACGACGTGCCGCTTGAACTTCAGCTCCGACTCCTCGAGGCCGGCGGCGACGCCGACGAGCTGCGAGAGGTGGAGGATCGGCATCTTGAAGTCGCGCCCGGTGGTCTTCTTCAGCTTCGACTGCCAGGCGTCGAGCGACAGATGGCAGAGCGGGCACGGCGTGACGATCGCGTCCGCGCCGGCCTCGTAGGCCTGCTCGATCGGCTGGATCATTTCCCCGAGCGCCGTCTCCTCACGTGCCTGGATGATCGGGAAGCCGCAGCACTTGATCTTCGCCGGGTAGTCGATGGCCTCGCCGCCGCATGCCTCGATGATGCGTTCGAGCGACCACGGGCGGTCGGGGTCCTCGAAGCCCTGGATCTTCGAGGGCCGCAAGATCTGGCAGCCGTAGAACGGCGCGATCTTCAGGCCCTTGAGCCCCTTGTGCGCGGCGCCCTTCAAGAGCTCGTACCCCTCGCCCTCTGCGATCTCCCAGAGCAGGTGGCGCACGTCCACGTCACGCTCGTACGCAGGCACGCCGACGGCAACGAGATTCTCATTCACCCGCGCGCGCAGCTCGGAGTCGCCGAGCAGCATGAAGTTCGCCTGGCGCAGGTTGAGCGTGCAGACGTTGCAGACGGTGAGCAGCGTGTCGACGCCCTCGGCGGCGGCGTACGAAAGGATGCGCGCGTTCAGGTGCAGGTAGTAGTCGGGTTCGGCCTCGTGAATGTCGCCGGCGCCGCAGCACGTGACCGACTCGAGCTCGACGAGCTCGAGTCCCACCTTCGGCGCGAGCGCCTGCGTCGCCGAATCGAGCTCCTTCGCCGACAGAGAGGCGAGGCACCCCTTGTAGTACGCGACCTTCTTCATGACTGAGCGCCACCTTCCTCATCTGCAATGAACGGCCGGTGGTAGGCACCGGGCCGGTCGTAGATCTCCTCGAGCGTCTGGTCGCCGACGCCGTGGCCGTGGGCCAGGCGCCCGAGAGCGCGCTCGCCCTGCACGATGCCCGCAAACCCGTTGCGGCCCTGCTCCTGCACGAGGTCGTAAAGGCGGCGCGATTCCTTCACGTCCTTCGCCACGTGCGGGGGAAACGGCGGCGGCACCTTGCCCTTGAGCGCGAGGTCGAGGGCGAAGCGCGTCTGCTTGATTGCCGCGACAACGCCCTGCGTCTTCGGCACGAGCTCGGTCTCGCGCAGCCACCCGGTGGTCTTGGCGGAGGTGACGAACCACTTCGCGTGCTTCGCGCCCATGTCGCGATCGATGCCTTCCTTCATGGACTCGGCCCCGAGCTTCGCGATGGCGTCACGCGGGTCGACACCCTTCGGACAGCGCTCGTTGCAGAAGTAGCAGCGCGTGCACTCCCAGATGCCGTGCTCGCCGTTCAGCTTCTCGAGACGCGCGATCTTCTGGCCGTCGCGCGGGTCACCGACGAACCGCATCGCCTTCGCGAGCGCCTGCGGGCCGGTGAAGAGCGGGTTGGACTCCATCGCGTTGCACTCCGAGACGCAGCACCCACAGTTGATGCAGAGCGCCTCCTTGTGGATCACGTTCATCCGCTCCTGGCGGATCAGGTGCTCCTTGCCGTCCGGCGTCTCCTGGAAGCCCGGCTGCAGGTACGGGTTCACCGAGTTGAACTTCTCCCAGAACGGGTCCATGTCGACGACGAGGTCCTTGACGATCGGCAGGTTTCCCATCGCCGAGATGACGGGCACGTGTCCGGCCTGCGCGACGTCGTACATGCGCGTCTTGCAGGCGAGCACGGCCGCACCGTCCATGCGCATGCCGCACGAGCCGCAGATCATCATCCGGCAGCTCTTGCGGTAGGCGAGCGTACCGTCGTGCTGGTCCTTGGCGATGTCGAGGCAGTCGAGGAGCGTCGCCTCCTCGGGCGCCGAGATCTCGAACTCCTGCAGTTCCCGCTCGCCGGTGCGCGAGTTGAACCGCCAGATCTTCAGCCCGACTTGCATCACTTGCTTCCTCCCTGTCGAACGGTCATCGCCGAAGCGGGAATGTGCACTCGGATCGGTTCGCCGAAGCGCGAGAAATCAATCGCCATCGTGACCTGCGGATCGGAGATTTCGATGTGCCGGACGAGACCGTTCGCCGTCGTCGTGCGATAGTGCGCTCCGGAGCCGATCGCGCGCAGCACGCGAGCGGGCGTCTGCGTCCCGGCGGGCGCGTTGGCTGCGCTGACCGAGAGCCACTGCTTGCCCTTCGGCAGCCGAAACGACGGCGAGCTGAGGTAGACACGCGACTCGGTGATCACCGCATGCACGGTCGACGATCCGACGTGCAGCCTCAGCGAGCCCTCGTCCGGGTGGTTGCGGAAATCGCCACTCGCGTGGAACCGCTGCGTCTTGCGTCCCGCAGTGACGATTCCCGAGAGCTCGACGTGCTCGCTCGACTGCGCGAGCGTCTTCGCGACCGGATCCTCGGCTCCGCAACCTGCGGCGAGCAGCGCGACCGGGCCGAGCGCAAGGACGCAGCGCACTAGTACTTGCGCTCCATGGGGTCGTACTTCGTGTAGCGAACGTCCTTCCATGACAGCTGCGGGCCGCCGTCGACCCAGCGCGAGATCGAGTGCTGCATGAACTTCTCGTCGTCGCGATCGGGGTAGTCGTAGGGACGCGCGTGAGCGCCGCGACTCTCCTTGCGCGCGACCCCCGCCTGCAACATGCACGCTGCGAGGTCGAGCATGTTTCCAAGCTCGATCGCCTGCGTGAGATCGCTGTTGAAGACTTCGCCCTTGTCCTCGACCACCACGCCACGCTCATAGCGTTCGCGCAGCTCCGAGATGATCTCGACCTGACGTGTCATCTGCTCCTCGCGACGGAAGACGCCGAAGTTCTCGAGCATCGACGTGCCGAGGTCGTTGCGAATCTGCCACGGGCGCTCGCCGGAGGACACGTCGAGCAGCCCCTTGAGCTCGCGCTCGGCGTCCTCGCTGACGCTGCCCGGCACGTCGGCGGCGCTCTGTGAGAGCGCCCACTCGGCCGCCGCGCGTCCGGAGCGCCGCCCGAACGTGATCGTCTCCATCAGAGAGTTGCCGCCGAGACGGTTCGCGCCGTGCACCGACACGCAGGCAACCTCGCCCGCGGCGTACAGGCCGGCCAGTTCGGTCTCGCCGTCGTTGCCCGTCTCGACGCCACCCATGTGGTAGTGGGCGCCCGGCCGGACGGGCACCGGGTCGTAGATGGGATCGACGCCCGCGAACGTCATCGAGAGCTCGCGCGATCCCGGCAGCCGCTCGATGATGCGCTCGGCGCCGAGATGGCGCATGTCGAGCATCACCGAGCCGTTGATGCCCCGTCCCGCGTCGATCTCCGTCTGCTCGGAACGCGACACGACGTCGCGCGAGGCAAGCTCCATCGCGTTCGGCGCGTAGCGCTTCATGAAGCGCTCTCCCTCGCTGTTGATCAGGTACGCGCCCTCGCCACGGCAGCCTTCGGTGAGCAGGATCCCGGTCGGGTACAGCGTCGTCGGGTGGAACTGCATGAACTCCATGTCCTTCAGCGGCAGCCCGAGGCGGAGCGCCATCGCCGCGCCGTCGCCGGTGCACGCGTAGGCGTTTGTCGTCGTGCGGTAGATCCGACCCTGGCCGCCGGTCGCCAGCACCACGGCCTTGCCCACGACGGACTTGATCCCGCCGTTCAGGAGATCCCAGCAGATGACTCCCTGGCAGCGCCCGTCGTTCTCGAAGAGCTTCCACGCGAAGTACTCCTCGTACACCGTGATATCCCGCTTCACGAGCTGCTCGTAGAGCACCTGGATGAGCACGTGCCCGGTGATGTCGGCGGCGAACACGGTGCGCGGCGAGCCTGCGGCGCCGAACGGCCGCTGCGCCAGCTTTCCATCTTCGCGCCGCGAGAAGAACGCCCCCCAGTGCTCGAGCTGGTAGATGTCGCCGGGCGCCTCGCGCGTGAAGATCTCGATCGCGTCCTGGTCGCCCAGATAGTCGGACCCCTTCACGGTGTCGAACGCATGGATCTCCGGCGAGTCCTCGGCCGCGTTGCCGAGCGCAGCGTTGATGCCGCCCTCCGCCGCGCCCGAATGACTGCGCGTCGGATGCAGCTTCGAGATCACCCCGACGCTGGCTCCGGCGTCGTACGCCTCGATGGCTGCCCGCATGCCCGCACAGCCTGCGCCGACAACCAGGACGTCGTGGGTTGCTTCCACGTGAAGGGACGCTATCGAAGAATCCGGCGCAGCCGAGCGAGAAGCGACGGAGCCGCCGGCCGCGCCCGCGCCGCCCGCTCGCGTTCGAGGTCAGCCTGCGCCCAGGCACGCTCCCGCATGCGACGGGTTGCGTAGCGCGGCTTCCAGATGACCGGTCGCGGCATCAGGCCCTCGGCCCCGCAGCGCGAATCCAATCGTCGATGTCGGGGAACCGCTTCGCGAAGTTGGCGGTGAACATCGCGGCCAGCTCGCGCGCCTTGTGGTCGTAGACCTCCGGGTCGCGCCAGGTCGAGCGCGGAACCAGGAGCTTCGAGTCGATGCCCGGCACCCGCACCGGTACCTGGAACCCGAACACCTCGTCGGTGCGCAGCTCGGCAGCATCGAGCAGGCCCGAGAGCGCGGCGTGCAGCATCGTGCGCGTCGCCTGGATCGGCATGCGCTGGCCTTCGCCGAACGGCCCGCCCGTCCAGCCGGTGTTCACGAGCCACACCTCGGCGCGATGCGTGTCGAGCTTCTCGCCGAGCATGCGGGCGTACACCGCCGGTGGCTGGGGCAGGAACGGCTGGCCGAAGCACGTGGAGAAGGTCGGCTGCGGCTCGGTGACGCCGATCTCGGTGCCGGCGAGCTTCGAGGTGAAGCCGGAGAGGAAATAGTAGAGCGCCTGGGCACGGGTCAGCTTCGCGATCGGCGGCAAGACCCCGAACGCATCGGCGGTGAGGAAGATGACCGAGCTCGGGTGCCCGGCCCGCTTCGCATGCAGGGCGTTCCCGATCTGCTCGAGCTTGTACGCGGCCCGTGTGTTCTCGGTCTTCGACGCATCGTCGAGATCGAGGTGACCCGATTCGTCCATCGCTACGTTTTCCAGGATCGTCCCGTACGTGTGCGACGTACGGTAGATCTCAGGCTCGGCAACCGACGAGAGGTTGATGACCTTGGCGTAGCAGCCGCCTTCGATGTTGAAGACGCCGCTGTCGCCCCAGCCGTGCTCGTCGTCGCCGATCAGCGAGCGCTCCGGATCGGCGGAGAGGGTCGTCTTACCCGTGCCCGAGAGCCCGAAGAACACGGCGACGTGGCCGTCGTCGCCGACGTTCGCGGAGCAGTGCATCGGGAGGACGCCCTCGAGGGGCAGCCGGTCGTTCATGACGGTGAAGATCGACTTCTTGATCTCACCCGCGTAGAAGGTGCCGCCGACAAGCAACTCGGTGCGCCCTGGGTGCAGAACGACGAACGTGCCCGAGCGGGTGCCGTCCTCCTCGGGATCCGCCTCGACATCGGGCGTGTGCAAGACCACCGCCTGCGGCGAGAACGTGTCAACCTCTTCGTGCGCGAGGTCGATGAACATCGTCCGCGCGAAGAGCGCATGGTAGGGGTGGGCGGTGATCACGCGCACGCCGATGCGGTGCGCCGGGTCGGCTCCGGCCCACGAGTCGACGACGTAGAGCACGCCGGAGGACGCGAGACGCGCCGTCACCTTGTCGCGCAGCCTCTCGTAGCGATCCTCGGCCAGCTTCTGGTTGACCTCACCCCACCAGACGCGATCGGTCGACGACGGCTCGTCGACGACGAACTTGTCCTTGGGTGAACGGCCGGTGAACACACCGGTGTCCACGACGAGAGGTCCGCCTTCGGCCAGCTTCCCTTCGCCGCGCGCGAGCGCATGCGTGTAGAGAAGCGACGTCGTCGGGTTCCGGTAGACGGTGCCCGACGCCTCGATCCCGTGGACGGAGAGATCTACGCGGCCCGGCAGCTCAGTCATGGTCATGAAGCAGCCTCTCCTTGAACGTGTCGGCCAGATCCGTCATACAAGCTGGTCGGCGCGCGCAAGGGGCCGCCGAACTGCTGCATGGTACGCCTTGCAGCAGTTCGGCGGCCTGTGGAACTATCCCGTGGCTCAGTGGGTCGAAACCGGCAGCGCGCGGCGGCTCTCGATCGGGACGAACTGCCGCTCGGCCGGGCCTACGTAGAGCTGGCGCGGACGGGCGATCTTCTGCTCGGGGTCCTGGACACCCTCGAGCCACTGGGCGAGCCATCCCGACGTCCGCGGAATCGCGAACATCACCGGGAACAGCGCCGTCGGCAGGCCGAGCGCCTGGTAGATCAGACCGGAGTAGAAGTCGACGTTTGGGTAGAGCTTGCGGGAGACGAAGTAGTCGTCCTCGAGCGCGATCTTCTCGAGCTCGAGCGCGATGTCGAGCAGCGGGTTGCGTCCCGTCACCTCGAACACCTCGTCGGCGGTCTGCTTGATGATCCGAGCTCGCGGGTCGTAGTTCTTGTAGACCCTGTGTCCGAAGCCCATCAGCCGGCCCTCGCCTGCCTTGACGCGGGCGATGAACCCGGGGACGTGCTTGACGCTGCCGATCTCGTTCAGCATCCGGAGCACCGCCTCGTTCGCGCCGCCGTGCAGCGGGCCGTAGAGCGCCGCCGCGGCACCGGCGAGCGAGACGTACGGGTCGGCCTTCGACGAGGCGATCGACCGCATCACATTGGCGCTGCAGTTCTGCTCGTGGTCGGCGTGGAGGATGAACAGCACCTCGAGCGCCCGCTCGAGCGCCGGCTCGGCGTGAAAGCGAGGTTCGGCCATGCGGAACATCATGGAGAGGAAGTTGGCGCTGAAGCCGAGGTCGTTGTCGGGGTACACGTAGGGCAAGCCCCTCGAGTGCCGATACGACCAGGCAGCCACGGTCGGTACCTTTGCGATCAGCCGGACGACCTGCTGCATGCGGACGGCGTCGTCGTCCACATCCTGCGCCTCGGGATAGAAGGTCGAGAGCGCGGCGACCACGCTGATGAGCATCCCCATCGGATGCGCGTCGTAGCGGAAGCCCTCCATCACACGCTTCACGTTCTCGTGCAAGAACGTGTGCATCGTGATGTCGTGCGCCCAGTGCGCGAGCTCCTCCTGCGTCGGCAGCTCCCCGTGGATCAGGAGGTAGGCGACCTCGAGGTACGTCGCGCTCTCTGCGAGCTGCTCGATCGGGTAGCCGCGGTAGCGAAGGATGCCCGCGTCGCCGTCGATGTAGGTGATCGCGCTTCTGACGGAGGCGGTGTTGAGGAAGGCCGGATCGAAACTGGCGAGGCCCGCCTGCTTCAGCGCCGTCGCGCGAATCGAGTGCTCCTCGATCGGGGCTTCGAAGCTCTCCCCGCTGCGGCCGTCGGTGAACGTGAGAATGTCGGGCATTGCCCGCGCCTCCTTGTTCGGTTTTGACCCAGATTCGCGCCTTGCTCTGCTCGGATCATCAGCGCGCGCGCCGATTCCCATACCGCACAAACTACCGAGGTGGCTAGATCTGCCAGTCGCCGTCGCGGAGCACGGGCACGCGCACGCCGTCCGCGCCGACGCCGTCGACCTCGAGCTCCGGCGAGCCGATCATGAAGTCCACGTGGGTGCCGCTCTCGTTGACGCGCCCGGCGTCGGCCTCGTCGACGAGAAACGGGAATCCGGAGCCGAAGGCGATGTGGCTGGCAGCGTTCTCGTCGAGCAGCGTGTTGAAGAAGACGGTCCCGAGCGGACCGATCCGCCCTTGGCGGTCGACGAGCGCCAGTTCCCCGAGGCGGAGCGCAGCGTCGTCGATCGCGAGCTGCGAGCGGAGGGCCTCGACATTCTCGTCCGCATCGACCTGCACGGCGATCCCGGCCTCGAAGCGCACCTTCAGACCGCGGATGATCGTGCCGTCGCGCAAGACAAGCGGCTTCGTCGAGGTGACATGCCCTTCCGTCCTCGTAGGATCGGGCGTCGTGAACACCTCTTCGGTCGGCAGGTTCGGAAAGTGCCGCAGACCGCCGGCCGTCGAGAAGTCCGCAGCCCACCAGGTGTGCGTCGGCAGCATCCCGACCGAGAGCTCGGTGCCGGGCCCCCGCAGCTCGACCGAGTCGAAGTGGCACTCGGCGACGCGCTTCGCCGCGCCGTTCAGGACGTCCATGCGCGCCTCCCAGGCCTCGCCCGGGTCGGGCTCGTCGAGCCGCAGCACATGCTCGAGCTCCCGCCACAACCGTTCGTAGGCCCCACCCTCGGCCAGGCCGGGGTACACGAGCTTCGCCCACTCGGGATGCGGACACGGCACGATGCACCAGTTCGTCGAGCGCTCCCCGACGATCCGGCCGAGCTCCTTCACGCGCGGCAGCATGTCCTTGCCTACGAGGCTCATGTCGAGGCCCGCAAGCGCGTCCGGCGACGTCACGCCGGCGAGCGTCACGCGGCCACCGTGCTCCTCGGCATGGGCGACCATCCGCCGGCCGAACCAGTCGGGCACGAACGCGATCGTTTCAGGGTCGGCGTGCTCGATGCGCACCCGCTTGACCCACGGGTCGAAGTAGTCGACGTCGACGAACTTCGCCCCCCGGTCGTAGGCGGCAGCAGCGACGGCCCGCGCGAGCTCCTCCTGCCCGAGCTCGGCGGTCACGATCACGACCTGGCCCATCTGGATGTTCGCGCCGTGAACGGCGAGCTCTGCGAGTCGTTTCCAGCGGTCACTGTCCATCAGGCAGGCGATCCTATCCCTCGCGCCGAACTGCGCTGTGGATGACCTTCGAGGCCGCAGCCGAGCGGTTCCTTGCCGCCGCCGGGATCAGCGAGGGCACGCGCCGCGTGTACGCCGCCGATCTGCGCGAGTTTGCGCGCTGGTTCGGCCCTGACAGCCCGGTCGAGGACGTGGATGTGCGCGTGCTCGCCGACTGGGTGACGGACCTCGGCCGCGCGCGGCCCGGGGGCCGGCTGGCTCCCGCCACGATCTCGCGCAAGCTCACGGCGGTTCGTGCGCTCCTCCGCCATGCGCTCGGCCCGGAGGGGGTGCCGGACGCGCAGCTCGCGCCTCGGCGCCCGCGCCGTCTGCCGGATGCGCCCAAGCAGCGCGAGATCGAAGACCTTGTCGACGCGCTCGACGGCGACGGGCCGCTACCGCTGCGCAACCGGGCACTGGTCGAGCTCGTCTACTCGGCGGGCATGCGCAGCGCCGAGGCGGTCGGCCTCGATCTGGGCGACGTCGACTTCGAGCAGGAGCTCGTGCACGTGCGCCGCGGCAAAGGCGGCAAGGACCGGATCGTGCCGCTCGGCGAGGAGGCCGCGCTGCTCGTGGCGCGGTACCTGCACGAGGCGCGGCCCCAGCTCGCACGCGGAGCCGACAGCGCGCTCTTCCTGTCGAACCGCGGGCGCCGGCTGGACACCTCGACGCTGCGCCGCCTCGTGCCGCACCCGCACCGGCTGCGTCACGCGTTCGCGACGCACCTGCTCGAGGGCGGCGCCGACCTGCGAACGATCCAGGAGCTCCTCGGCCACGCCTCCCTCTCGACGACCCAGATGTACAGCCATGTCGACGCAAAACGCCTGCGGAAGGTCTACGACCACTCCCACCCCCGCTCCTAGCCTTTGCCGACAAGCCGCCGCGAGCCATGCCGGCGCCTGACCCCGGACCTGCCCCGAGGAGACATTGCTGAGAGCCCGCTCCAGCCGAGTCGACCGCTGCCGCCCACAGATTCCGCTCAACCATCCAGGCACACGCGTCCCGCCCGGCCACGCCCGGGGTCTGACCCCGGTTGAAGCGCGGCGGAGTGCGAACAACGGTGACGCGCGACAGGGGTCGTGGCGGCGCTGGCGAAACCGGCCCGCATGGATCGCGATCCCGAGCTCGAGGGCTTCCTGGCGCTGCTGGCCGTACAGCGCTCGCCGCGAACGGTCGACGCCTACCGCCGCGACCTGCGTGCGCTCGCCACGTACCTCGACAAGCCGGTCACGGGCGCAACAGTCGAGGAGCTCGAACGCTACACCGCCCAGCTGCGCGCGGACGGCCTCGCCGCCTCGACGATCGCACGCCGTACCGCGGCGGCGCGGAGCTTCTTCCGCCACCAGCAACTCCTCGGCACGCGGCGCGACAACCCGGCCGCCGCGGTCGCGCTGCCGCGCCGCGCGAAGCCGCTGCCGAAGACGCTCTCTCCCGGCGAGGCCGAGCGGCTGATCGAGGCGGCGGCCGGCACGCAGCCGCGGGCCCTCCGCGACCAGGCGCTCGTCGAGCTCCTCTACGGCGCCGGCCTACGCGTGTCGGAGGCGGTCGGCCTCGACAAGGCCGGCGTCGACCTCGACGACCGGCTCGTGCGCGTGCTGGGCAAGGGCGGGAAGGAGCGCGCCGTTCCGATCGGCCGCCCGGCGGCCGGGGCGCTTCACCGGTACCTCTCCCGGGGACGCCCCTACCTCGATGCCCGGCACCGTCCGGAGCTCTTCCTGAACGCTCGTGGCGGCCCGCTGACCCGGGCCGGCGCGTTCCTGATCCTGCGCAAGCTGGCGGCGAAGGCCGGCCTCGAGCCGCAGCGCGTCCACCCCCACCTCCTACGCCATTCGTTCGCCACCCACCTGCTCGAAGGAGGCGCGGATCTGAGATCCGTCCAGGAGATGCTGGGCCATGCCGATCTTTCGACAACCGAGCTGTACACCCACGTCACCGACCGGCGGCGCCGGGAGCTCTATTACCAGGCCCACCCGCACGCCCGCACGAGATCGACCACCTGATCCAGGCCGCGGCCGCTACTTCGTGCCCTTGCGCCGGAGCAGCTGAGCCACCTTCGCCGCCGACTCGCGCAGCTCGCGCGACTGTTCGTCGTCGGCGCCGAGCGACGAGAGGATCTGGATCGTGTCGGGCCGGGGCGACCCGTTCTTCAGCGCCACCACCGCGAGTCTCCGCACAGCCTCGTTGTCGTCGTGCGTGACGAGCTCGTGCAGCAACGGACGGACGTCGTTCACGTCACCGGGATGATCGCGCGACAGCTTCTCGAGCGAGAGCAGCGCCGAGCCGCGCACGGCCGGGCTCGTGTCTTCCAGACCGCGACGCAGCAACTCCTTCTTCGTGCGGAAGCGGAACTGGCCGACGGCGCGATAGGCCACGGCACGCTCGCGGAAGTCCGCCGTACGGGCGGCCGCCTCGAGCTCGTCGTCCCACTGGGCGCGCAGCTGCGAGAGGGCCCGCTCGTCGCCTTCCTCCGCGAGCGCCTCGGCCTGGGCCGCCGCGTCCGCGAGCGCGCTCATAGATCAGCGATGGTGCGGGCGCCGGGCCCGATGTAGCGGGCGCTGGGACGAATCAGCCGCCCGGTGCGCTTCTGCTCGAGAACGTGCGCCGACCAGCCGGCAACCCGCGCACAACCGAACATGGCCGGGGTCAGGTCGGCCGGGATCTCGGCGATGTCCAGCACGACGGCCGCCCAGTACTCCACGTTCGTCTCGAGCTGGCGGTCGGGAGAGCGCTCGCGCAGCACCTTGAGCGCTGCCTCCTCGAGCGCAGCGGCCGCCTCGACGCGCGGGGAGCCGAGCTCGAACGCCGTACGCCTGAGCACGGTCGCGCGCGGATCGTAGGCGCGGTAGACCCGATGACCGAACCCCATGATCCGCTCGCCCCGGTCGAGCATGCCGCGCACATAGGCCTCGGGGTCGCCGGCCTGCGCTGCACCGTCGATCATCGGCAACACCCGCGCCGGAGCACCGCCGTGCAGCGGCCCCGAAAGCGTGCCGACGGCGGACGACAGGGCGGCGGCGCAGTCGGCGCCGGTGGAGGCGGCGATGCGCGCCGTGAAGGTCGAGGCGTTCAGCCCGTGCTCCGCAGCGGAGATCCAGTAGGTGTCGAGCGCCCTGACCGCGCGCGGATCGGCCTCGCCGCGCCAGCGGATGAGGAACTTCGCCGCGGCGTTGGCGCCCTGGTCGATCTCTGACTCGGGAACCGGCGGCTGCTTGCCACGCGCCGCCTGAGCGACGACGGTCAGCGTGGCCGACGAGAGCCGCGCGAGATCGTCGCGCGCCTGCTTGTCGTCGATGTCGACGAGCTTCTGCATTCCCCACTTCGGCCCGAGCGTTGCGAGAGCGGCCTGGAGGTCGGCCGGGACCGAGCCGCTCGGGTCCTGGAGGTGGATCGCCTCCGTGGGCGGGAGCGACGACTTGATGTCCTCGTCGACCAGGAGCCCCCAGACGTTCTCGAACGGATACGCGCCGACGAGCTCTTCGATGTCGATGCCGCGATACCGGAGGGCGCCGCCGTCTCTGTCGGGCTCTGCGATCTCGGTCTCGAAGGCGATCACGCCTTCGAGGCCGGGACGAAAGTCGCTTGCCGCGCTCATCGTCGAGGACGGTACACAAAAAGCAGTTCGTGGCCGTCCGGCCGGTTGAGCGAGACAACGTGTAAGAGACGCGCTCGCACCGCGGCAACTCTCAGCCGCCGCTGAAGAATCCGAACGTCGAAGGACCGTGCCCGAACTTGGCGGCTGCCGCGAACGACGCCAACCACAGTGCGAACAGCGCGACCCCTACCGGATTGATGTGCTTCTTCATCAGGAAAACCTCCCCTCGCGTCATCGGTTAGAAGTGAAAGTCCTGGAGCGACTCGGCAGCACGGCGGTAGAGAGTCGAAGCCGCCTCGAGATCTCCACCGCTCCGGTACCCGTCGCCCTGCGCGATCCACGCGGCGGCGAGGTGACTGGCCGAGCCCATCGCCTGATACAGCCACTCGGCCGCCGAGAACTCCGTCATCGCCTCGTCCACCCGGGACTGCGCGAGGAGCGCCCGGCCGAGCACGAGGTGGGCGTTGCCGCGCTCGTCGCGGAAGTCCTCGCGCGAGTCGAGAATCGACAGCGCGTGGCGCGATTGCTCCTCGGCCAGCTGCGGCGCGCCGGAGCGAAGGTGCACCTGCGCGAGCGACGAGACCGCCTGCGCGGCGTCGGCGTCGTTGCCGATCTCGAGCGACAGGGCGAAGGAGTCCTTGAGATACGCGACCGCCTTGGCCGAATCACCGAGCAGGAAGCTGAGGCCGCCGAGGTTGTTCAGCATGCGCGCATGGGCCTGCCGGTCGCCGATCTCCTCCGCGAGCGTGCTCGCGCGCTCACCGTAGAAACGCGCGAGGAGCCAGTCGCCGCGACGTTCGGCAACGATCGAGCACTGCATCTCCCCGAGCACGATGAGACGCTCGTCGTTCACGGACTTCGCGAGCTCGAGCGAACGCTCGGCGTCGACTTGCGCCGCCTCCCATTCGCGTTGGAGCTGGTAGCAGCGGGAGCGCCAGTCGAAGATCCGGGCACGCAACCGGTCGCCAGTGACCGAGCCCTCGGGAACGAGCGCGAGCGCAGCTGCAAACAACGACACCGCATTCGGAATCCTGGAGAGCTGGAAGCGACACGCACCGAGCCGAAAGAGCGTTTCGGCCCGATCGAGATCGGTGAAGGCCGCCCCCTCGGCGAGCGCACGGGCCCGCTCGAGCGTGGAGACCGCGGCGTCGAGCTGGCCGAGGTACATCCTCGCCCAGGCCTCACACAGCAGGACGCGCAACGCGGTTTCCGGCGCCGAGACCACCGGCACGTGAACCTCGCCGAGCGCGACGAGCGCCTCGGCGTAGAGCTGCTCCCCGACGAGCCGTTCCGCAAAGGCGAGCGCAGCCGCGGTCTCAGCGACACCGGTCCGAGCAAGCTCCGCCGGATGGGGCGTGACCGGAGGAAGAACCTGGAGTGTCGCGGCGCCGTCCATGCATTCATCCAAGACGCCCGCGCCCGGTCCGTCGATAACCCGGGCCCGGCGTGCGGGATCCACGTTCCGGGGTAGGTGGAATCCTCGCGCGGTGTACGCTGGCCCGCGCAATGGCCTACCGCGTCACCCGTATTCCGGACGGCGGACAGGCACTCAAACCGGCGGGAAACGACCGCCGGGTGGCGCAGCAGACGGGCACACCCGCTCTCGCCGGAGACTTCACAAACGGAGGCGTAGAAACATGAGTGAGAGACGGAAGGTCACCGTCGTCGGCGCGGGGAACGTGGGCGCGACCTGCGCGCAGGTGCTGGCGCAGCGCGACTACGCGGACATCGTCCTCGTAGACATCAAGGAGGGCCTGCCCCAGGGCAAAGCACTCGACATCAACCAGATGGGCGCGGTGCTGGGCTACGAGCCGAACGTCACCGGCTCCAACGACTACGCGCCCACTGCGGGCTCCGACGTCGTCGTGATCACGGCCGGGCTCCCCCGCTCGCCCGGGATGAGCCGTGACGATCTCGTGCAGACCAACGAGAAGATCGTCAAGGACGTGACCGAGAAGGTGGTCGCGCAAAGCCCCGGGGCGATTCTGATCGTCGTCTCGAACCCGCTCGATGCGATGTGCCACGTCGCGAAGAGCGTCTCCGGCTTCCCGAAGGAGCGCGTGTTCGGCCAGGCCGGCATCCTCGACACCGCCCGCCTGCAGACCTTCATCGCGTGGGAGACCGGCTCCTCGGTGAAAGACGTGAGCGCCGTCGTGCTGGGCGGGCACGGCGACCAGATGGTCTCGGTGATCTCCGCCACGACCGTCGGGGGCGTCCCCATCCGCAAGCTCGTGCCCGAGGACAAGATCGCCGCGATGGTCGCACGCACCGCGAAGGGCGGCGGAGAAGTCGTGCAGCTGCTCGGCACCTCGGCCTGGTACGCACCGGGCGCCGCGGCCGCGCAGATGGTCGACTCGATCATGCTCGACGAGAAGCGTGTGCTCCCGTGCACCGCGTACCTCGAGGGCGAGTACGGGATCGACGGGCTCTACATGGGCGTGCCGGTCAAGCTCGGCGCGGCGGGGATCGAGCAGATCCTCGAAGTCGATCTCGACGACGGCGAACGGGCAGCCCTCGGCGCGAGCGCCGAGGCCGTCCGCGACGTCGTCTCGGTTCTCACAGCCTGACGAGCTTCCCAACGCGCTACCGTCCGCGATTCATGGAGCTCGGTCTGCGCGGCAGAACGGCGATCGTCTGCGGAGCCTCGTCCGGTCTCGGACTGGCGTCCGCGGAGGCGCTCGCCCAGGAAGGTGCCAACGTGGCGATGTTCGCGCGGCGTCGCGACGAGCTCGAGCGCGCGGCCGAGCGCATCGGCGCGTTCGCCGTGCGCGGTGACGTGACGAACGCCGCCGACCTCGACCGGCTCGTCGAGCGGACGCTGCAGGCCTTCGGCGGCATCGACATCCTCGTATGGAACTCGGGTGGGCCGCCCGCTGGGAAGGCATCCGAGATCACCGACCTCGACCTCGAGTCCGCCTTCGAGCTCTTGCTCCAGCCCGCCGTGCGGCTCGTGCGCCTCGTCTTGCCGCACCTGCGTGCAAGCGACGCGGGCCGCCTGCTGCTGATCACGTCGCTCACGGTGAAGGAACCGACGCCGCACCTTGCGCTCTCGAATGCCCTCCGGCCGGGGCTCACCGGCTGGGCCAAGACCCTCGCGCGCGAGCTCGGGCCCGACGGGATCACGGTCAACTGCGTCGCGCCGGGACGCATCGACACTCCACGGATGCTCGAGCTGTACGGCCCCGCCGGTCCGCCGGCGGAGGAGCTCGCGCAAATCCCGCTCGGTCGCATCGGCACGCCGCGCGAGTTCGGCGACGTCGTCTGCTTCCTCGCCTCGAACCGCGCCGCGTACGTCAGCGGCACGACGGTCCTCGTCGACGGCGGCAGTTCGCGCGGAATCGTATGAGGCTCTTCTCCGCCGGCCGGCTCCTCGTGCTCGGGGCCATCCTGTTTGCGGTCGTGGTCGTCCTCTACGTCGCACCCTCGAACGAGTACATCTTCCTTCCCGATCCGGCGCACCCAGTCGCCCCACTCGTGACGGTGGCGGGAGGTCACGACCCGGCGCGCGGCAGCGTCTACTTCGTGGACGTCGTCGTACGCAAGGCAACGATCCTCGAGCAGCTCTTCGGCGGCCTGCACCAGGGAGCCGACCTCTACCCGGCGAGCGCGGTGAACCCCCCTGGCGTCGGTGACCAGCAACGACGCCGCATCGACCTGCAGGACATGCAGCACTCGCAACAGGTCGCGGCGGCGGTGGCGCTGCGCGCCGCCGGCAAGGACGTCGTGATGCGTCCGATCGGCGCCCTCGTCGACGCGATCGAGCCCGGTATGCCCGCGGTCGGGAAGATCGAGCCCGACGACGTGATCGTTGCCGTCGACGGCCAGCGGGTGAAGGACACGCAAGCCGTCGCCCTCGCGATGGCAGGGCACAAGGTCGGCGAGCTCATCTCCTTCACTCTGCGACGCGGCACGCAGACGCTCGTGGAACGAGTCCGCACGATCCGCTCCGGCCAGGCCCCTCACAAAGCCGTCGTCGGGATCCTCCTGGAGACGGCGCTCGACATTCACCTCCCGATCAAGGTCTCGATCGACGCGGGCAACGTCGGCGGCCCATCGGCCGGGCTCGCTTTTGCGATCCAGGTGCTCGCAGAACTCAAGAGCAACGTGTTGCACGGGCACAAGATCGCGGCGACCGGCGAGATCTTCCCCGACGGCTCCGTCGGCCCGATCGGCGGCATCAAACAGAAGACGATCGGAGCGCGCGAGGCGGGTGTGGACGCCTTCCTCGTGCCGGCTGGGGAGAACGCCCAGGAAGCGCGCAAGAACGCAGGCGGGCTCCGCATCATCCCTGTGGAGAGCTTTCCACAGGCGTTGCGCGCCCTGGCGACACTTCGTTAGCGCACCGGACAACAGCCGTTTTGGGCCTCCGTGAAGTTGCCGGAAAGTGCACGTTTTCCTTTTAGACAAGCCCTTTTCGGGACTTCAGCCTGGTCGTAGCATGGCCTCCGCACGACCGTGCTCGACGCTCCGCTCGAGACTCCGAAGGGATCCCTATGACGCGACAGAACGCTCCGACCTGCGACGACTGCTACTTCCGCCGTCACGCCCTCTGCGCCATGGCCCCGGAGCGTCCCTGTCCGACATTTCGCGCGGCGACGCGCACACTTCAGCCGCCGCGCCAGCCGCGTCTCGTGCCGCTCGCGGCCGCCGCTGCGGCGGCTGTGGCCTAGACGTGGCCTAGCCTGGCAGGGCCGCCGCGAGGCGGGCGACGCCGTCGGCGATCTCGTCGACCGAGGCGAAGCTGTAGGCAAGGCGCGCCGTGTCGGGCGCGCCGTCGAAGTCGGTTCCCTTCACGAACGTGACGCCCGCGTCTTCGGCCCGCGCGAGCAGGCTCGCCGCGTCGATCCCGCCGAGCTCGAGCCAGAGGAAGTAGCCGCCGTCGGGACGCGTCGCGCGCACACCGGGCAGGTCGCGGCCGAGCGCCGTGAGCATCGCGTCGCGCCGTGCGCCGAGCAAGCCTTTGATGCGTTCCAGGTTCGGCTCGAAGTTCCCGCGGCTGACGAACTCGTGCACGGTCGCCTGGCCGAGCAGCACCGGAGTGATGTACGTCGACGTCGCGGCCGCCTCGATCTGGCGCGCCAGCGCCTCGGGGAAGACGAACCAGCCGACCCGCAGGCCGGGGGCGATCGTCTTGGAGAACGACGAGCTGTACGTGATCTCTCCGCCGGAGAGCTCAAAGAGCGACGGCAGCGCCTCGCCCTCGAAGCGCACGAGTCCGTACGGGTCATCCTCGAGCACGAGCAGCTCGTGCTCGCGCGCGAGCTCGACGATCCGCCTGCGCCGCTCCACGCTCAGCGTGCGGCCGCTCGGGTTCTGGAAGGTCGGGATGACGTACAGGAACGCCGGCGGCTCGCCCTCGCGCAACGCCTGCTCGAGCGCGTCGGGATCGAGACCTTCGTCGTCGCACGAGAGCCCGACGACGTCGGCCCCGAGCTCGCGCAGGATCTTGAGCGGCCGGTCGTAGGTCGGCCGCTCGACGAGCACCCGCTTGCCCGGCGCGAGGCGTTGGGCCAGGAACACGAAGCCCTGAAGCGATCCGTTGGTCAGGAAGACGCGGCTCGTGGCGACGCCGTGCCGCGCAGCGATCCACTCGCGCAGCGGCCCATAACCGGACGACGGACCGTAGGAGAGGATCGTCGTGCCGTCCCGCTCGATCGCCGCGCGCGCGCAGTCGGCGAGCTCCGAGACCGGCAGGCACTCGGGGGCCGGCGCGCCGCGCGCGAAAGAGATGGCCGCCATCGCCCCAGACTAGCGAGCGGCAGACGGCAGATCGACCACGAACCGTGCGCCGCCCTGTGCGTTTCGCTCGTACCGGAGGTCGCCGTCGTGCGCCCGTGCGTAGGTTCGCGCGATCGCCAGACCGAGGCCGGTGCCCGCGACCCGGTCGCGGGCGACACCTGCACGGATGAAGCGGTCGAACAGTGTCTGCTCGATCTCGACAGCGACTCCCGGGCCGGCGTCCTCGACGAAGACGAGCAGCCGGCCGTCGGACACCGCCGCCGAGACCCGAACAGGAGCGCAGCCGTAGCGCAGGGCGTTGGTGACGAGGTTGGTGAGGATGTGGTCGAGAACGCCCGCGTCGACGATCGCCGCTGCGCCGCCCGAGACCGCAATCTCGACCTCCCCGGCACGCTCCCCCGCGGCCGTGGCCACCATCTGGGTGAGCGAGCTCGCAAGCTCGACCGTTCGCGGTGTCACGTCGATCGCCTCCGCGTCGAGCCGGGAGAGGTCGAGGAGCTGCTCGACCAGCACAGCCATGCGCGCCGTCTGCTGCTCCAGCGCCACACGCAACTCGAGCTCCTGTGCCTCGTCGAGCTGGCCCTCGAGGTGGTTGAGCGTCTGGACGACGCCGTGCGCGATCGTCACCGGCGTCCGCAGCTCGTGGGCGGCGAGCGCAATGAACTTCGCCATCAGCTCATTCGTGTGCGCGAGCCGCGCCCGCTCCGCCCGCAGACGCACCACGAGCGCGGCCAGCCCCACAGCCGCCACGCTGCCGACGATCGCGAACGCCGTAGTGATCGCGTGCAAGAGAACTCGCCCCCGGGGTCGACGCCGGGCGAAATCGTACGCTTTAGCGTCCTCTTAGGCACAACCGACACAATGGCCCGATGACCACCCGCGTTCTCGTCGTCGACGACGACCCTGCCGTCCGCTCGGCGATCGCCCGCGCGCTTCGCGTCGACTACGACGTCACCGAGGCCGCCGACGGCTCGGAAGCGCTGACCCGTCACGCCGCGACCCCGGCCGACGCGATCGTGCTCGACCTGCTGATGCCCGAGATCGGCGGCCTCGATGTGTGCCGGGCGTTGCGGAGCCGGGGAGACGTTGTGCCGGTGCTCGTCGTCACCGCCCGTGACGCGGTCGACGACCGCGTGGAAGGCCTTGACGCAGGAGCCGACGACTACCTGGTCAAGCCGTTCGCCGTCGAAGAGCTGCGGGCCCGCGTGCGAGCCCTGCTGCGCCGCGCCGGATCGGGCAACGACGCCTTGCTCTTCGCCGACGTGACACTCGACCCCGCGACGCGCGAGGTGTACCGCAGCGAGCGCCGCCTGCAGCTGACCCGCACCGAGTTCAACCTGCTCGAGCTCTTCCTGCGCAACCCACGCCAGGTGCTGACCCGCTCGCAGATCTACGAGCGCGTGTGGGGCTACGACTTCGGCGCCACCTCGAACGCGCTCTGGGTGTACATCGGCTACCTGCGCCGCAAGCTCGAGGAGGGCGGCGAGCCGCGCCTGCTGCACACCGTGCGCGGCGTCGGCTACGCACTCCGCGAGGAACCGTGAGACACCTCAGCTTCCGGCAACGCCTGATGCTGTTCACCGCCGTGGCGATCGCGGTCACGGTGTCGGGCGCGTCGCTCGCGGTCTGGATCGTCGCCAAGCACGAGCTCTACGGACAGCTCGACCAGACGCTGGTGGTTCAGGCGCTCGGAAGCAGCCGCGGTCCCTTCGGGGGTGGCGACAACTACTACACGCTGACGATCCACGCAGACGGCGATCGCACCGGCCAGGGCGCGATCCCGGTCACGAAGCAGGCCCTCGCGGTGGCGAACGGGACGGCCAACGGCTATTACGTGAACACGACGATTCAGAACGTCCGCTGGCGCGAGATCGTGTTTCCCGCACCTGGCGGCGGCGCGGTGATCTCGATCTACCCACTCGCACCGACCCTCCACGCGCTCGCGCGGATCCGCCTCTGGATCCTGCTCGTCGGAGGTATCGGCATCGCCCTCGCCGCCGCACTCGCTGCCCTCGTCGCGACCGTGGCGCTACGTCCGGTGCGTCGCCTGACCACGGCAGCCGAGAACGTCGCCGCGACCGGTGACCTGACCGAACGCGTCGCGGTGGCAGGTCACGACGAGCTGGGCCGGCTCGCCACGCGGTTCAACGGGATGCTCGCGGCACTCGAGGAGTCGGTCGGGCGTCAGCGCCGCCTCGTGGCCGACGCCTCGCACGAGCTGCGCACGCCGCTCACGGCCGTACGCACGAACATCGACCTGCTCCTCGAAGGCCGGCTCCCTGAAGACGAGCAGCGCCGCGCGCTCGCCGAGGCGGGGATCGAGCTCGATGCGCTGACCACGCTCCTCTCCGACCTGGTCGAGCTCGCCCGCGGCGAGGAGCGCAAGCTGCGCGTCGAGGACGTGCAGCTCGACGACCTCGTCGCCACCGTCGTCGAGCGCGCCAAGGCCCGCACGCCGGGAATCACATTCGCAACCTCGCTGACGCCGACACGCGTCCAGGCCGACCCGGTCCTGCTGGAGCGCGCCGTCTCGAACCTGGTCGACAACGCGGTCAAGTGGAGCCCCGCCGGCGGCCCGGTCGAGGTGACCGTGCGGGAGGGCGAAGTGGTGGTGCGAGACCACGGGCCGGGGATCGCGGAGAGCGACCTGCCGCGGATCTTCGACCGCTTCTACCGGGCGGCGGCGGCCCGCTCCAAGCCGGGCGCCGGACTCGGGCTTGCCATCGTGCGCGAAGCCGCTCGCGCCCACGGCGGCGATGCGACGGTCGAGAGCTCGCCGCGCGGCGCGAGCTTCCGGCTGACCCTGCCGGCCTCGGTCTAGGTGTCCTAGGACGCAGCGGCGATCACGAGCTCGGCGACCTCGGTGGGCGTCGTGCCCACCTTGATCCCGGCCGCCTCGAGCGCATCCTTCTTCGCGGCGGCCGTGCCGGACGAGCCGGAGATGATCGCGCCGGCATGGCCCATCGTCTTGCCGGGAGGAGCCGAGAAGCCCGCGATATAGGAGAACACCGGCTTCGACATGTGCTCGGCGACGTACCGTGCGGCCTTCTCCTCTTCGTCTCCGCCGATCTCACCGACGAGCACGACGTACTCGGTCTCGGGGTCGGCCTCGAATTTCTCGAGCACGTCGATGAAGCTCGAGCCCACGACGGGATCGCCGCCGATGCCGACGATCGTCGAGTTGCCGAGCCCGCGCTGGGCCACCTCGTAGCCGATCTGGTAGGTCAGCGTGCCGGAACGCGAGACGAGCCCGATCGAGCCGGCGGCGAACACCTCGGCCGGGATGATCCCGACGTTCGCCTTGCCGGGTGAGAGCACGCCCGGGCAGTTCGGACCGATCAGCGTCACGCCCTTGGGGCGGATGTAGGTGTAGACCCGCAGCAACTCGTGCGCCGGGATGTGCTCGGTGATGCAGATCACGATGCCGATGCCCGCGTCGACGGCCTCGTAGATCGCGTCGGGAGCAAAGCGCGCGGGAACGAAGATCAGCGACGTATTCGCCCCGGCGTCGCGCACCGCGCCGGCCACCGTGTCGAAGACGGGGACGCCCTCGACGTCCTGGCCGCCCTTGCCCGGGGTCACACCCGCGACGAGGTTCGTGCCGTAGGCGCGGTTTCGCAGTCCGTGAAAGCGGCCCTCGGAGC
>Ga0307372_10001430_pt1 | contig 41756 bp, 35 predicted proteins | sample OX1MG_FD_202533 | JGI IMG/M metagenome (GOLD analysis project Ga0307372, IMG submission 202533) | Soil microbial communities from Risofladan, Vaasa, Finland - OX-1 | ecosystem: Environmental > Terrestrial > Soil > Coastal area > Acid sulfate soil | place: Finland: Risofladan, Vaasa | collected...
CCACCATATGCGCTTATCGTCGTCGAGATCTTTCAGCTTGGACGACGAAACACGCCAGTACATTCCGGGTGGTGGCCCAGCAATCACGCGCCCGGAAGGGCATTTGACCTGATACGTACCCTCTCCGTAATAGTTCCTGGCTGATAAGTCGCCGGATGTCCACGGGCCGCGGGGGTCGTTGTCTGGGTTCGAGTAGCGAGAATCCATCTCTTCGGTTCGAGGGAGTAAGTATGGGGCCCACAATTCCGCATTGCGGGCGTAAACGACCACGTAGTCGTGATCCTCAGAGAAGTGGCGGGCAGAGTTCTTTGGCGAAAAAACCTTTTGCCAGATGATCGTCGCGACAAAGTTGTTGGCGCCGAAAATCTCATTCATGACGATCCGCAGATTATGGACTTCTTGGTCAGCGATGCTGACAAAAATAGCTCCATCTGCTCTCAAAAGATTCTTTGCTAAGCGCAACCTTGGATACAGCATGGTCAGCCAGTCCGAATGGAATCGGCCGTTGGCATCTGTGTTCGCGACCATTCGATTCCCGGATTCGTCCTTCTGGTTGGATCGAAGGAGGTAAGCCTCGCTGTCCTCAGCGAAGTCGTCTTCATAGATGAAGTCGTTGCCTGTGTTGTATGGCGGATCGATATAGATGAGCTTGACCTCACCGAGGTAGGTCTCCTGAAGGAGTTTCAGCGCGTCGAGGTTGTCGCCTTCAATGAAGAGGTTCCTGGTTAAGTCGAAGTCCACGCTCTCTTCACGGCTGGGCCGAAGGGTTTTGGCGATGGGCGCGTTTGCCGCCAGAATCGCCTCGCGCTTGCCTGGCCAATCCAGATGGTAACGCTCCTGCGGTCCCTCGACGATGCTGCCGGATAGTTCCTGGCGCAACTGGTCAAGGTCGATGGCCTGGGTGAGGCGACCCGCCTCATCCCGAGCCTCAGTGACGCAGTTTGGGAAAAGCTGGGCGATTTTGTCGATGTTTTCTGCAGTCAAATCAGGCGTATGCAGCTTGAGCTTTTCCATGGTGGGTCCTTCGCCCTTTGCGGACGAGATACTTCTGTTCAAAGTTCCTCTACAACTTTACATTGTGGAAGATGCTCCCATCGGCAAGGCCGTATCAGCTCTCATCCCAGGCGATAATCTTCAGCCATTCGTCGAATCGGCATTGGCGCGATGCATCACGGTCGATCACCGTCTTTCCAGCCCAGGTCTCGTCCACGAAGTCGTGCTCGTCGCGCCCCCAGACCTCCCGGGCGTGTGGCGGATTGTCCAGAATCCTTGGAATCACGTATTCGGCCTGTGCAGTAAACGTGTTGGGGTAGCCGTCCCCGCCGAGATCAATCGCCTTGCCCGCTTTTGAAAGATCGCAGAGCCAGTCCAGCCCGCCGTCTCCGGTTTGCCAGACTGCGAGGCGTGCACTGATGGTGGACTCATCCGTTGCCGGCGAATGCCCCCCATCCTTTTGCCGATAGACGCTTACATTCCAGCCAAGCATGCCTTCGATCACCCTCCATCTTCCATTTTCGCCGCTGGATGGGCCGCTCGCTCCAGAACCAAGAGTTCTGCGTGGCTCTGACGCAGTTCGCGGTTGATTTCGACCTTGCGGTTGAATTGAATCTCCTTGCGCAGCACCGTCTCCAAGCGTTGGCATTCCCGCCGCAAGGCCCGGATTTGGACGCCGCGCGCGACGGTCTGTGCAAGGGACTCACCGGCGCGGGAGTGCAACCCGAGCGGGCTGGCCAGCATATGCTGGCGGAGCATCTGCTCGTAGAGACCGCCAAGATCGATAGCCACGGGCAGCAGAAGGCGGGGGGCCGTGGAGGGCTGCCACGGCGTTTCGAAGTAGGCCTCGACCACCGGTTGTCCGGCGGCGGCATCGCCCGCAGCCGACACCGGCGGGCGCTTGAAGGCTGCGGCGAATCGTACCTGGCTCTGGAAGGTCAGCTCAAAGAAGATGAGGGACGGAATGGCGCGGTCGATAGTTCTGAGGACGTCTTCCTTGAGTTGGCCGGTCTTGAGTGCGATCTCGAAGATCTGGATCTCCTCGATTCCGGGCCGCGGAGGCAGGTTCAAATTTTCTGTGCCGAGAACATATCGCCAGACAATTTGATCGACCTCCGTCACGAACCGCTGGCGCATGGCGCGGGTGGGTTGGGCGTTGCCGTAGATCTTGTTCTTGGGCAGGATGCGGTCTTTACGGGCTCGCTCAGGATAGAGGAACATGGGACCTCATCCTTTGGCGCCGGCTGCCTCGACAACGAGGAAGGCGATGAGTTCGAAGTCGTCAAGGCCTGTGGAGGAGCCGGTGAGCGCGGTGGATTTCAGGCCGGTAAAGAGGCTGTCCAGCTCCCGCTCCTCCCGCACCTGCACGATGGAGTTGATGGCGGCGGTGAGCAGATCCGAGTAGACGCCCATCTCACGACCGTCCTGGGTGCGCTGGTTGAAGGGCTGGTACGCATCCAGAATCGGCGCCTCACAGGGCTTCGCTACAGAGCGAATCAGGTCAAGCAGCCGCTTGACCTCGGTATGCGGCAGGATGGTCTGGCCCTCCATGTCCACATAGACCATGTAATAAGGATGAAGACGGTTGAGCTGTTGCACGTTGACGCTCTCATTGCGGTTGCGTAGAGCGAAGATGACGCCGGGGACCAGGCCGCGCTCAGGTGCCGCCGGCAGTACCGCGTGCATACCGCTGGGCAGCCGCGCGAGGTCTCCATGGGCCTTGACGTAGTTCAGCAGGTCCATGCGGAAGTCGTTCAGGCCGAGATCGGTGATGCTGACACCAGCCTTGAGGTCTTCCAGTTCGATGACTTCCTCCTGCAACCGGCGCAGCTGCTCCTTCCGGTAGGCAAGATCGTTGGAACGGCCGTCTAGGGGATTTTCGTCGCCGGTCGCTGTGACATCGGCGATCACCATGCGGCTCTCGACCCGCTCCTTGAGGCGGATGTATTCGTCCAGCGAGATGTCTGGCCAGTAGTTGACCAACTGGATGGAGGCGTTCTTGGAGCCTATGCGGTCGATGCGGCCGAATCGCTGGATGATCCGAACCGGGTTCCAATGGATGTCGTAGTTGACGAGATAATCGCAGTCCTGGAGGTTCTGGCCCTCGGAGATGCAGTCGGTGGCTATGAGGATGTCGATTTCATCCTTGACTTCCGGAAGCAGGAGGGCCTTCTCTTTGGATTTCGGAGAGAAGAGCATCAGCAGTTCCTGGAAGTCGGCCTTCCTGCCTAGTGTGGACTTGGGCCGGTCGGAACCGACGACGCGGGCGGTGTGGAGGCCGTGGCGTTGCTGGAGAACCGGGGCGAGATGCTCGTAAAGGTAATCGGCGGTGTCGGCAAAGGCTGTAAAAAGGAGCACCTTGCGGTTGCCTGGGTTGATGGGCGCGTCAATCTTGGCGAGGATGTGATCCTTCAGGTGCTGCAGCTTGGCGTCGTCGGAGGGAGAGACCTTCTCCATTTCTTCAAGCAATACATTGATCACATCGAGGTCAGCGTTCAGGTCGCGCTCCCATGACGGGAGGTCCATATCGGCGAGTTGAATCGTGACCTTGCCTGAAGTCTGTTGATCGGACGGGAATTCATCGGGATCCATCAACTCCACATCCTCATCCGGCTCGGCGTTATCAAATGCTGTCGACAGATCGGTGAAGGCGCCTCCCTGACCCGTGCGGCGGAAGCTTTCGATCCGGGCAAGTGTGCTTAGATGGATTTGCTGGAGCCTTCGGAGGGTCAGCCGGAATGCTTGGACCGAGCTTTCAAGGCGCTTGAGCAGGTTCACCGTCATGAGGGAGCGCAGGCTCAGCTCGCGATCCTTTTGCCTGAGCCTTCCCCCGCCGCCGCTTACTTCGGTGTCGTAGATGTCTTCGTACTTCGGCAAGCGGCTTGGCAGGATGTAGCTGACCGGGGTGTAGACCCCCAATTTCATCGCCGTGAGTTGGAGGAAGATGTCATTGAAACCCATCACATCGGGGCGATCCGTGAGCTTGCAATGGTAGGAAAGCGGCTTACGCCGGGCGGGGAACTCACCAATCTCCTTGGTGTCATAGAAGGTGGTGATGTGGCGGCGGGAACGGGCGATGGTGACCGAATCGAGTAGCTCAAAGAAATCAAAATCCAGTGTGCTCAGAATCGCCTGGGGGGTCCGCTCTTCCGCTGGCAGTTTTGACCACACATTGAAGGCGGTCTGTGCGCGCCGGAATATCTGGTCGATGCTTCGGCCGGCCTTGAGCTTCGATTTGAGAGATTCGGGGTCGCCTTCATACGCCAACGCCAGCTGATTCTTGAGATCGTTGAAGCGGTTATTGACCGGAGTGGCGGAGAGCATCAGCACCTTGGTGCGGACACCCTGCTTGATGATCCTGTTCATCAGCCACTGGTAACGGGTCTCGCGGTCTTTGAAGGCATCGTCGTTGCGGAAATTGTGGGATTCGTCGATCACGACCAGGTCGTAGTTGCTCCAGTTGACCCGGCTTAGCGGAATCCCGAGCGATTCACCACGCTCCCGAAGTAGGTCTGTGTGGCACAGCACATCGAAGCTGAAGCGGTCATTCACCAGCGGATTGTTCTTCAGATTGCCCTTGTAGGTAACCCAGTTGTCCGCAAGTTTCTTGGGGCAAAGGACAAGGACTGTCCGATTGCGGAGTTCGTAGTACTTAATGACGGCGAGCGCGGTGAACGTCTTGCCGAGTCCGACGCTGTCGGCGAGGATGCACCCGTTGTATGTTTCCAGCTTGTTGATGATCCCGGTTGCCGCATCCCGCTGGAAGTTGTACAGCTTTTGCCAGATGACGCTCTCTTGGTAGCCGGTCCGCTCGTTCGGGAGCACATCTTCACTCACATCTTCAAGGAACTCACTGAAGATGCTATAGAGCATGAGAAAGTAGATGCGCTGAGGTGAGTTCTCCTGGTAAACGGACGCTATGTGGTCGCATATCAGATCGGTCACGTCTGCGACCTTGGCTGGATCCTGCCAAATCTGGTGGAAGAGATCCATGAACGTCCGGGTAGCTATCGGATCATCCATCTTGTTGACAAAGTTGGAAACCGCATTCCCTTGCTGGTAGCCGAGGTCCACAGCCGTAAATCCGTGCAGCGGGATATAGACAGCATCGTCCGGCGGCGCGGCGACGCAAGCAAATTGCTGCATCGGCGCCCCGATCCGATTGGATCGAAATTTGGCCTTTCGACGAACCCACTCTGCACATTCCCTGGCAATGGCCCGCTGCGTGAGCCGGTTCTTGAGCCGGATTTCGAACTCGGTGCCGAAAAACCCTTGTTCCTTGCCTGGCTCTGGGATATGGAACTCTCTTGGTTCTCGTCTGACCTTGTCTGTCACCTCGCCGGGGACAAACGTTGGAGTCGTGAAAATGAACTCCAGAGAATCTATCTGTTCTAACTCCTGCCGCAAAGCTTCAAAAGCAAAGATCGAGAAGCACGAGGCGGCGATGGCCACCTTCGCGCCGGGAACCATCGTTCGCTTTAGATCGTCCCCGAAGAATCGGGTTACATTGTCAATTACTTCCATGGCTCAAGCGTGCGACTCTCCGGCATTTTGCCGACTTTCATCCTTTCCCCGGATCTGCTTGGGATGCAAGGACATAGACAGGAATGCGCAATTGACCTGATCACAGAATCTTACCACTCGGCGAGGACAAAACTGACTGAATCGGACGGTTCAACTAAAGGGAGTAGGACAAATATGGTGGCAAAGAGAGCGCAACCAATTGCAGAGTCGGAAAGGTCGCCCGGTGCGAAGGAATGTGCCGCTTGGACTGGGAATCGTGTTATGCCCCATTACCTCCGAAGGCATACAGGCCCCACTTCACCGTCGGCTCGACCCCTTTTCCCCGTTGCACCACCAGTGGACAGCCTGAAAGTTGGCCGGATGATCATCCCTCCACGCTCCTCCCATGCCACGTGGATTGATGTGGTCAGGAACAATGTCGTTATAGTCCGTAAACTGTCCCCTGCAGAGAGCGCACACGCCGTTTTATGCGGCCATCTTCCTGTCCATCAGCTTTCGCATTTCGGCGTTCGAGCGGATCTCCCGATATCCGCGCGGATGTTGAGGACCGTCGATGCGACCGACTCCCAGCTGTTGGGGTCGTCTGCTCTTTGAGATCGCTTCTCTGCCGCAGCAGGATATAGAGCGGTGGATCGGGCAGAGTTGATTTCGTCGGAGTCTCATGGTGTCCTTGAGCTTGGTTGTGAGGGGGCTCGATCAAGGGGGCGTTATGCAGGATCACTTACGACGGGAGTCGAGAGCGCGAATCTACAAGCGACAGGAATCGGGCTCCTGCTGTCGGTGCGGCGCGTCGACAAATGCAGAGTGATGGCTCGACAGATCTTGGTCTCAGCGCCGGTTGACTGCGAGGAACTGCCCTGCTTTGGTTGCAAGGAAGTTGTTTGGCGCTGACAATCTGCGAAACTCCTCGCTCGATCAAGACGGTCAACACACTTCTGCCAGCTCGGCAGCGACACTCTTGGGTTAGGGGAGTTCAGATTTGGGGTATCGCAAGGCAGCAGTTGTCGATCGCAGAGTATACAGCTATCCTTGTGAGGAATTATCAAGATAGCCCGAGTGCTTGCGACCTAGCACGAGAGTTCCGATTGCAGAGGTAGCTTGATGCCGAGTCGGAATCGACAATGCGAATTCAATCGTCGTGCAGCTTTACTTTGCGACTGAGCTTTTAAGGAATTCGGCTCAAAACTTCGCGAACGAAGACGAAGAGATGTCAGACTTGAACCCCGAAAGCGATCAGAAGAGGGAGAATTCAGTGTCTTACCGATTTGTTCATACAGCAGATATTCACCTTGACTCGCCGCTGAAGTCCTTGGCTCTCCGCAATCCCGACCTCGCCGAACTGATTGGGAATGCGACCCGCCGTGCATTCGTGCGGACGGTCGAGCTCTGTCTGGAAGAGCGAGTACAGGCACTTCTAATCGCTGGAGACCTTTACGACGGCGACCAGACATCCATGAAGACGGCGCGGTTTCTTTCTGAGCAGATGCGTCGGCTTGGTGAGGCCGGCGTTTCCGTTTTTATAGTGCGGGGAAACCACGATGCGCTTTCCAAGATCACCAAGGAGTTGACTCCGCCGGAATCCGTCAAGGTGTTTGAGGGCAACGCGGAATGTATTGAATTGGACGGAAATGTGCCAATCGCAATCCATGGCCTGAGCTTTGCGAAGCCACAAGCTCCCGAAAGCTTGCTTGGGAAGTACAAACCGGTGGTCCCAGGCGCCTACAACATAGGAATCATGCACACTAGTCTTTATGGCGCCGTCGGCCACGACTTGTATGCGCCTTGCTCGGTGTCAGACCTGCAATCGACGGGATTCGATTACTGGGCCTTGGGACATATCCACAAACGCTCAGCCATAGAAGGAAAGACATCAATCGTGATGCCAGGCAATCCTCAAGGCCGCGACATCAACGAAGATGGCTTGAAATCCGTCACGTTGGTTACCGTCCGGGAAGACCGTAGTGCGACGATCGAAGAGCGGCCTACTGCGATTGCGCAGTTCGAGCGAATTGAATTTGATGCCTCTTCGGTTGATAGTTGGGCGGACCTGATTGATGAAACATCCCGCTTAGTTGAAAACAAGCGCCGTCAAATATCGGCGGAGCATCTGGTGGCCCGTCTAAGTATCACGGGGAGCACGCCTCTGGCGTGGCGGATAAGGCGCGACCTCGACCTCTTGAAGACGGAGCTGGAGACAAACAGCCCAGACCGCTGCTGGATCGAGAAGATTGAGGTATCTTGTTTGCCGCGGTCAGTACAAATTGTAGGGGCGCCGGCGGATCACGCGGACCCGCTCATGGAACTGCGGGATCTCATACAGAACGATGTAGTCAATTCCGACGCGTTCATCACCAAACTGACGGTGATTGCAGATGAGCTGAAGGGGCATCTTCCGCATGAGTGTCGCGATAGCTTGGGCACAGACGAGACGTCCGCGCAATCAATCTTGTCACAGTTCGCTCGGGACGGGGCCGAGGAGGTTCTGGCACGACTCCAGGTAACCGAGAGGAGCGAATAGCCAATGCGCCTGAACCGTCTGGATCTCACGCGCTATGGAAAATTCACCGGGAAGAGCATTTCTTTCGGCGAAAAAGTGGCGGGCAAAACCGACTTGCATTTGATTTATGGTCTCAACGAAGCCGGCAAGTCGACTCTTTTCTCTGCGTATCTGGACTTGCTCTTCGGCATCGGTCCGCAGAGCCCCTACAACTTCATCCATTCCTATACAGCGATGAGGATTGGAGCCCAATTGGAATTTGCTGATGGCCCGCGCGATCTTCTCCGGGTCAAACGGAGGGAGAGTCTTCTGGATGCACAAGAGCGGCCGATCAGCGATGCCGCGCTCAACCAGGAACTAGGCGGAATCGAGCGTGAGGCTTATTGCATGATGTTCTCCCTCGACGACAAATCCCTAGAAAGAGGAGGCCAAAGCATCCTTGCAAGCCAGGGCGAATTGGGGAGATTGCTGTTCTCAGCAAGTGCAGGACTTTCCGACCTGAGTCGCGCGTTGCAGAGCATCCGAGAACACTCGGAGGCGTTCTATAAGCCGCGTGGCCGGACACACCAACTCAGCGAACTCAAGAACAAACTTGCTGACCTGAAGAACGAGCGCGAGCGACTGGACATGGTCGTCAGCGAATACAGGTCCCTTGTTGAAGAACGCGACCGTTTTCAGCAACAGTACAATTCCGCCCAGAAAGAGCGCGCCGCTAAGGTTGCCAGACGTGATGAGATCCAGCGGCAACTGACAGCTTTCCCAAAACTGGGAGTCCTGAGAGAAACGCGACGCCGGCTCGAAGGTCTTTCCGGCATTCCTGAGCCCCCTGCAGCGTGGGCGGAGGAATTGGACACTCTTCGAAAGCAGGATATTCAGGCCCAGGTAAAGGAAGAAGCGATTTCAAATGAGATAGACCGTTTGAAGATAATCATTGGGGGGCTGGAAATCGATGCGCGTAGCGAGAGCATGGCAGCGGAAGTGGAGCGCCTGAAGGAACTACGCGCACGCTTCATGAGTGCCGAGAAGGACCTGCCTGGACGAAAAATAAGCCTGCGCGAAGCCGACGCTATGATCGACAGCATCATGATGCGCATAGAGCGTCAAGGGGAGAAGAATCCTGCGAGGCTGATTCTTGGTGCGTCTGTAACCGGGTCGCTGCAGCGATTGATGGAACAGTGGTCAGGAATCGACCAGGCATTTCAACTTGCCGAGGCGGAGTTGGGTACAGCTCGAACGAGTCTCGATACAGAGCTTTCGAAGCTAGGAGAGGAAGACTCGGATTGCATCGAAGAGAACGACCTGCAGATTTCCAAATTGGCAATCGTAGTTGAATCCCTGCGCTCCTCTGACCACGCTGTGCGCGAGCGCACAGCAAGGCGCGCTTCCGAGACAGCGAAAGTCAGATTGGAGAACCGCCTCAAGGCGCTCCTTCCTTGGTCGGGGCAAGCGGAAGCGCTTGAGACGATGGTCGGTCCAGACAGGGGCAAAATCACGCGCTGGAAAACGGCGCTGAACAAAGCGGAATTGGATCTCGCAGGGTATATCAGAGATGTCGAAGAATATTCTCGGGAGGTCGAGCGCTCCAAGGCAAAAGTCAATGCCATCTCGGGAGCAACGGGGGTTGTCAGCGACAAGGAAGCCGCAACCGTTCGCGGCAAGAGAGAGCGGGCATGGGCTCGGCACAGAAACGAGTTGGACAGCGCCTCTGCTGATCTGTTTGAGGAGGTCTTGCGTCAGGACGATATCGTCACCGCTGCACGGATTTCCCATGTGAGTGAGCTGGCAAAACTCCATCAGGCCCAGCAGTCACTGGCCGAGGCACAGGCCGCCCTTAAGAGGGCAAATGCCCTCAAGATAGAAGGTGGCGAGGCTCGGGATTCGATCCTCAAGGAGATCGCAGCGGCAATCTCTCGTATGAACCCAACTCTGGCGAAGAGCAGTATGACTCTTTCCGGTCTGGAAGAGTGGTTGGCCAAGCGGGAAAAGGCAATTGAAACGCAACAGGAGGTTGAGGCCGCCGAGCAAGACGTTCGAGCTGCAGTGGAAGATGGCAAGGAAGCGGCGCTGAGGTTATCGAAAGTGCTGAAGGCATCGGGAGTCCAGCACGATCTCAAGGAGGGATTCGACGCTCTTCTCGCGATTGCACGGGAGACTTTAGATCAACACGCCAAGCGAGGGGTGATTCGAAATTCCATTGAGGAATTGCGGAATCAGGTTGCAAATCGCTCGCGCACGGTTCAAGACGTCGAGACGCGGCAAAAGGGTTGGCATACATCCTGGAGCAAGCTCTGTTCTCAAACGTGGCTCAGTGAGACTGGTGTTCCGACGATTGAGACTGTTCGAGAGATTCTGACCAGCATTTCGGAGCTTTCCATGGTATTACAAACCAAATCAAGCCTTGAGGACCGCATTGCGAAAATGGAGAAGGATCAGACGGATTTTCAAGAGCACTCCGAGATCCTTGCCCAAGTTTTTTGCATCGCCGCCGAAACGGGTTCCATCCTGGAGCGAGCCGAGTTAATCAGCACGAGGATGAAGGGCATCGAAAACAACCGCCAAAGGAAGACTCAGGCGCAAGAGGATTTGGAAGATAAGGAAACCGAGAAGAGGGCGGCGGCTGAAGCGCGAAGTCTCATAGACCAAAGCAAGAATGCGATGTTGGAGTTTCTTGGAGTACACTCTCTCGATGACGTGTCTTTAAAGCTCGCTGATGTCAAGGTCCGCAAGGATTTGAATCAGCAGAAGGATCAGATCGAGTCTGAGATTGTCGAGGCGCTGCGTGTAGAGGATCTGGCGATCGCTGAAAGCATTCTTGAAAGAATGGAAAGGTCAACACTTGAATTGGAGTTGGCCGAGCTTGATGCGAAGATCGAGGACCAGGTTCTTCTTTGCCAGCAATTATTCTCCAGCATGAAAGAGGCGGACACGAAGCTGGATGCCGTTGGCGGAGATTCGAAGATTGCAGATCTTGAAGAGCAGCGTCAAACAGCACTCTTGGAAATCAGGGAAGGCAGTATCGGCTACCTTCGATTAAGCGCCGGTGTGCTTGCCTCAGAGCAAGCTCTTCAGATCTATCGTGATAAACACAGGAGTAGCATGATGGAGCGCGCCTCTGCAGCGTTTCGAACGATCAGCCGCGGCGAGTATTCAGGGCTTACTTCCCAACCTGACCGAGATCGAGAAATCCTGATGGCTCTCCCGGCTGCGGGCGGCTCAAAAGGGACAGATGAGCTTTCCCGGGGGACACGGTACCAGCTTTATCTCGCTCTTCGGGTTGCCGGATACCATGAGTTCGCGAGAAGTCGAAGTTCGTTGCCCTTCATCGCTGATGACATTATGGAGAGCTTTGACAATTTTCGTGCCGAGGAGGCTTTCCGGCTCCTTGCAGAAATGGGGGAGGTGGGACAGGTAATCTACCTGACTCACCATCAGCACCTCTGTGAGATTGCCGAGCGTGTATGCCCATCCGTTCAGATTTACGATCTGGAGTCTGCCGTATCCCTAACCCATTAAACATCTGGGAAGCTATGTCGTCTAACGGCGCGGGATCGGATGACCCGCGAGATCTGCCGGATCTCTGCAAGCCATAACGGGCACCACACCGAATGGAGCTGGAGGATAACATTGGGTGAGAGCACAGTTGTCGAGCGTTGAGAAAGTGACCCTGATTTGCGTGGATCAACGACGGTTCTTCCAGAACCCTGCGCAGATTCGCCTTTGGACTGCGTTTCGTGTGCGAGATGCGTGCTCGACCCGAACGGTTTGTTAGGGGACCGTTTTATACCAAACGGCACGGACGGCGCCCTAAAACACGTTGGAACCTTGGCGAACCGTTGATGGACCCAGATTTGACCTAGAATTTGGCTCATCTTAGCTCTGTCGTCCCGCGGCAGAGTGCGCATGGGGAGTCTTGGGTGCTCCCCGAAATGAATCTGTAAACGCCAAGGAGTTGGCCGGTTCTGATCAGCTGGTCGGAAGCTGCTTGAAGTATGGCTCAAGGGCCTCCCGGTTTGCCAGAACGATCTGCTGGTGCGGATCCTTCGGGGAAGACGGCAACAGGGAAAGCTGCTGGAGCAGATAGAAAAGCAGAGCCTCCCGCACTTCGAACCGCAAACTTCCCTGCTCCATTCCATAGTCGAGCTCGATGGCGCGCCGCTGGGCCAGGGTGAGTTCGGGGTTTGCTTTCACCACAACTCCGAGCATGTTCAACCAGGCGGTATCCTTCTGGGCATCGATTTCCATGGGTCGTCCCCTGGCGATCGAAAGAATCCGCGCAAAGACAAAGTCCCTGAAGGCATCGTGCTCGAAGGAAAAGGCGCGCGTGTGCCAGCGTACTCCATCGAAGGCAATGGCGTGTGGTCCAATCTCGCGTTCGGTCGGATCGGGATGGTTCATCGACTGGTAGGTGATACGGACGGATTCCTTCCGTCGGATCGCGTACAGAATCATGCGCAGGGTCCCTGCGTCCACCCTGCGGGTCGGGTGGAGCACAACACCCGAGGGCGGATACCAGCCGAGGAAGGTGGATTCACGGGGCAGCATTTGCGCTTCGACTTGTCGGATCTGGTTGAGAAACGAATGAGCGTCGGGCGATGTGACGAATGGAGCGAAGGTGCTCGATGCCAGATATGCCTTCTCCTGACGGTCGTAAATCATGTTGCCGGGAGCCCGTTCCTGATAAAGCGCGAGATCAATCGAAGCCTGCGGGATGGAAATCGAAAAGAAGTTCGCCAGATCGGCGCGGTTCAGCCGGCCGTCCCAAAGCAAACGAAAGTCGATGAATTCGAGCCGTCTTTCCGGGCCCCATTTCGGCGGCCAAACCGCAGATTCGCTGGATTCTTTATCAGAGCTGCCCAAATTCACCTCGAATATCGCGCATAGTTTCTTGACCCATCTAGTTTTTAGATGTATTCTGTCGTTATGTCAAGCGTACAGGGAACCGCTGCTTGATGTTTCGGACCTGATGACAGCCCCAGATTCCTCGCGGAAGATCCGGCGTTCACCTTAGGCCTGCAGCAACAGGGTAATTCATGCGGGATGGAGGAAGATTCCGGTGGCGACCGTCGAGATGCCATTTCGGGTACTGAGTTTGGATGGCGGTGGGATGCGGGGCATCTATACGGCCCAGTATCTGGCGTCCCTGGCCGACGGCTTCAGCAAGAAATCCGGGCGCAAAACCCTTGACGTCGGCTCCGGCTTCGATCTGATCGTCGGCACCAGCACCGGCGCCATTCTGGCTTGCGCGCTTGCCGCGAATATCCCGCTTAGCCGTGTAGTTCAGTTTTACAACCAGAAGGGGGCGGCGATCTTTGAGCGACGGATTCCTTCGAGAATTGGCGCCAACCTGCTCACGGATCTGAAGAATCGGCCAGGGTCGTTGCGCCGCGGGGAGCAGGCTCTGCGCGATGCGCTGGTTGAGTGTTTTGCTCAGGAGACCATGGTTGAGGTGTACAGCCGCCGGAAAATTGCCCTGGGAGTCACCGCGGTTGACATGAGCACGCACAAATCATGGGTTTTCAAGACACCGCATCTCAAAAACAGCAATCACCGCGATGACGGCTTCCGGCTCGTCGACGTCTGTTTAGCCTCATCGGCAGCGCCGATCTATCGGTCACTGGCTGCGCTCGAGGCGCACGACGGATCGCCTGGATCGCATGTATTTGCGGACGGAGGGCTGTGGGCCAATAACCCGGTGCTGGTCGGAATGATCGATGCCCTGGAGATGGCCGCCGAGGACCAGCCAATCGAGATCTTTTCGATTGGAACCGTTCCCCGGCCTGCAGGCGACGACATGGGCAAAGAGGTCGTGTACCGAAGCCTGGCGCATTGGAAGTTCGGCGCCGAAGCTGCATCGCTTGCCATTGATGCCCAGGAGTTCGCCTACGACCAGATGGCCAGGATGCTTGCCCGCCACCTCGACCGGAAGTGCGATGTGATTCGGTTTCCGCGCGATACGGTGCCGGCGAACATGATGCAGTACCTCGATCTGGACGAGACCCGACCGGAGGCTTTGAAGGCTCTGGTCAATCTTGCCCGCAACGACGTGAATATGACCAACAGCCGCTGCGGCAACAGCGAGGACATGCAGGGATCGATGATCGTGAAGCTGTTTTGCGATCTGAAGGAACAGAAATCAACCGAATAGCGAAGGCCACACAGGGATAAAGGAGACGGACCATGAACGATTGCTCGAAGGAAATGAAGAGTTATTTCGAGGATGACGTCGCACTCTTGAGCGCGGCGCGCACCCAGATGCGCGACCATCGCGATGCCAACCGCAAACGCCTGCGCAACGGTTTGACGAAGGCTGAGGATCCGCTGCCGAAGAACTTCCATTCGCAGGGCTCCTATGCCATGAAGACCATGGTGCAGCATGACGACAACAAGTACGACATCGACGACGGCGTGTACTTCGATAAGGACCAGCTGGTCGGCGAACGCGGCGGCGAAATGTCGGCCCTCGCAGTCCGGCAGATGGTCCGAGATGCGGTCGATGACGGAAGCTTCACAACCGCCCCGGAAGTGCGCAAACACTGCGTGCGGGTTTTCTACCAGGCCGGCTATCACGTCGACCTGCCCATTTATCGCAAGGTCGAGGAGAAGAACTGGCTGGGAAACATCAGCTTTCATTTTGAACTGGCCAGCACCGATTGGAAGCGGTCGGACGCGCGCAACGTGACCGAGTGGTTCGAGGGGCAGAACGGTTCGCTGAGCCCGGAGGGCGACAAGGATCAGATGCGGCGGATTTGCATGTACTTGAAGAAGCTCGCCCACAGCCGGCCAAGCTGGTCCTCGCAGGTGACGACCGGGTTTGTGATCACCAAGCTGGTGAGCGAGTGCTTTAAGGCAAAGGCGCAGCGTGATGATCAGGCTTTGGTTGAAACCATGAAGGCGATTCTCGGCCGGCTGAAGTGGAATCTCGAAGTGAGCCATCCCGTCACGCCCAATGAGAAGATCAGCAAGGGCTCGGACGACCCCAAGGTTGCGTATTTCCGCGACCGGCTGGAGGATGCGATTGGCTGGTTGAAACCGGTAGAGTCTTCGAATTCGACCAAGACCGAAGCCCTGGACGCATGGGACAAGGCCTTCAACACGGACTTCTTTTCAAACCTCGATGTCGCGACCGAGAGCAACGCCGAGGAGGGCACGCTCTCGAGAATCTATGGCGCTGCGGCGAGCATTCTGGGCGGAAGCTCTGCATCCGCCGCTACGTCGAAGCCGGTGAGCAAGGAAGGGAGCAACCGGTACGCCTGATCGGGACCAGGACCGACTGCAAGCGCTCTGTATCTCCGCGCGGCGGCAGATTCGAGATCACCTGCGACGGAGTTACGGTGCCTCTGTGATGGATCGGGAACTGCTCGCGGCTGAGTATCCCGATCGCGGGTTCGACGCTGGATGGAGGTTTGAGGTTCCATTCGAGAGCCGACTCAAACGCCGGATCGACGTTCTTGTTCGAGAAGAGCTTCCCTTTCGGGCACCTTCGATCAGCCTCGTGGATCGCCCGGAGTTTCTCACCTGGCCGCACGTGGAGTCGGACGGAGTCTTGTGCCTGCTGGGCGAGGCCTCGACGATCGATCCCCTGCAGCCAAGGGAAGTTTTGGCCGAGTTGCTCGAGGACGCATTCGAACTGATTGGCGCGTCGGAGCGTGGCGAAAACGTCGGTCATTTCAAGGATGAGTTCCTCACTTATTGGGGCCACGCGACAGAGAAACAGGCGACGCCCTACTACAGCCTGCTCGGGGATTCGGAACGAACGCGCATCATTCGCTGCTGGGTAGCCGAGGGCGCGGTGTATGCCGGAGATTCCGCCGACGCCGTGTTGGCTTGGTTGAGGAAACGATTCGGAGATCTGCCGCAGTTCTCGGATACTGAGCCGGGTCTTCTGATCTGGTGCCCGGAGATACTGCTGCCCGCCGAGTATCCGAGGAAAACCTCCGACGTTCTTGCGCTGGCCCACGAGGTCGGCTGCGAAGAATTGCTCATGAAACTGGCATCGCGGGATCCGGAGCGAATTCCATTTGTGCTGGGTTTTCGGACCGAGCACAGGCGTTGTTTTGCGGCGCTGACCATTTATCCGCGCAGAGATCTCAATTTCTATGGCCACAAGCAGCAGGTAGTTGGCAAGGGATTTCGCACCGCGAGCGCGCCCGCCGGCCTCAAGGCCATCCAATATCTGTCGTTTGCAAGTACTATTCAAAAGTCCAATGTGGAAAGGGTGGACCATGATTGGGTCCACGGTCGAGACATGGATGTGAAACAGGAAAAGTTAAAGGCCGCTCGTGTGGCTCTGTTCGGATGCGGATCCCTGGGCAGCTTTGTTGCCCACCAGCTGGCGATGGCGGGCGTGGGCGATATTTGTCTTGTCGACCCCGAGGAGCTGAAAGCGGCGAACGTGGGAAGGCACCGGCTTGGAATGCGGCACCTGGGTTCCCGGAAGGCCAGAGCGCTCGCCGAAGAGCTGCAAGCGGATTTCCCGCATCTTTCCATTCGAGGATTCGTGATGAGCTGTCAGGAATTCAGAAGAGAGCATCCGGACGAATGGGACCGATGCCATTTGGTGCTGAGTCTGACCGGAGACTGGACTGGGGATTCGCTCTTGAATGCGAGTCATCTTGATTCGCGCGAAGATCGAAAGATCATTTACGGATGGACTGAGCCTCACGCCTGCGCTGGCCATGCCGTGCTGATTGCCCAACAGGGCGGCTGTTTTGCCTGCCACCTTGACGGTACAGGAAAATTCGATCGAGAGCTCAGTATCTGGAAGGGCGAGACCAGGCTCAAGGAACCTGCATGCGGAGCCCTGTTTCAGCCTTACGGGCCCGTTGAGCTGAGCGGCACGATCAGTCTGATTGCCAACCTTGCACTGGAATGCGCCCTGGGCGCGAGGACCGAGTCAACGCACCAGATGTGGGTGGGGTCAACGGCGCTTGTCGAGGAAAACGGTGGCGCCTGGAACGAGGAACTGCTCTTGCGCTTTGGCGGCAGTGGAAGAGACAATCTGCGACTCAGCGCCGATTGGAATCGAAACGAGAGCTGCGGCTTCTGCGGGAGGGAGCAAGAGTGATTACCGTCCCCCTCACAGCGGAAGGCGCAAGCCTTGTGCTCAGCGATGCCGTTGTGGAGCACTTCACCCTGCATCAGCAGGTCCGTCGGGATCAGGCCGAGGCCGGGGGGCAGCTGTTTGCCAGAATTACACGATATGAAATCTTTGTAGAAGAGGCTACGGGCCCGCGTCCGACCGATCGGCGCGGCCGGACGCATTACACTCCCGACCGGCAGGCGGAGCGCAGGGAGATTCTGGAACGGTTTGCTCTTGGACTGCACTACGTCGGTGATTGGCATACCCACCCGGAGCGCGTGCCAACACCGTCGTACGTCGATCGCTTCACGATCAGCGACTGCAGCCGCCGTTCGAATCACAAGTTGGCTTGTTTCCTTCTCATTGTGGTTGGGAATGGAAGTTTCCCTGAATGCCTGCATTTCTCCCTGCACGATGGCAGCTCGGCAGCGGGATTTGTTGGTAGCTTGCGGAAATGGTGGACTGGGAATGTAGCTGAGATGTTGCACCTGAACGTTTCAGATCTCAATCGGCCCGCGCCGGTTGAGATCCCGCGGCCGGAGATTTCGAAATGCAGGCGTAAGGGATCCGGCAAATGAGTGGCGGATCTCGATGTGGCTACTACCGGTCCGTAACCGATTCTGCCGCCTCGTCATCCCCGGAACCCTCGCGGCCCAGCTCAGATGACCAGCGAGTTCCGGTCAGTTGGGGCTTTCTCCGCGAAGGATATATTTCTTGAATATCTCTCTGGTCTCTTTGTTCAATCCCACGTCAACTGAATCGGCGAGCACGACAATCATTTCGCCGAGAAGTGCGTCCTTTGCAAGTTCTTGGATCCTGGAGGCGGTCTGGCTCGGACTGCGAAAGTAGAAAGGATTCCGCTCGATCTTGGCAACCCACATTCTTGCGACCGAGATGCAGATGGTGGTTCCGATTGATCCCATCGGCGAAAAGTAAACCCATAGCAAACGAGCCCTATTGGCCTGGGCAATCAGGAGGTCTCGCGGCGAGTCGTTCCGGCTGATCCAGAGTCCGAAGGAGCGAAGCAGTTCAGCGGCTAGACCAGCATCGTCATCCTCAGCGGATGTTGTCGCTTTGACCTCGGCCCACCGGAGCTGTCCGGCAAGAATTTCGTCGATGGCTCCTATACCTACTTCCCAAACCTCGGGATCGTCTATCCGCTCCGTTCGCATCAGAGCAACGAGGGTCTCAAGAGACTCGCGCACGTTCTCTGGTTGGCGCTCGACTTCAATCGCGATTTCCAACAGTGAAGGGAACACACCCAGATTCAAGGGCACAAACCGCGCAAACCGCTTCCGTCGAATGGTTGGTTCGCTCAGTCCTTTGGCGGCAAGTTCAGTCCGGCGTTCCTCGGAAATCTCCAGAGGCACCTCACAGAGAAAGCCCTTGGATGTTTCGATTGCATGGAGGACGGCGTCAGAGAATCGACCTTCCTTTATATCGAGTGGAATTGCGTACATCTGATACATTTTGGCCGAATTATGTTTCGAAACGTCTCGTGCAATCTTCTCTGTCACCTTCGCCCAGTCGGCGGCTTCGCATGGTTTTCCGAGACGGTCGGCCCATTGAGCCATTCCTCCGGGCATTAGGAAGACGATCCCAGGACGATATCGATCAGCAAGTGATTGGATACCCCCAATGAACATGCCGGGCAGCGGTTCGCTGACCCAGCGATCGTCAACCTTTGCATGAGCCGCCACGAAGCAGAAGAAGGCAGTATTGGTCGCGGCCAACATGTAGAAGTGTTTCCAGGAACGGTCGTCCTCCCGGTGCTCGAGGACGCCATGAACGACCTCACTCCAGGTGGAATAGAGATCGAGCACCTTACCGGTCTTCCAAAAAAATGTGGCCAACTCGGCCTTGGCCTTGAGCTGATTGAAGATTGTCAGTTTCTCGCTCTCCTCACCAATGGCGAGGGCTCGCTCGAACGGGACGATGGAGGGAGCACCCTCCCGCAACAGAAGCTGGCCATACCGAAGGCAGTTCAACTGCCGGTGAAGAGGAAGCTTGTCGCCGTTATATTGATACGCCCGAGTAAGCCAGGTGGATGCAAGGTCCCAGCGATCCGCGTCAAGAAGCCAACTGGCAATTCCATTGGCCACTATGAAGGACGCCAGCGCGTGACCCTGGTTCTCTGCATAGAACCGCTCCGCATCCTTGCATGCCGAGTCGGTGTCGTGCAGGTGAATGATCCTTATGGAGAGTTGCGAGCGGAGAATGCAGCCTGAAACGAGAGGGGTCTGCCAGGTGTCAGCAATCGACTCGCATTCCTTCAGGCACTCAAGTATGGGGGGCCAGTTACGATCCTGATCTGGTTTGTCCTGTTCTCTCCACCAGAGCGAATCGAACATTTTCGATGCGGAATCTTCGGCAAACTCGGCCTCCATCAATGCAGCGCGAGCATCGTGCGGCAGCTTATTGACTTCTTCCATCCATTCGCGGACGTCCGAGGGTGAATCGGCTTTCATGGCAGCGACCCAAAAGATCTCCATCGCTGCATGGTCATTGAGAAAGGCACGCGCTTCCTCCGGTATCGACCTTTCTCCTTGCGCAGCCATCGAGATGAATGGCAGCGCGGCCGTCAGTTTGCGCTGCACTAAGTGCGTCGCAACGAGCGCGGCGGCCCCATAAACCGAGACCTGGTCCCGGACATCAGCCGCTTGGGCGATAAGCTGCTTCAAATCTTCGAGTGCTGGAAGATATTCCTCGCTGCGGCGGACGCAGTTTGCTGCCTGGAGTCCGCGGATCAATATGCGAAGTCCAAGGTCCATTTGCGCCGGCATCGGCAAGCTCTTCCAAAGAGAAAGCAAGGAGCCCGCATAAGCGTCGAGTTCGGCTTTTAACAACGCGTGAAGGGCGCGTATATACACGACAGCTGCGTCCTGATACCGTTCTGCCTGCAGTAGATACAGAATGGCATCTGAGACATCGCTCTGGTTCAGAGTCCGTTTGGCAAAGATCCAGTCAGCAGCTGCCGAGTTCACCGCATACTTGGTCGCCCAAACGAGATTCCCTTCGCCCGCTCCACTCAATAGAGGAGAAGTTCGCCACCGCCGATCGTTCACCCGGTGCAGCCAGACCCCGCTGAGTGCATGGAGTCGCTCCCTGGCGCGGTCAATCGCGGGCTCGATGGCCGCGATCTGGATGACCTCCTTCTCGTTGAAGGGGCGGATGAGCAGGGTCAGCCGGTACAGGAGTTCGCAGGAGGATTGTTGCTGCATTGCCAGGAGCCTCCGTTGCGTCTCAGCTTTGAGGTCACTGGCATAGTCCGAGCGTAGTAGCTCAAGCCATGCATCGTCGTCAGTGGCCCAGCTCTTCGCAACCCAATCTTTGAGGAGAAGCGTGAGCAAGTACGGCATCCCGTGGGTCACTCCGACAACCAGATTCAACAATCCGTCAGTGAAGACATTTCTGGGAGCTCCATAAAGCTTCAACAATGTGGCAACTTCCCGGTCGTTGAACCGCTCGACGTCCACACGATCAAAGAGTGCGGAGAGAGGATTCGGTAGCTGATGGAGCGAGATCAGGATGAGCGATGGAGAATTCTTGTCTGAGGTTGCGAGTCCTCGCAGTCTGGCCTCGAATTGAGGTCGAAGCACCGCGCCTTCGACGTTATCGAGGACTATGAGCACGCTCTTTCGTCTCTCTCTTGTGGACTTCGATGCTCGGGTGGGCGTCTTTCTTTTGGAAGAGATTTTCTCGAGGAAGAGTTCGAGCGCCAATTCAGGCGGCAGATGCGGATTGGCTTGGAGGTCCAGCCAATAAGATTGGTCGTATCCTTCGCTGATGCTGCGCGACAACTCCGTACGTCCGGATCCGAAATCGCCGCTAAGTACTACGCCCCTGCCATTCGACAGAGACTCTTTCACGCGATCTTCAAGATTACGTCTTCTCAGAGCCGGTTCAGGGCGAAGAGGGGCCTCAATGTTCAGTCCAGGAGGACCGAGAACGATGGAAGTTTCCGGTGGGACACCTGATGATTTTTGAGCGAGCGCCGTAGCTAGCAAGCGATTCACATCGTCGGCTGAGAAGCCTAACGAAACAGAAGCAGTCCCGCCATTGGCCGCTTGCGCTATGCCAATTCCGGTGGCTGTTTGAATCGCATCTGAAGGTCGCTCGCCCATAATTGTCAATGATTGGTTATGGTCACACTCGCAGAGCTACCGCGGTCTGCCTGCGCGATTCCAGTCCCACTCGCGATTTGGCCGCTGGTATTGCTTGTGGGAAGCGACCGGACAAGGTTCAACAAGAGATTCGCCTGTTCTTGGATCGCTGTGTCTTGGGCCGCTCCTGAACCTTCCAACTCTTCGACAAGCACGGCCTTCCTTGCCTCCGAATCGGGTTTTTCTTCCAGCTTCTTGAGGGAATCCCCAACATCATTCTCGCCCTTGCCATGGCGCAATAAGAGAGACTTTAGCTGGTCGTATCCGTCTGAAACGCCCCTCTTTGCGGCCTCCTTCAGGCCATCATTTGCGCCGGCTGCCAAGGCTCCGACAATCGCAGACACAATCATGTCAACCATTTACGCCTCCCGAAACATTGACATGACCATTTTATCGGTCAGCACCTGAAACACTTACGGTGAGAGACTTATTGCTCAAAACAAACTTCACGTGCGTTCGTCGAGTGGGCCATAAGGCTAGTTCGTCAGGGAGCGAATACTTGTTGATACTTTGCATTTATCCTGCTGTGCTTATACCGAATCTCATCGACGGAATGGAACTCAAGGCTCTTGTCCAGGTACTTTACTGAGAATTCGGGTTCGTCATCCTCGACCAGGAACGTAGATTTTGAGAATAGGACCACATTCTGGCCATTTTTTCGCTGAGACGAACCGAAGAGGACGCCATCGAGGGGACGCCTATGCACGAATGCAAGGTATTCGGCCATGGTTTGTGTCACGAGGTAGTTGTGTTCTTCGCCGGGCGTAACCGGTTGGGAGATCCGCTTACCAAGGCTCGACCGAAAAAAGGACTTGTCGATTTCGGATTGATAGTCCGGTTGGAAATAGTCCAGATGGGGGAGGCTGGAGTTCTCAAGTCGAGTGAAATCCAACAACCGCAGATTTTTGCGTGTCTGGACCTGAATGACGGCGACTCTGGCCTGGAGCGCCGGGCGGAGCTCGGCAATGCAGGTGGAGCGATCCATCGCACCATAGAACATCACGACGCCTTTGCCGTTCATACGTCCTTCGGAAGCGAGCGCCCTCGGTGGCGGACCGACTTGCCGCCAGGCTTCTGCGCGCATAATCTTTTCCATCCCCGCATTGTCGCAAACACGAGCACGAAAGATGCGCGAACCCTTCCGTAAGACTCGGACAACATGATGAAGCGTCTTACCTTTCCTATCGCGGGCCCTAACGGTTTCGATGTCTGAGAAAACGTCATCAAAAAACGACTTTGCGTCCGCATTGAAGAAGCGTTTTCTGTATTTCAGCTCATCTTCAATCCTCTCCCAGAGGGACTCGAGCCTTCTCGTCGAAGCCAGCTTCCTCACGTAGCAAACGCCCTCATCGAAAAGAGCAGCACCTCCCTCCCTTTCGTCGATGACCTCAGCGTCCATGACCGCATTGGCGATATCCTCGTTGATTTCAAGAGCCTGCCCAAGGATCACGGGTATATGCTCTTCAAGTTCCTCGCCCTCCTGCTGATAGTCTGGCGAATCGTCGTCCGAACGGAAGAACGGGATGTGGTCACCCGGCCAGAGGCAGTTCCTCAGAACGGGTTCGAGCCACCTGCCGAACTCGTCGATTGTGACGGTCGATGTGCGGCGCCGTTTGCATTCCGAGCAGCAGCCAGTATCGCCCTGCTCGGAAATCCGCCGTTTCAGGTACTTATTCTCAATGCATCTGGAGCATATCCGCCCCTCCTCGGCCTTCGATGTCGGCATATTGTTGAGGTTATTCTCCCTTCTTAGAGCCGAGGAGCCAGCCAGATGCGGGCTTTGCACTCCCCGGCTATTCAAGTATGGAGCTTACCGAACTACTCGTAGAAAGCAATGCAGCCGTTCCAGTGAAAACGGACGTAAGGATAATGGATTTCGAGCCATGGGCGAGCGTTCTCCAGGTGGCGAAGACGCGTGTGGACGATACTACCGCGGACCAGTTGGCCACGGCTGAGAAATGTGACGCGGATGTTTACGAACATTTTTGACCTCCATATATAGGGTCAATAGTTCGAATTCTCTTAATTGCCGAGTCGAAGAGGCTATTTAGGCTCCAAGGAATGAAGCGGGAGTGAGTATTATGGTTCTCAAATCGGCTTGAGTAAGGTGCGCATGGATCCGGTTCAGATTTGCTTTGCGCAGTTGCTGGTTGTCGAGATTCTCGGCGCAATTCTATGTCTGGGACCAAAGGCTTCCATACGTTCTGCGTGACTCATGGACGGCCCAGGCTTCTGTTGGTCAGTCTCTTTGGCTGGCTTGACGCCTGCGTTGCTCTGGACACAGTCCAAGATAAATGGGGATGCACTTTCGGTGGGAAGATGCAGGTCTTCGAAATCGCTCTCCCATCCCGAACACTCTCGAAGCGTTCGATGGCGGAGTATCTTCGGGTTCGAGCCACGCGGGAACATCACGTCCAAGATTGAGTTGCATCCGGAGTAAATTTGGCCACACCAAGCAATCTCATTGCCTTTCCCTCCGATGACATGCAAGATCGGAACAGACAAGTTGTCTCAATAAGCTCAACGCTGCGCTGGTGGTCCAGAGCGTTGTGCTGTTGTCCATGGTGCGGCCGTCCGCAGTCTCTCTCGCCAAGAAAAACTCGGAGGAGACCGGCGATAAAGCGCCAGAGGGTTCGGCCTCCTCGAATTAGGAGACAGGAGAAGATGTCAGTTAGTCCTCAGGTGGGGTTGTAGCCTCATATTAGCTTCGCTCCACGTAGGCCCAAGACGGACGAGCACTCCGTCTCCACCAAGATATTCGTTATGAGCAACAAAGTCCTCCTCGGACTTTTCTGCGGGAGCTTGATTCGTATCCGGAACCGCTATCCAGAGGTCCGCCTCTTCGATCCTCGCTCCACGGAACCGCCTGCTTGCATATCTCATGGCAATATTTGGCGCCGCGAAGCTCGATCACTGTTCGAATCGGATTGTCATAGGCGTGCTCGAAGTCAGACCGGCTGATCTTGATCGTTCGCGGTCGATTGCTCCGCCCCGAAGGGGGATCATCCATACGGAAACGCAGTTCGCTCTTGAAGTACGCTTGGCAGGCAACGCTGCAAGCTGGTGCAAGATTGTCGATGGATTGGATTTGTTCTGCCTGCTCTTTGGCGGTGTCAAGGGCACCGGCATCGAAGTTGTTGGAACGCCCCTTAGCCTCGCAGACAAACCACTGTCCCCCATTCGACAGCCCAATCAGATCCGGACGCGATTCGCCTACGGCAGCTACAACCTGATAATTCTGAGCGTAGACAGCGAAATGCAGCATTCGCGGCACGTCAAACAGTAACTCTGCAAAAAGCTTGGCCAGCGTCATGCCGAGATAGAAGGAGATGGAAGTCTTCTCGGAAGGGTCCGACAGCTGATACGGCATGGTTCGGGCAATGAAGTCCAAAGGTGTTTGCACGAGATAAGCCCGTATCATAGAGGCACGGTGCAGCCTCTCCAGCGTGGAGTAGATTCCGTAGGCATACTCATCCCCAGCTGCTTTACCGGCGGTAATCGCGGCCCAGACTAATTGCGCCCACGTCACCGTGATTTCGGCGTAATTCGTATTCAGCTGTGCGAATGCTCCGGAGAAATTGGTGGCCCGATAAGGAATTTTCGGCATACGACTTTGTAACATGCGTTGCCCACTGCCCTGGAAATCAGGCCACCCGAAGATGAGATCCGCGGCGAACCTCCGCTCCCGGTACCACCCCGTCCTGTGCCACCGCCGACTTGATGGCATCGTTATCTGGTCGCGTCTCCAGGACTGAAGATTCCAGGGTCTTGGCCAGTTCATCGGGCAGCAGCGACAGTACCGTCTCCCAGACGATGCCTGGAACTCGCGCCTCGATCCTGCAATAGCACTTCGGCAGCGCGGCCTGATCGGTAATCCGGACCGAGTCCTGCCCGTTCCTCTGGGCCCGCAGCGTGAATTGCTGACCTTCGACTTTCTGAAGGTTCCGGCTGAGCAGGTAGTAGAGCACCATGTTTTTGGTTCGCTCCACCTTGCCGGCTGCGGCCCGGGCCCGGTCAGCAAGCCGCGCGGACTCGCTCCGGCAATACTGTTCTCGGGCTTCCATGATTCGCACAAAGCGGCCGATCCGGTCGACCTTCTCTCCGTGCGCCTCGCAGAATTGCTGAAACCGAGCAACAAGGCTTTCCGCGGCCTGACCTTCTGACTCAACCTGCCCTTCGATCTCTTCGAGGAGTCCATCGAGCTCCTCGTCGATTTCAAACAGCGAGCTTGTTACCGCAATCGATGCCATCGGTGTTTCTCCTTCTCGGACGTTCTGAGTTCCTCGCCGGCATTATGCCGCAACCTTCTGTTGCACCCAGACAGAGCGGGCGGCTCGATAGGCGAGAACATCGACGCGGGTCTGGACGGGATGTCCGCTGTGGCCCCTGATCCAGCGCCACCGAATGTTCATCCGCTCGTTTATTTGCATCAACTCTCTCCATAGTTCCTGGTGCTGCAAGTCCAGCCCGCGGCTGTTGCGCCATCCCTGTCTCTGCCAATGGAAGACTCGGAAGCGCATTCCATGAATCAGCAATTCAGAGTCCGAGCGCAGTTCAACATGGGCCCCCGCCGGTATGAAGCGCAGGGCCTCGACAGCCGCCCGCAGCTCCATCTCCGAGATGGTCGTCCACGAGCTTGCTCCCGAGATCTCCCAGCTCTTGCTTCCCCGAATCAATACCGCAGCCCATCCGCCTGGTCCAGGATTCCGAATTGCTGACCCATCCGTAAAGATGTGAATTGTCTTCTCCATACCGAATCTCCGCCGTGGCACACCAAGGCAGCCTGCCGGTCACACAGAGCGAAGTCCGGCAGCGCCCGCTGGGCCATTGGTCACCGCCCGTGGCGCTGGCCATTTCAGGTTGTCGAATCTACGCAGCGTGCATGGCAATGACGCTGCCGAATGGCGCCTGCCGCCGCTCGGTGGATGCCCAGATCACTGGATATGCAGGCTCAATCTCTGGGAATGTACCGCATAGGTCAGTTAGAAAAACCAGCGTCTGCGGCTGAATGCCATGTTCATCAAGCCAGTCGAAGCACGGAGCGAAGTCTGTGCCTCCGCCGCCAACAGGATTGAGATGAACTTGCTCTCCGGCTTGATAGGTTTCCACTTTGTGTACCTCGGTGTCAAAGTACAGAACGTGGACGCACTGCGGTCGTTGGCCTTCAAGAATCGAGCAAACCTCAGCCTCAAACAGGCGTAACAGACGGCCACTGACCGAGCCTGAACAATCGACGGCGATGGCAATCTCTCCGACACCTTCGCGCACAACGCCTGGCAGATAGAGTCCGTTCCAGATATGGCGCCTGTTCGGCCGCATCCAACTCGAATCGGCCGGGATGGTGTCCGACCACAGCCGGCGCAGCAGTTCACGCCAATCGACCGCTGCCTCCGCCGTGCCTTCGAGAGTTCGAGCAAGGCCCGCTGGAGACTTGCCGGCCTGCTTCGAGAGCGTGACAGCCTGGTTGACTGCAACACTCCACTCTCGCGCCTGCTCTTCTGCGCTTGGCGTCTCGTCGTCGGGCTTCGGTGCATCAAGAATCTGGCCGATACCGCCTTCCGTGACGGGGGCAGATGGCGAGTCCGGTGCGTTCTGCTCTTCGGGCGCGTCTTCCGAACCAGCACCTGCATCTTCGTTTGCCGCATCCTGGCCGTCGGATTGTGGCAGCGCTTCCGCCTCGCGGAGGTTGTAAATCTGCTCTGCACTCATGCCACGGAAACGATGATCGACCAGAATGCCATCGGGTAGACTGAGGCCTGCATCGAGAAGCAGTGGGTTGATGGCGTAGTCGCACGCCTCATTCCACCGCCTTGGATCGCGCCCGGAACGCCGCACATGGTGCTGGAGCGCGGGGTGCATGACCTCGTGGGCCAACACCCCGGCCAGCGTCGCCGAGTTCAGCGTATCGACAAACTCGGGGTTAAAGTAAAGCGACACTCCATCGGTCGCCATGGTTGGAATCGACCGGTTCTCGCGCCCCTTCAAACGAAACAGCAGAGACCCGAAGAACGGATGATCGAGCAGTAAAGTTGTCCGCGCCTTCTGGATGCGAACGGTCGCAGGTGTCTCGTGTCTCATGCAGCCGCGGGCGCCTCCATGTACGCAGACATATGGGCCAGGATGTTTTCGACCGATGCAGTCGCCTCTTCTTCCGGTGCACCGATTTCGCGGTTACGCAGAACGCTATCGATCTCTGCGACGATCTCCGCGGCATCCGTTGCCGTTGCCACGCGCAGCAAATCATGCCTCTTGAGGTCCTGGGCCGTGAAGCCGCATAGGCGCTGTCTGATCTGCTCGGCGAAACGGTTCAAATCCGCGTCGCCATTGACGTTCAGGCGAGGCAGTAGCTCCACCAGGTCGAAGACATTCGTGACCATCGTGGCATGGAAGCGCGACTCCGGCTCGTTCAGCCGATCCACCATGTGCGAGACCACTTCCCTAAGCCGTTTCCAGAGGTCCTCGGTCCCACGCGTCAAAGACTGCCGGACATTGGTGTCGATCTCGCGGGCAACGCGTGCCTGCTCCTCGGCCGACATCTGCACGCGGAAGTCATTTCCGGACGGAATGGGAAGGATCTCGAGCTTGACGCCGAACTTCTTGCGCAGTTTTTCTGCAGTTGGGTAGTCTTCCTCTCGAAACAGTCCGTTCAACTCCGGCCGCACCTGCTCGATGTACTGGGGATAGACCTGAAGGAAGCTCTCCACACCCTGCTCAAAGCTGGCCTCGAACTCGCGTATCCGGGTCGTCAGATCGAAGTAGAGGTTCGACGGCAGCAGGCGGAATCCCTCATCGGACCACGGCAAAGTGATCTTGTAGAAGTACTGCCGCACCTGCCCTGCCAGCGTGCGCAGTTCATCGAGTTTGTCGGCGCCGCGCAGAAGTTGCTTATTGTACCTACCGGCGCCCTGGTGCGCTCCATGTTGGTCGGCGACGTCGCGGCTGATTTTGCGGTCGTGTTTGACGGCCGTCCAGATGCTGATGTGGATGGCCGCGAGCATTGCGCGTTCGGTAATCATCGAACTACCTCCCTATGTTCCACTCCGAAGCGAATGAACTCCGGTGTGTGGGTAATGGCGGTGTCCCGCGCCGCCGCGTCGCGCATCGCCATGACGCGCATTTCCGTTGGCATTCGGTCGAGGTACTTGAGTCCCCTGGCCACGGAGTTGTCGGTCATCGCCCGTCCCAGCGCCGTGGCGATTGCGATCTGTGCCGATGTTTCCGTAGGAAGCGGCGCCGTTTCGGGGTTGAGCAGAATCTCGTCAATCGACGGCAACTGCCGGAACAGCCGGAGGAATGCGAGCAACTCCGCAGCGGCGGTAGGCCCTACCGTTCCATCCAGCAATTGCGCTTCAAACTCGCCCGCACCCGAGAGAAAGGTGGTTTTCTGCCGGCAAGCGATGCCACGCAGAACATTGGAGGCCATCTCCCAGGAGCGGGGAGTGGGCCAGGCATTGGCATCCGATGTCGCATCGGCCGTGTGCAGCAGTTCCGGTTTGAAGCGCAGAAACGCAATGATCTCTGGCCGCACGCCCGCACCAACGGCCCACTTGCACCAGTCGTTCAAATCCGCATCGAGCGAGAGATGAACGAACCGGTTGCGCAACGGCCGCGGCATCGAGAAATGCACGCCCCGCTCGGAGGCCGGGTTCCCTGCCGCAATGACCACCCAGCCGTCAGGCAACACATACTCTCCGAGCTTGCGGTCGAGCACCAGTTGATAGCAGCCGGCCTGCGTCATCTGCGGGGCGGAGGTCAGCTCATCGAGAAACAGGATGCCTTTCCCGGCGGTGGGAAGAAACTTGGGCGGCACCCATTCGGTCTGATCCGCGGCGATTCGGGGCAATCCCCGCAGATCGACTGGATCGAGTTGTACGGCACGGACGTCAAGGAACTCATAGTCGAGATCGTCGGCGACTTGAGCTACGATCTGCGACTTGCCGACTCCGCATGCGCCCCAGATATGCAGGGGCACACGTTCACCGATCAGCGCATGAAGCGCCTCGTAAAGCTTCGATGGTTTCATTGGATTTCCTTTTTGGTGCGAACGGGATTGTCTTCCGCAAGGGTGTGTTCAGGCGGCGAGCCCAGGAGGCGGAAAATCTGCTGCGCGACCGGGTCATACGACCGATCGCTTGAACCGGGAGTTCTAATACTCTGGTGACGGCTTAGGAATCAGGACTCCCTGGCCTTTTCCAGAGAGCTGGATTCTCCTACGAAATGGGAATGCCGCTCGATCGACTGTGTCGCGCAGACAGAGTACGCTGACGGAATCCATGCCTTTGCCGCCGAGCTGCCTCAGACGATAAGGAGGGATTGATTCTTCTGAAAATCCATGCAGGCTTCTGTCAAATCCTCTATAGGTATGCATAAGTGTAGAGGATTTGATAGAATCCTTCTGTGAGCAAAAAGGCGGAACATGTCGGAGCCATTGTCCAGAAAAGGACCCTCGTGCGCTCGAAAGAGCTCACAGGCCTCTCTGTGTCCCGATCGCACCTCTGGAATCTTGCCCAAGCCGGAAAGATCGAACGTGTCGGTCGCGGTCTGTACCGGGCCAAAAACGCCAACATCTCTACCAATGAGACCGTCCTGGAGGTTGCCAAGAGGGTTCCGCTTGGCGTTCTCTGTCTCTCTTCCGCCCTTCGGTACCATGAACTGACCACGGAAAACCCCTTCGAAATCTGGCTCGCCGTCGAAAGAGGCGCCTGGACACCGAAGCTGAACGACCACCCAGTCCGCGTGGTTCATTTCTCCAAGGCCGCTTTTGATTTTGGAATCCTAACCCATTCGGTGGAAGGCGGAACGCTGCGCGTCTATAGCCCAGCGAAAACCGTCGCAGACTGCTTCAAGTTCCGCTCCAAGATCGGAATGGAAACGGCAATTCAGGCGCTTCGGGCAGCCTATCGAGAGAAGAAAGCCACCATGGACGATATCTGGCGCGCGGCCAAGGTGTGTCGGGTGGTCAACGTCATCAGGCCGTATATGGAGTCTCTCGTTTGAGCAAAGCGATCCCCACCAACACCGCCGCATCCGTGAAGCAGCGCCTCCTGAACAGAGCGCGAGCCAAAAAGGAAGATTTCAATCTTCTTCTGATCAAATTCGCGCTGGAACGGATTCTTTACCGCATCGGCCAATCACAGCACAGAGACGAATTCGTTCTGAAGGGAGCACTGCTCTTCGAGCTTTGGACAGACCAGACCCGTCGGCCAACCCGCGATGCGGACTTCCTATCGCAAGGAGAAAACACCCTCGAACGGTTCCAAAAGATCTTCGAAGAAATCTGCGAACTCAAGGTAGCAGACGACGGCCTGCGCTTTGACGCCGCTTCTGTGAAGGTGGGACGGATCAAAGAGGACCAGGACTACGAAGGCATTCGAGTAACCTTCCTCGGCTATCTTGAAAACTCGCGCCTTCCGGTTCAAATTGATATCGGATTCGGGGACGCAATTACACCCGAACCTGTTTGGACATCTTTCCCGACGCTGCTGGAAAACCCCATACCGATTCTTCTTGCCTATCCCCGCGAAACCGTTGTCGCTGAGAAGTTTGAGGCTATGGTCAAGCTCGGTTTTGCCAACACGCGGATGAAGGATTTTCATGATCTCAAGACGCTGGCCAGCCTCTTCCCTTTTTCCTCGCCTTCCCTCTCTGAAGCCATAAGGCGCACATTCGAGCGAAGAAAAACCCCCTTGCCCCAGGAAGCTCTTCCTACCGCTCTCACTCCTGAGTTCTACAACGACGCCACCAAGCAGAAGCAATGGGATGCCTTCGTCTCAAAGAACAAGCTCTATATCGCTCCGATTACCCTTCAGGAGGTGACCGCCAGCATTCAGGCTTTTGTTATCCCTGTGCTGCCCTCCTCAGCCTCAGAGAACGTGCCAGATCTCAAGTGGGAGCCGGACGGTCCTTGGCAGCAAGTCTGAAATAAGCCCCATAGGCGCGAACGTTCTTCGCGACCCACTTGGCCCGCTTCCGAAGGATGACTCTTCAACCGAACCGTGCACTTCTGTCTTCGCCAATTCCCTTGGCAGTCCTTCACCGCAGAATTGGATCACGTTCTGGGGCAAGCAGCCGCCGCAGTATTCATCAAAAGGCCATAACGCTTGGGTACCAGCCATTCCGAACCAATCCATCAAAAGCATTGGAAATGGAACGCTCAGGCCGCGTCATCCAGCTCTTCGGTGTCGTCCACCGGCTCGTCGTCCTCAATTTCAACGAAGGGTTCATCGTCCTCTTCCGACTCGTCCGGCGCAGCGGTGAGCGTGGCCGCCGGTGCAGGCAGATCGAAGAGGCTTGCGGTCTTCTGCGGCGCAGGCTTCACAGATTCGGCCGGCTTGACGGTTGCGACCGGCTGCGTGGTTTCCGTCTTCGGCGGCACTGTCTTTGCCGGTGTCTTCGACTTCGCGCGCGCCTCTGCTTGCGCAGCCTTTGAAGCCGCATCCATATCGGCCTTCGCCTTCTCCAGGGTGTTCTTCATCTGTAGATGGGAACCGACAAAGCCGACGATGGTCGAGGACAACTCGGCGTCGAGATCTTCGGCAGTGCCGGTCACGCTGAGTGGCGTGGTGAGAGCGTCATTGTCGCCGTCTTTGAGCTTCTTCGGCACAATGTTCACCCGAATCTGATCTGTCTCGACAAGCGTGACCGTCAGCAAAACCGCGCGGTCCCGCAGGATTGGAACAAGCTCTTTGAACATGGACGTTTCTCCTCATGGATTCTGATCTTTGGTTGCTGATCCACTCTTCCTGGGCTTCTTGAGTTCTGGATCATCCCAGTGCATGGTGTAGCGCTCCCCCCAGGGCCAGGTTCTTGAGATAAGCCGCTGGATCGTTTTCTCGCTGCCATAGGAGGCGGTAGAGAGTATCGACGGCCGACTTCATCATGGCCTTCATCTCCTCGTCGGAGATGTGGGAAACATTCGGATTGCCGCAGCAAACAGCGCACGGCTTTCCCGCGTGCAAGGCTTCGATAGGGCCGTTGCGAAAGGCCAACGCAACCATCGCTTTCGCTTCGATAGCCAGGGTGTGGTCGAGGGTGATCTCCATGGACAGCCTCCGGTGCCATCCAACGATACGCCCAGTTGAGAAATGGAATATCAATCCTTCGTGGAAGACGTTGTCACTTGCCGGGCGCGTCTCTTCGTCTTCGACCAAAGCTGGGGATCTACGGGCAGCGCGCTCATCTGGCCGGTCTGCGCATTGAAGAAGCCGCCGTGATGCGTGAGTCTTCCGTAGCGGAACAGGCGCGCCAGCATGGCCAGCGCGGCCGATGCTAAGGTCTGGTTGATGAAAGGTTCCTGGCGGTCCAGTGCATCGACGGCGGAACAACTGGGCAGGGGGTCTTCACCAGCCTCTGCGTTGATGATCTCGGGATACAACTCACTCACTGTGCGCAGTCGGCCTGCTTTCCTCCGGTTGCGCGCGTTCAATGGCTGCCCGAGAACGAACTGGCCGCTGGCGGCATTGTTGCCGAGATCGAGCCAATACGCTGTGCGGTTCCTGGCCTTTGTCAAAGCCCGCTCGATGACGCTTCGCGCCGCGCGTGTGTCCACACAGCCGATCAGTAGATCGAGGGACGTGTCGTTGACCCGGTCCAATGTCCGCTCGCCGAAGTATGCTGGCTCGGCCCGCCAGCGTGTGCCCCAGAACAAATTTATGCGATTGATCAGGACGGTGGCCTTGTTCTGCCCAATATCGGAGGTCGAAAATGGCTGACGCACGCAGTTCGTCTCCGAAACTGTATCGGCGTCCATCATGACAACCTCTAATCCTCCTGACCGCCCCCAGACCCTCATCGCCTGGTCGAGATAGGGAAGACCCATGACGATTGCGCTTCCGGTCCCGCCCGCTCCGACGACGAGAACACGCACTGCCCGCTGACCCAGCAGATCGCGAGGAAGAGTATGCTCGATGCGCATATTAGCCCCTCTCTCCGCGCACGAACTGCGCGAGCGCCTGGGGCAGGACGATGAGTGTTTCGAGTGGAAACCGCTGGCGCTTCCCGGCCAGACGGGTCCATAGTCCTTCGAATCCGCCTTTATGGCGCGTCAGGCGGCCAACGTTTGCATGCGTGAATGCGCTCTCATAGAAGCCGCGCTCCCAGGCCGCCATTGCGGCCACTGACGCCGAGTCCGGGCGCCGCATGGTGCCTGTGCAGACGCGTCCGTCGTCCGATAGATTCCAGAAGGGCGCGACAGCGAGTTTCGTTGAACCCTCCGGCCGCTTGTTTTCTGTGAGTGCCCGAATGTTGAGCTCGCCATTCGAGACCCGCCAGACCAAAGGAGGCTGAGGGAAGACGCGGCCGTTCAACTCCGCAGCCTTCCCTTCGGAGTTCTCATAGAACATCTGGCGCCGTTGCGCAGGAGTCCACCAGACGATCATGCGGTCCGTTTTGGCGAGAATGTTCGCCGGCAGCGCCTCGGCCTGCACACAGCCACTGAGGGAATGAACCAGCGACTCAATGAATGCCACAGTGAGCGGTTGCGCCGGACCGAGAGTGGGTGGCGCATCCTTGCGGGCGGCCACGTCGTGCCGGGTGATGAAGCTGCTCTGGTTGTCGCGGTAGACCAGAAGCGCCTCACGCAGCTCGAAGCGATGGTTCTCCCCGATCGACACATGCACCTGCATGGCGTTTCTCCCATCCCTGAACATCCTCGACCAATTGAAAGAGGTCGCAATTTAGCGCGACAAAGCGTTCCACGATCCGTAGTACGTGTCGAACTTCATCCGCATTCCGCGGCGAGAAGACAACACACACGGTCGGCTCGGCTGTGCCTTCCATCATGTATTGGCCCTCTTCGTCGAAACACGCAGTAATCGCGTCGTGCTCCTTGAAGGTGAGAAGCAAGGACGGCAGTGGAGGCTCGTCGTAGTAACCGGCTTCGATGTAATCCCTGGACTGCTTGAGAGGAAGCCGGGAGAGCCGCTGAATACGCCGCAACCGCTCGATCCAGGGGCTGAATTTGCCAGTTCGGAGCCTGCGTAGCAACTCGCGGTCGTGCGTTCTCCAATCGCTCGAGTCGCGCTTCAGCGTCTTCCGGATGCACTCCGGCAATGCCTTTTCGACCTCGGGAAACTCATACTGACCGCGGTTCTCTTCTTCGTCTTCTGCGGCATAATCGCGCATCCGCTCTTCGTACATGAGCGCATCGTCGTGGTTGTAGATCCTCATCACTCGATAGAGTGCATGGGTCAATGCCCAATAGAACGCCGCCCCAAGTCCCTCGGCTTCTGCCTCCAGTGCATCGATCGCCGGCCCAATCTTGAGATAGCCCGCTCCACCGCACGCGACTGTGACGGCAAGTTGCCCGCTTTCGAGCGCCGCATCGCTGCCGGCACGCCCTAGCACGTCGCTCACTTCAAGGTGATATTCGACATTGCGCTGAAGCAGATCGCCGCGTTCGGCGCCAATGCCGCTCATCATGGCGTGCTGAGCAAAAGCGAGCGCGTTGCCGCCTGATTGCTTCCAGGTCTCCGCAGTCCCCAACCCCTCCCGCACGAGGACGGCGCAGAGTTCGTACACCAATTCGGCATTGACTTCGTGGCTATACTCGGCGCGAACATCGGCGAGCGAGGGCAGTGCCTGCCCGAAGGCGGGAGCCAGCGTCGTTATCCCAGCGGTGGGAGAAGATCTGGCGGCGTCGGGAGCCGGTGGCTTCCTGTCGCCACATGCCGGCTCATGGCTTCTGAGACGGCGTGCGCGAGATCGCAGGACTCTCTCGATTTGAGGTGCCTCGCGAGAATCTGATTTGCTTCCGGCGGCGGCTCTGCGGCTTTTTGAATGAACAGCGCCGCCAGTTCCTCCCGCGTCATTTGAGGCTTGGCCACGGCTCACCCCTTCGACCCGATGGCGCGGCTGAAGGTATAGCGCAAGGCGGTTCCGGTGTCTTCCGGGCCGGTGAGTGTTGCTGTCGCGATCTCCGGATAAGTTGGCGTGAGGAGATCGCGAACCTGCTCGACGGTCATCTGCGGCGCCGGGTCAGGTATCCGAACGCCGTTGTAGTGAAACTCACGCAGTAATACCTCGGTCTTGAGACTGGCCATTGCAGTTTTTCTCCTTGGCTGCGGGTAAAGGATGGAACTTCGTCGTGGTTAGAAGAGACTGGCTTGCACGGGCAACCTGGTGGTTCCGTCCGCTTTAGGTGGGGTTATCGCAGGGGCAACGCGTTCCGCATCTTCTTCTGCGGCAGGAGGGGCAACTGTCCGATACCTTGCCTCAAGCCGCTTGAGTATCTCCATCTCCCTGGAACGCACAGCCTCTGCGGCTCTCAGCTCATAACGAGCGAGATAGTTACGATTCCTAATCTCTTGCTGGATGGCGCGCTCAACATCGCAGAATGTGAACTCCGGGTCACCCCAGCACGGCCAATCGAGCGTGTGGCGCAGAAAACTTAACCGGTCGGAATCGGAGGTGAACCACGTCTCATAGAAAGTGCCCAGGTCGTAGTGCGCTATGTTGCCGAAACACATCGAGAGGCGGTTGTAGAAGCTCTTGGCAAACGCTGTCCGCACCCATTCAGATTCAATGAAGTGCAAGAATGTGTTGCCGAAATCAGCCTTGTCCTGTGCCGTTGAGAATTTGGTTGGCACAAATTCCGAAGGAAGAAACGGTCCTTTCGGCATTGGAAGTCTCCGCGCAAAAGAAAAAGGCCAGCTCGCGCCGACCCTCATCCTTGCCTTTGATTGCGAACCGGCTCGTTGCCGGTATCGATGGAACGATTCTCCCATTGGGTAGCTATCATTCTTCGCAGCCATTTGGAAGTGCTATGAAAGGGAGATCGAAGAATCTGTCCCGTTTGCAAGCAGCTTCAGTGGCAAGAGGGTTACTAATCTGTGTCGTGGCTTTTGCTTCGCTCCGCAGTGCGCTCCTCGGTCAGGCTTCGATGCAGATCGGTCAGCTCATCGACCGTGTCCGCCCCGCTGACCTGTTCGTCGTCTTCTTTGCCCAACCAGGGAAACCTCTCTTCGAGCAACGCCAGCACCTTCTCAACAAACGTCTGAGAACGGCTATCTGTAATCGTCATGCAGTTCTCCTCAAGGGATTCAAGGATGGGGAAATCGGTCAATTGAAGTGCAGACTAGCGCTCAATCGAAAACGGACACACAACTCCACGCCTCTCTTCAACGAGAGGCATGGTGAGAGTACGCAGCTCAGCCGAAGAGGCTGAGCTGCACGGCAGGCTCTGTTCCTGTGGACCACGGTGAGGACTTCTTCCGGACCTTCACGCCCGCAGGAGGTTCAATAAGGTGAATACCGGCCCGTTCAGGCGGCAGACCGACGGGGTCGGTGACAGACAGGTCAAACACCGGATTGTCTTCGTCCTCGACCTTCACCGCTGGCGGTTGAGGCAGCACCCTCTCCCGCTCGCGTTCTAACTCGCGCCACATTTGATCTGCACTTGCCCCGACTCCGGCCTTCTCAACCAGTTCGCGCGCCAAGGCGCTCATCAGATCCTCGTCTGTGTCGAGCGATTGCAACCCCTCGCCTGAGAACTTGCCCTCCATCATCAGTGCAACGAGCATCTTCTTGCCCATCAGACGGAGGCAGGTCTCCTGCATTGTGCCTGTGTAGGTGACGAATTTCACGCGCACCGCGTGTCGCTGGCCGATGCGCCAGGAGCGGCGACTGGCCTGGCGCAACGTGTGCAGCGAGTAGCCGGTCTCGTAGAAATAGAGTGTTGGAAAGGCCAACAGGTCGAGGCCCGTCTCCACCAGCTTCGGGTGGCAGATCACAACTTCCACTCCAGCCTTCAGTTGCCGCTCATACCACTCCTCGCGTTTGTCTGTAGCAACGGAAGAGCGCAGCACGGCAACCCGGAATCCAGCCTGCCGCAAGACAGTGTCGAGCCGCAGCGTGACATCCTTCTCGCCCGTATAGGTCGCATACACCTGGCAGCGTCGCCCCTGCCGGAGTTCCTCACGCACATCGGCGATGAGGGCACGCTCCTTCGCGTAAAGACGATCCTCCGAGAGGTTCTGGGGTGTCGTCACCAGGAATCGCACATACTCTTTGGTCTGCGGGTCAAAGGCCCGCGCCCAAATGTCCTGGAAGCCATAGGGATGGTCAGGATAGAGCAGAAGCGTGTTGAGCAGAATGCTCATCAGGCTCTTGTTGCCCCGATGGGCCCGCATCGCAGCCCGAATGTCCTCTTCGAGTTGTTCGTAGGCCCTGGTGTGTTCCTCGTCCATCTCGACTGAGAGCACGCTCTCGTCGTATCGCGGCAGGTTGTCCGCAATGTCTTCGAGCGAAAGAAACGCCGTCGTGTTCATCAGGAACTTGCCGAACAGGAGCGGCGACGCGCCCGGCTTCTTCAGAACATGAATCGTCTTCTTCGTCGCACGCGAGCAGGCGTTGTCCGTGTCCCGCACCTTCTCGATGGTTTCCAGCACTCCATATTGCTGTTGAAAGTCGCGGCGTCCCTGCCCACCATACGCGAAGCCCTCGTCTGCCATCGTACGCGGCTCCATGCGATAGAAGATGTTGAACAGATCGTCCGCATAGCCTCCCATCAAAGTTCCCGTGAGAGCAATCAGCCTCTTCGCCGCGCGTCCCAACACTCCCAGGCCATTGCCCTGGGCCGTGTCGCCGGCCAACTGGTGCAGTTCATCCGCAATGGCAAAGTCGAACCATCCGCCCATGTACCGACCGATGAACTCGATGGGCGCCATACGCTGAATGCGATTGCGATCCGCCTGCCAAAGCGCGGAATAGCGCGTTGTTCCACCATGCGGCAGAGTCAGCGATTCAAAGAGCTTGATCTTGTCGACGAAGTCGAGATGGGTGAGCTTCTGGCGCTCTGAGTCCATAATCGCCGCGCCGGTGTCGGGATTGACGACGCCCCCGAGGTTTGGCCCGGACTTCGCCTTGAGGTAGGCGTGCTCCCAAAAGTAGCCCAGCTTTCCTTTGTCCTTGCCGGTAATGAAGAAGGCTGGAGCGGAGCAGCGCTTGCGCCACTCCTTGCGTCCCACGCACCGCAGTTCGGCGAGTGACAGGCGCAGGCCCTCGTACACGATTCGACCCTTGCGCAGCTTGACTTCGCAGATACCGTGCGGCTTCTTTGGATCTCCACCGTTGCGCATATCCTCGATCAGAAAGGTCCTGGCGCGCGGCACGGTGAGCAGAGCCTCCCGCGCCCACTTATGCGTGATGTGCGAGGGGCACATCACCAGCGTTGTGCTGGGACTCCCCTCCGCCAGCACATGGATCGCGCCCAGCGCCATATAGGTTTTGCCGGCTCCGCACTCGGCAACGATCCGCGCCGCCTTGGCTTTGCGGAGGTACTTCGCGGTGCCGGTGATGGCAAGCGCCTGGGCGGGTAGCGCCTTCCGCAGAAGCGTTGCAATGCGCGGCGCAACAGGGTCCTTCGTGCTCTGTAATGGCGGATAGGTTTCGAGAATGCGCGAGCCTAGCAAAGTCGCGTAGGTGCGCAAATAGTCGAAGGTCGTCTCCATGGAGGAACCTCGTGGAAGTGGCAATCGATGAGATTTGAGTGGAAATGAGGGTGAGGGACGGTGGGCGTCAGATCATTCGCCGGTTCGGACCAATCCTCAGCGCCCTCGACGGCCTTGTATGGGATCGGGCTGGATTACCTTAGCCTTCAGGCGGCTCTGCGGGAAGTCTCTCGGGTTGAGAGTGAAGATAAAGTCCGCGCTTCCTTCCTCGGCACAGATACAGAATGCATCGTCCTTGGGATCGGGCGATATTTCAGCCGAGGAGCGAATCTTGACCGATTCTCCCCGCTCTCGAATGAGATTGATGAGCGCGCCGATCGCTGCGGATCGAATGTGCAACCGCTTCAGAACTTCCTTGTACTCAGCGAGAATATCCTCCGAGTACAGCCACACAAAGTGTTCCTCGTCCGCCCAGCGATGGAGTAGATCGGCGCTCGGAATCCGGCCTGCAATGTTGTATTGGTCCCGGAAACCGGAGATGCCCGCCACCACAACATTCGTGTCCACCACGGCACGTTGTTTTTGCTTCCTAGACTTCGGCTGCAACGGTGATCTCCGGCATTCGCCTTTCCTCACGGTAACTGCGAATGGTTCGTTGGATCTCCTCTTCGGAGATCTCCCCTATATCTTTAGCCGCCTCGGAGAGCGCGTCCAGGAATTCCTTCTTCCATCCCGCCCGCTTCCGCCCGCGTGGCATGTCGCGGTAGAGGTCCGCTCTGCTCAGGCCCTGTTCAATCTGCTCGCCGAGCGATCGAAAAGGAACTCCCAGCTTGATGGGCTCCTCCTCGGCGGCGAAGCGGCACGTAAAGACCACGTACTCCGGATTCTTGAGGCGGAGTCCCTTCTCGGAGGCACGAAAGACATCAATAAGCTTCAAAAGAATGTTTGCGCGCGTTCCCAGGGATTCCTTCAAGCGGAACGCCACTTTCGCAGTGAGGAGGGTCTCTCGGTCAAAAAGATAGACGCCATCCACCCTCTTCGGCTTGACCACGCCAAATTGCACGAGGTTTTGCAATTCTTTCGGCTCAACTTTCAGAACTGCGCTCGCTTGCTTCAATTTCAGCGCTCGCTGTAGCATACGCCCTCCATTGCAATCTAAATATTAGATTACAATTCCGATCAAGTCAATCCCCAGGACAAGTCCTCTTCGCGCAACGGGGACTTTGCCGCCCAACGGCTCAGCGGAAATTGAATTCCCTGACCTCTGGAGAATCGCATCATGCCTGAACGATCAATGAATCCGTCGAATATCGCGGCCAACGGATGGGACTGTTTGAATCCGGAAAGGCCAGCTTCTGCGAGCGCAAACCATGACCAATCCACTCCAGCATCTCTTCGGTCGTCGCGGAAATCAGTACTGGTTGACAACCGATGCCATCGATCTCCTCGATCCTCTTCTTTCCCTCGACAATCCCAAGGATGTGATCTGCCCATGTTGGATCGGCGGGCAGGCCCAGGAAGCTCACCAGAGTGGCCCAGGCTTGATCCCGCTGGTATTGAAGCAATATCGTCCGCCCTACACCGCCATTTGTGTATAGTGCCTCCGATACAGCCACCAAGTGCCGGACTGGATGCTTCCGGTCTGACAAGCTCACGGCTCCTTTGTAGCAGGAGGCGTGTTCGCCGAGAGAGATCTCCTTCACTTCACCATCCGGGAAGGTCAGCGTGAACGTGGCCTTCTCATGAACCGCCGCCGTGATCGCGCCAACATCGGAATCGTTGCCGAAGACGCTGACGAGGTGCGCCTGTTCGTCTTCCCCCACGTAGCGGTCCACTCGCAGCCGAATCCGGGTCGAGGTCTTCTCCGTCATGCGATGATACTCAAGCAACCCGAGCCTCAGGTGCGCATTCTGCATCGCCTTCTCCTTCCTGCTTCGCCGGCGTTTCGGTCAGCTTCAGGGTTCTGCCGTCGGCATAGACCAATCGCAGCTCGTTGGCCCACCGTTCCCGGTGATGAATGATTTGCGTATCGCCTTCCTCCTCGACAAAGGTGGTCACATGCTTGACCGATCTCCATCGCGCGATGTGCCGGTCATCGCCCTGACCGAAGACGCCATTCAACAGGCCAGCCGTACACAGCAGGCCGACATGACCGCCATGCAGCGGCGTGATCGGACGCCCTGTCGCCACGTCTTCGCGCGGTGTCAGAAAGGGCATCGCCTGCTTCCATGCGCCCGACAGCGGCAACAGGTCCTCCAGCAGGTCGTACGGCAGCCCGCGGTAACTCAGCGCGGCCTCAACTGTCGGTGGCACAGGATAGGGTTCGCACGCCTCCGGCGCCAACTCCGGCAACGCCTGAAAGCTGCCATACGGGCTGATGCGCTGAAGCTGCCGCCGGCTCTCCTCGACCGCCACGCCCCGTACATTACGGCGAACTCCAAGCACAGCGATCTGCCGGAACCGGACCGACTCTTCATCGGTCATGCGAAAGATGTTCAGCCTGGAGAAGTGCGAACTCAAGATCCCGGCGCACTCGTGCAGGCGCTCGAACGGGATGACCAACACCAACACGCCCTCCATCACCAGCCAGCGGAAAGTGTGTTCCAGGAACAGGCGTTCCATGCGGTTGTTTCCGACTGATCCAATCTCGGAATCGTAGGGCGGATTCAGATAGAGCAGCGAGAAGGACTCGGGCTTGGCAATTGCGTCAAAGGTATTGCCCTGGATCGTCTCAATGCCTTTGGCACTTGCTGCCAGTGCCCGCTCGGCATCAAGTTCAACACCGTAACGGCGCACATCCGCACCTTGAGTAAGCAGGTTGAGCGCCGTGCCTTGACCCGCGCACGGATCGACTACTGATGCGGGCCCTGTGAAGGTAAGAAGCGCTCGGAGTTTCCTGCCTTCGCTCTCCGGGAGCGGGTAAAATCCCATCTTCAATTTCGCGACACTTCGTGCCATCGATTCTCCTTCTCTCTGACGAAAGTTGGTGTGACTTGAACCATAAAATGGCACTGAGTGGCAGGTTATGCTTCAAATCTCTTCTGAGCCGGTCTTTGCGCCATCTCTTGCAGCTCACCAAGAGAGGGTGCTAACTGCCGTTCAGCTCCTCAGAC
>Ga0307372_10001432_pt1 | contig 41712 bp, 36 predicted proteins | sample OX1MG_FD_202533 | JGI IMG/M metagenome (GOLD analysis project Ga0307372, IMG submission 202533) | Soil microbial communities from Risofladan, Vaasa, Finland - OX-1 | ecosystem: Environmental > Terrestrial > Soil > Coastal area > Acid sulfate soil | place: Finland: Risofladan, Vaasa | collected...
CCCCTTGTGGGTACCCTGGACTACTACGATAATTTACAAATCACCCTTTCCCCGTGTGGATGTTCTCTCAACATATTTCAAAGGGGTGTTGCATGACAACAAACGACCTGCTGGGTCTTATTTTCTCTTACGTCTACGCCTTCGCGCTGCTGCTTATTCTTGAAGCAATCCGGCGCTGGCGCAAACTTCCTACTGATTTCACACGCAAACTCGTCCACATTGGCGCGGGCATGTGGATATGGGGCATACTCCTGCTTTTCGATCACTGGTGGCTGGCAATTATTCCTACCGGCACCTTCATTATCTTCAATGCTATCTTTCTGCGCTATCGCATCTTCAGCGCCATGGACACGAAAGAAGGCGCGACCCCTGGCACGGTCTATTTCGCCTTCTCCTGCACGCTCTTGCTGGCAATTTTTCACGTAAATTGGGAACTGGGCTTTCCGCGTGGATACGAATACCTAGCAATGGTCGGTATCATGGCTATGACCTGGGGCGATGCCGCTGCCGCAATCATTGGCAAACGCTTCGGCAAGCATACCTTTCGCGTGGCCGGCACCAGCAAACGCACTATTGAAGGCTCGATTGCCTGCTTTGTCACTACCTTTATTGCAGTCGCCATCACACTGGCAATACTCTCGCCACGCAGCCTGTCTTTACTGTTGATTAGCGCTTTGGCGTCCGCAATCATCGCAACGTTACTTGAGGCTTATTCACCGGCAGGATTGGATAATTTGACCGTCCCAATTGGTGTGGCGTTTGCGCTGTTCTTTTTGGGACTCTAGTTCAACAAGAAAGGGTATCAAAAGCCCATCATGCACGATGACATCACCGATATTCCGGGTATACGTGTAGGACACGATACGAACCTGGCGGCAGGAACAGGCTGTACCGTCATACTCTGCGCTACACCCGCCATTGGTGGTGTTGACGTGCGTGGCGGCGCTCCAGCCACTCGCGAAACCGACCTGTTGCGACCCATGCATATGGTGGAAGCAGTTCACGCCATCGTCCTCACAGGCGGGAGCGCCTTCGGCCTCGACGCTGCAAGTGGGGTAATGCGCTATTTAGAAGAGCAAGGCGTTGGATTTGATGCCGGCGTAGCAAAAGTACCCATTGTACCGGCCGCCGCCATCTTTGACCTCGCCTTTGGGGATGCCAATATACGACCAGACAGTGCAGCAGGCTATCGCGCATGCCTACAGGCGACGGCAGAACCCGTCGCCCAGGGCAATGTCGGGGCCGGTACCGGCGCAACGGTGGGCAAGATGATGGGACCTGCCCTTGCGATGAAAGGGGGATTAGGGTCAGCCAGCACACAACTGCCCGATGGCACGCTCGTTGGTGCCATTGTCGCCGTCAATGCGCTGGGCGATATTCTTGATCTCCAAACACAAAAGGTCATTGCAGGAGGACGTAATCCGACAGGCGGATTCGTCTTCGACAATCCATTTGGCAATACAACCATAGCCGTCGTCGCCACCAACGCCTCGCTCACCAAAGTGGCAGCGAATAAAGTTGCGCAAATGGCTCACAACGGGCTGGCAATGGTGATCCGGCCCGCCCATACGATGTTTGACGGCGACACCGTTTTCGCGCTTGCGCTGGGTGCGCAAACACAAACGCACCCTGACCCTGCAACGACCTCGTTACAGGTAAGCACCATCGGCGCGGCAGCCGCAACTACCCTCGCACGCGCTATTATGAAGGCCGTGCGCAATGCAACCGATCTGCACGGCGTGCCAGCGACACGTCTTTAGTTGTGTGAATTGTATCAATGTATGTTCTGAACGCTAAAACTCCTGGCTTTCTGTTAAGGTTGCAGCATTACAAATAACACGACACCTCCGCTCACTAGCATGAGTAAAAGACATGCCAGGATGACAAGCAAAAAGACATAATTACGAGAAATATACGTCGGCTCGGACATTTGCCCGGTTGGACGCCGCTCGTGCAGAGAAGGCATTTCTCGTTTCGCGGTCATGGTTTTCAAGCCACCTGTTGCCAGGTCCCAGGAATGGGATGCGAAATTCACAGCGTTATCTGGCCGTCCCTCATCTTGAAAGGCCTGAGGAGTGGGAGTTACCGGCAAATGAGCCGTTGGAGAGAATGATGCATGGGGGATAATAGGGCCAACTGGGGATGAAGCCGGCATCGAGTGAGATGCAGGGTTACTATTCGGGCGATGGGGCAAGGATCTCGAAGATTGAGGATCAGATGTCGGCAATGTCACAGCTCTTCTCCACCTGGAAAACTTACAAACCAACCGCAGCTAAAACACACTAAGATGTACGCACTACACAGCCATCTATACTATCCTTTTATAGTCCTATTGTAATAAACAACGAGCGAAAAGCCAAGCAATCGGGACTATTGGGCTAACCTCTAGCCATCGGTCCCTACCGCGTCAATAATGCTAATAATGAATAGAGTATGCGGGCGGTGGCACCCCAGATGCGATGGGGGCCGTAGTCGTAAAAGTAGATTGTGCGAGTCGTGCCGTTACGTGTCCATTGTTCGGTATGGGCAATCGCCGGGTTCGCAAGGCCACGTAGAGAAGCCAGAATGATTTCTGTGACTTCGCTGTCCTGTAATTGCAGGCTCCCCAGCCCCTGAGGCAAAAATGCTACGACCGGCGTGATTAAATAGTTGCTGACAACGGTAAAAACGGGGTGCAGAAGGCCCAGCACCTCTATCCGCATCGGGTCAAGGCCTATTTCCTCGTGCGCCTCACGTAAAGCTGCCGCTACTCGCGATTGATCGGTTCGTTCAACGCCGCCACCGGGGAAAGCAATTTCGCCACTGTGAGAACGTAATGTCGTGGCCCGGCGAATAAAAACGAGGTAAGCTTCGCTGTCATGCTCAAAAATGCCGAGCAATACTGCGGCATGACGAGCATCCGCTTGAGAACCCTCAAGCTGATCAACAAGCGCCTCGGCCCGCTCTATCGGCTCCAGACGCTGCCGCAGAGTACGAATGATAGTGTCAGTCTGTTGTAACTCCATAGCAATATTGTAGCACAACTGCTGCATTATCACAGGTACGACTTTCGCAGATTGACACCATACTCAACTCAATAGAAACGATAAAAAGTACACGAAAAAAGCTTGCTATCATGTGATACGATATGAACAATAAAAAAACATCGGAGCAATTTGCAAAAAGGTATCGTATTAGCTTGCATTCAGGAATAGCTTTTGGTATAATGAAAGCATCGAGTGGGGGTATGCGTCTTTTTAGGACTCTCATTGTGTTCGTATCAAGAGTTTCTTGTGTGCGAGCGTCGTTTCGTATAACCGTTCTGTAAGAATAGTTACTTAGAAGTGAAAGATATTCTGAGATAGTTAACACAATCGAAACGATCAATACCCACGCATCCTCCTCCGATAAGCCCGATTCCAGACGCGCACTTCCCCAGGGTCACTGCGTAAGATCTATCTCGTTAACGCTGACTTGCGAATATTGCAATTTGAAACAAAACGTATCGAATAGATAAGTACAGAAAGTACACATCCGACAGGTGGTCGTGGATGGTATCGGACAAGCAAAAACCGTGGATCGAAGGGGGTATTTTACCCATGCAATCACACCAGCACGGCGAACTTTCGACAATGCCAGCGGCAAATCATAACAGCGGGCGGGTACAGACGATGTTTGAAGAAATTGACCCGGAAGGGCAAAACAACAGCAACCCTGAAGAGATGGGTGAAATGAACGATATGGCGGCATTGCTGGAGCAATCTGCCAACCCCATCAGTATCAAACGCGGCGATGTAGTCGAGGGCGTAATCGTGCGTATTGACCAGGACGAAATCCTGGTTGACATTGGCCTCAAATCTGAGGGCGTTCTCTCGACCAAAGAGCTTCCAGCGAATGGCTATGGTTCATTTCATGAACTCCATATGGACGACAGAATTCTTGTCTACATCATTCAAGCTGAAACACAAGATGGTCATGCCTTGCTTTCACTCCGGCGTGCCAACGCCGAGCGGCAGTGGCGCATCGCGGAAGAGCAATACAGGAATGGCGAGTTGCTCAAAGCCAAAGTTATTGACTATAACAAAGGCGGCTTGATCGTTGATGTCGCAGGTATTCGTGGCTTCGTGCCCATTTCGCAGATTCTCAATCTGAAGCGCGAAGAAGTCGCGTCCGGCGGCGAGAACCAGGAGACAGCGGCGAAACTCCAGAGCATGAAAGACAAAGAACTTCAGCTCAAGATCATCGAAATCAATCGGGCGCGGAACCGCCTGATTCTCTCAGAGCGGCTGGCCGTTCAGGAATGGCGGCAACGCCGTCGCGAAGAACTGCTTGACGAGTTGAAACCCGGCGAAGTGCGCAAGGGCATCGTGAGTAATCTCGCGAACTTCGGCGCGTTCGTGGACCTCGGCGGTGCAGACGGGTTGGTGCATATCAGCCAACTCGCCTGGAGCCGCGTCAATCATCCGAGCGAAGTTCTCCATGTCGGCCAGGAGGTCGAGGTACAGGTTCTCAGCGTTGACAAAGACAAGAAAAAGATTGCCCTCTCAATCAAACGGGCCGAGGTTGACCCCTGGACTACTGTCGAGCAACGCTACACACCCGGCCAAGTTGTCGTTGGTACAATCACCAAGATCGCACCCTTTGGCGCGTTCGCACGCATCGAGGATGGCGTCGAAGGTCTGATTCATCTCTCAGAGTTGACCCCAGGCTCCGACCCCAAACAAAACCTGCACGAGGGCCAACAACTTCAGTTGCGCATCCTGCGCATCGAAGCTGACCGCCGCCGTCTGGGCTTGAGCTTGCGCCAGGCCGACGAGCTGGATGTCAGAGAAACACCGGCAGAAATGGCTGACATGGAACCAGCGCAAAAAGCCGCACCTGAAGAACGGCAGATTCCTTCGTTGGAAGAAACTTTGCCACGTCCCGAGTCCGGTCAGATGGAGCAGCCAGCACCTCGCCGCAGCGAGCGCCGCGAGCGGTCTAACGAGAACCCGCTCCTCAATCGCCTTCCATCCGAAGAAGTCGGCGAGACGACAGCGATGGCGGAAGCCTTCCGCGCCGCCGCACGCCAACGTTCAAAGGATGAGACTGAAGCTACTGAAAGCTAATTTAGCATTTAGCTTTCGTAGTATAATAGTATTAGCAGCCAGGGTACCCGCAAGGGGATACCCCTACTATAGACGCATGCGTCTATAGTAGGGGTATCCCCTTGCGGGTACCCTGGCCCATAGCAATAATGCGCAAGCACCGGCTTAAACCCTGATAACCTGTACGACCAGCAATAAAGACTGATTTCTGGCAATAATTCGCCAATCGAAAAATTCTATAACATGTACCTTGACGATCAAATTTCTGTGTTGTATTATCTTACTAAGCACATGATTTACAAAGGTATTTCAGGGGTCATTTCCCCCAGGTGCCGTCAGTTCGAAATAAGCGATAACGAAGCAGATATGGAGGCATCCACACCAGAAACGTTCGTCATTTGACTGATTGATAATTTTGCGCACCTGAACAAATGAACTTTTGACCTTCTTGCTGCATATACATCTGTGTAAAGCAGTTAAGAAGGTCGCTTGTTTCTTGTTACATTACGGGACATGACAAAGTTGTAGGCGCGTTTTTGATAGACGGGAGGCTATATTGTTTTCCTTGACGCTGCAAATTGGGTGTTGTATGATGGAGTACGCGGTTGACCTGAGCGACCCGGAGGACTCGGTTCCATCCTCTGCCATTGAAAGGGGGCGACAAACAGGTGAACGATAGAGATAGGTTTGATAAATTTACCGAGCGAGCACGCAAAGTTTTGAGTCTCGCTCAAGAGGAAGCACAACGCTTCCAACACAATTATATTGGTACAGAACACCTTCTGCTCGGACTCGTGCGCGAGGGCGAAGGGGTAGCAGCAAAAGTATTAAGTAACCTCGGCGTGGAGTTGAATAAAGTCCGCAGCGCCGTAGAATTTATAATTGGTCGTGGTGATCGCATCGTCCTCGGTGAAATCGGCTTAACTCCACGCGCCAAAAAAGTGATTGAGCTAGCCGTGGATGAAGCTCGTCGCTTGAATCATCACTATATCGGTACAGAACATCTTCTGTTGGGCCTTGTACGCGAAGGCGAAGGTATCGCAGCCGGCGTTCTTGAAAGCCTGGGCGTCAACCTGGAAAAGGTGCGCACGCAGACAATCCAGGTTCTCAGTCAATCGGGTGCGCCCCACGAACGCGATGCCAAGCACTCCAAGACTCCGACCATTGATCAGATGGGTATTGATCTGACCGCGGCTGCCCGCGCAGGCACCCTTGACCCCGTGGTTGGTCGCCATCAAGAGATTGAGCGCGTCATTCAAATTCTTTCGCGGCGCAACAAAAACAACCCCGCTCTCATTGGTGAGCCGGGCGTTGGTAAAACTGCCATCGTCGAAGGATTGGCGCAGCGCCTTGTTTCAGGTGAAGTACCTGAAACATTGGCTGGTAAACGCCTGCTCACGCTCGATGTCGGCTCTCTTGTCGCCGGCACCAAGTATCGCGGCGAATTTGAAGAGCGCCTGAAGAAGATTATCGAAGAGATTCGCAGCAGTAGAGATTGCATCATCTTTATTGATGAAGTCCATACACTCGTTGGAGCAGGGGCAGCGGAAGGCGCGGTTGATGCCGCGAATATTCTGAAACCCGCGCTGGCTCGCGGTGAACTGCAATGCATCGGTGCAACCACGCTTGACGAGTACCGCAAGTACATCGAGCGCGATGCCGCACTGCAACGCCGCTTCCAGGAGGTCATTGTCCGCGAACCTACCATTGAGGAAACTATTGAAATCCTTAAAGGCATTCGCGAACGCTATGAGACGCACCATCGTCTGACTATCACCGATGAGGCGCTCAAAGCTGCGACCGACATGGCTAGCCGCTATATCACCGACCGCTTTATGCCTGACAAGGCCATTGACTTGATTGACGAGGCCGCGAGCCGCGTGCGTATGCAAAACTCGCTGGCACCGCTCAACCTCAAGGAGGCCATGAAGGGCCTGGAGTCAGTGTTGCGCGAGAAGGAAGCAGCTATTCAGCAACAGGAGTATGAACTGGCGGCTGAACTACGCGACCGTGAAGTCAAACTGCGCGACCGCATCGCCAAACTGGAAACCGGTTGGCACCGCGAACGCGGTACCGATAAGCCCACCGTTGGCGAAGAGGAAATCGCCCAGATTGTTTCAATGTGGACGGGTATTCCTGTCATGCGGATCGCACAGGAAGAGTCACAACGCCTGCTCCAGATGGAGGACGCGCTCCACCACCGGGTGATCAGTCAGAACGAGGCCATCGAAAAGATTGCCCGCGCTGTCCGTCGCGCCCGCGCCGGTCTGAAAGACCCCAAACGCCCCATTGGCTCATTCATCTTTATGGGTCCAACGGGCGTTGGTAAAACTGAGTTGGCACGCGCACTCGCCGAGTTCATGTTCGGCAGTGAAGAGGCCCTCATCAAAATTGACATGTCAGAGTTCATGGAACGCCACGCGGCTGCCCGCCTCGTCGGTGCCCCTCCTGGATATGTCGGTTACGAAGAGGGAGGTCAGCTTACTGAAGCGGTACGCCGCAAGTCCTATAGCGTGATCCTGCTCGACGAAATTGAGAAGGCTCACCCTGATGTCTTCAACATGCTCCTCCAGATTCTGGAAGACGGCAAGTTGACGGACGCCAAAGGACGCATGGTGGACTTCCGTAACACGATCATCATCATGACCTCGAACGTTGGCGCAGCCCTGCTGAACAAAGAGGCCTCCATTGGCTTCAAACAGTCGAAGGACAAGGCCAAACTCGATCAGAGCGAGTATGAGAGCATGAAAGGGAAGGTGCTTGGCGAACTGAAGAATACCTTCAAGCCAGAGTTCCTCAACCGTATTGATGAAGTCATCGTCTTCCACTCTTTGCGCATGGAAGAAATGTACTCCATCGTTGATCTCCTGCTCAACCGCGTCCGTGTGCAGTTAACTGAGCAGCAGCTCGAACTGGTTGTGCCTCAAAGTGCGAAGGACTTCCTGATCGAGAAAGGCTTCGATCCTCAGTATGGAGCCCGTCCATTGCGCCGCACGATTCAGCGCATGGTCGAAGACCCACTGGCAGAGGGGCTGCTGGATGGGAAATTCCATTCGGGCGACCTCGTAGAAGCCAGCGTCGTTGACGACGATCTCGTTCTACAGGTACGGAACCGCATTGAGCAGTTGCCTGCACCCGCAACACCCGAAGCAGCCCTCTCGGCGGGCAGCGAAAGCGGAGCTGGCAGCGAAGCATTGTAAAAAGGCCGAGGTGAAACGTATTGCGCTCTCTAGCGACGCTAGAGAGCGCAATACGTTTCATCCCATATTTTTTGAAGAACATTACATGCCAAAAACACGCACAAAATATGTCTGCCAGCAATGTGGCGGCGAACAGAGTAAGTGGGTCGGAAAGTGTCCAGACTGTGGCACGTGGAATTCAATGGAAGAAGTGGTTGACATGCCAGCAGCGCCACAGAATGCAGCCCATCAACGCCGTCAATCGTTGTTGGGAAATTCTTCCATAGCACAGGGTACACAGATTCCACTCGTTCTGCCGGATATTCAACCACTTGTACAAGAACGCATCTCTGTAGGTTATGCTGAGATAGACCGCGTCCTCGGCGGAGGTCTCGTCGCCGGTTCGCTCATCCTGATAGGTGGCGAACCAGGGATTGGTAAATCTACGCTCCTACTGCAAGTCTCCGGTGCCATTGCTAAAAGCGTTGGCCCCGTACTTTATATCTCAGGCGAGGAATCCGTTGAACAGGTCAAGATGCGTGCCGAACGTCTGGATATTACCGGTGAGCGGCTCTATTTGCTGGCTTCAATTGAAATGGACATTATTGCAGAGGCTATTCACCGCTTGAAACCCGCCCTCGTCATTGTGGATTCGATACAAACAGTGCTATCGCATCACCTGACCGCTGCCCCCGGCAGTATCAGCCAGGTTCGAGAATGCACGTTGCAATTAATGCAACTGGCGAAAACCACGCATACTCCCATCTTTATCATCGGACATGTCACAAAAGAAGGCACGGTTGCCGGCCCTAAAGCGTTGGAGCATATCGCCGATGCCGTGCTGTATCTCGAAGGCGAACGCTATCACACCTACCGCCTGTTGCGCGGCGTGAAAAACCGCTTCGGAGCCACTCACGAAGTCGGCGTGTTTGAGATGCATGGAGAAGGCATGCTCGAAGTTCCCAATCCCTCCGCTGTTTTTCTTGCCGACAGAGCGGTTGGAGCAACCGGCTCCGCCATCGTCGTCAGCATGGAAGGCACACGCCCCCTGCTGGTTGAAGTACAGGCACTCGTCACACCAAGCAACTTTGGCAACGCTCGTTGCACCACCAACGGCATTGAACATAACCGCCTGCTCATGCTGCTCGCGGTTCTTACCAAACGTGTGGGACTGGCGGTCGGCAACCATGATGTCTATGCCAATGTCGTAGGCGGCTTTACCGTAGAGGAACCGGCCGTTGACCTCGGTGTAGCCGCGGCTATCGCGTCCAGCTACCGCGAGAAGCATATTCCACCCGATATGGCGCTCATCGGCGAAGTTGGTCTCTCAGGCGAGCTACGCGCCGTCGGTCGCCTCCCTTTGCGTGTGCGCGAAGCCGCGAAACTCGGCTTTAAACGCTGTATTATCCCCAGCGCGGGTAAAGGCGCACAGCTACGCGCAGAACTGGAGAAAACAGGACTGCCAAATGATTTTAAGGTCATCACGGCCAGTTCACTTGCAGTCGCATTAGAAATTGCGCTACACTAGCGGTAGGGACCGATTGATCGCGTCCGCATCTCAGTCCAAACGGATGCACAATTACACAGGCGGACGCGATCAATCGGTCCCTACCGGCGCAGCAGATTGGTTTCGGCGGACGCGATCAATCGGTCTCTAACATCTTTGGGCCAGCACAACTATTGCTTTTCAACATTGTAGGGTGTATACTGAATATTCGACATAGTGTTTATTATGATCTAATGGGCGCGTTTTTTTGTCAATGCAGAAGGTCAGGAGCATCATCTTGCTATTATCATTTTTGTTTTTATCATCCTCCTTGCCTTTATGTCTTGCCTTACGCCGCCCTCACAAGTGCTTTGTAGGTACCACACTCTCTCTTCCTACTAAGGCACAAATTTGGAGGATGCAGGGATGTCTATCAACACGATTTCCCGTATTATCGGGTCTCTTGTCGCCCTCGGCATTGTTATCAGCTTATACTTCTTTGATCACACCACGTCTACTCTTCCCATTGCGTGGGTGGTTGGCATTGCCATTGGTAGCACGTTAATTGCCTTTATCATTACGCCATATATCACAGTCGTCCCTTACCGCTGGATGCGCGATACTTCGGCCAGCGATCTCATTGCCGCAATCATTGGACTGACGGTTGGACTTATCATTTCATCGTTGCTGGCTATTCCGTTAGCTCCCTTAGCGAATTTGCCCACAAACCTGGGGCATATCTTACCATTCGTCGTGGCCGTAGTGTTCAGCTTTCTTGGTATCACATTGGCCGTGCAACGCAAAAACGATATGGTTCATCTCTTCCAAACGGGTTTTCTGGCACGACGACGCGAACGCGAACGCGAGCGTGAAGAAGAACGCGAACGCGATAAAGGGAACAAAGACCACGATAAAGAGAGCCCCGTACAAAAGGCAGCAGAGCCACAAATTCTGCTGGATACCAGCGCCATCATTGACGGGCGCATTGCCGATATCAGCCAGACCGGCTTCGTGTATGGAACACTGATCGTTCCTCAGTTCGTGCTAAATGAACTGCAACGTATAGCCGACTCGGCAGACGCCATGCGACGCAACCGTGGTCGCCGTGGACTGGAAATGCTCAACCGTCTGCAAAAAGATACGACTGTCCCCATCGAGATTGTGGATACCGACGTTGAGGATGTAGCGGAAGTTGACGGCAAACTCGTCAAACTGGCCCGCATACAACACTGCCCGATTATCACCAATGACTTCAATCTGAACCGCGTCGCAGAACTACAAGGGGTGAAGGTTCTCAATATCAACGAGCTTGCCAATGCCGTGAAACCCGTCCTGTTGCCAGGAGAGGATTTACCCATCAGAATTATGCAGGATGGCAAAGAACTGGGTCAGGGCGTCGGCTACCTGGACGATGGTACCATGATCGTCGTCGAAGGTGGACGGCAATTTATGAATATGACCGTCGAGGTCACTGTAACTCGCGTTCTGCAAACCGTGGCTGGCCGGATGATTTTCGCTCATCCCAAACAAAACAGCAACAATATGCCCAATCCCGCTCCGCAGTCATCTACGAAACAAAAACTATACTAGGTGAGGAACCGGGGTATCCTGGAAACAATACCCCGTAACACTTTATGCAAGATACATGCGCCGTCATCATTGTAGCCGCCGGATCCAGCCATCGCATGGGTGGACTCGATAAACTCTGGATACCACTTCTTGGGCGCATCATCCTGGCGCGTACCATTGACATTTTTGACGCTTCACCGCTGGTAGATACCATTATTCTCGTACTCAGCACGGAGCGTTGCGCCGATGCCACCACAGTATGCACGCGGGAAGGTTGGCGCAAAGTTGCCGCGATTATCCCAGGCGGTACCCGTCGGCAAGATTCTGTTCGTAATGGACTCGATACACTGGCGGAAGTCTCTCCTACGTGCCGTTGGGTAATGATTCACGATGGTGCCCGCCCTCTTGTTACGCATACTATCATTGAAGCAGGCTTACGGGCTGCACAGGAGCATCAGGCCGCCATCGCTGCCGTTCCCGTCAAAGATACTATCAAGCAAGCTTTTGATGGTCTCATCACAGGAACACTCGACCGCTCGCAGCTCTGGTCTATCCAGACACCACAAGTTTTCGCCTTCCCACTGATTCACCACGCACACCATACGCCGCTAGCTCAAGAAGATGTCACCGACGATGCTGCCTTATTGGAAAAGTTGGGGCGTCCCGTTGCCATCTTCCCCGGCTCTTACACTAATATCAAAATCACAACCGCGGAAGATATCTTGATCGCGGAAGCACTCTTGCGAGGAAATAACTCATGACGCTACGAATCGGCTCCGGCTATGATGTGCATGCCTTTGCCCCCGGACGTCCCCTCATCCTGGGCGGCGTCACTATTCCTTTTGCCTACGGCCTCTCTGGTCATTCTGACGCCGATACCGTCATTCATGCTATTGTAGATGCTCTGCTTGGCGCGGCAGCCCTGGGCGATATCGGTAGCCACTTTCCTTCTAGCGATCCACGTTGGAAAGATCAACCCGGTGCCGTCTTCCTCGACTACACCTGCAATTTGTTATGTCAACATGGTTGGGCAATTAGTAATATTGACACCACCATCGTCGCGGAACGCCCTCAAATGGCCCCCTATATTCCTGCAATGCGTTCCCATATTGCTGAACATTTACAGCTCAATCTAGCGCAAGTGAGTGTGAAAGCCACAACTACTGATGGCCTCGGTTTCGCTGGCCGCCGCGAAGGCATCGCCTGTTATGCCGTTGCTCTGATTGAAAAATGAATTTCCTTGTTTCGCAAAAGAACGTGAAGTACTAACAAAATGTTAGTTACTTGACATTAGAAAGTCAAGGTGTTATACTATCCTAGTTAGTGAAGTTCTTCACTATTTACGAGTTAATAATCATTACGCCACATAACAAAGGAGTTTACAATGACCTGGGTAATTGATGCAGCACATTCGCAAGCTACATTTTCGGTACGACATTTGATGATCACCACAGTCAAAGGTCAGTTCAAAATCATTAGTGGTCAGCTTCATATTGACGAGCAGAACCCTGCTAATTCCTGGGTTGAAGCGGAAGCAGACGTTGCCAGTATTGACACTCGCGATGCCAATCGTGATGCACACCTGCGCTCCCCCGATTTCTTTGACGCGGAGCAATTTCCGAAAATCACCTTCAAAAGCACAAAAGTCGAGCGAGTAAGCGGCGAAGACTTCAAGGTTACCTGCGACTTGACAATGCACGGTGTGACGAAACAGGTCACGTTAGACGGCGAGTATACCGGTCAAATCAAGGATACCTACGGCAACCTGCGTGCTGGAATGAGCGCAAAAGCGACCATCAACCGCAAAGATTTTGGCTTGAACTGGAACGTTGCCCTTGAGTCCGGCGGCGTCATGGTCAGCGAGCATGTCAAGATCGAGATTGACCTCTCGACCATAAACAAGGCAGAGACTACTGAAGCTGCTGCCAACGCTTAAGTTTTGCGTTCAGCACGACAAGCACAGCAAAAATAGCTACCATATACTATAATCTACAGGAGAGGCATGAATCTTCATTGTCTCTCCTGTAGTTTTTTGGAGAAGCACCAGTGTCATCATCAATTCATATCCTCGGTTTCGCCGGAAGTTTACGCAAAGATTCCTATAATAGGGCTGCTTTGCGTTTGGCCCGGCAAATCGCTCTTGAGTATGAGAATGTGGAATTCGAGATTATTGATCTCGACAATATACCGCTCTTTAACCAGGATTTAGAAAACGAGCCACCCGAAGCAGTCCATAGATTCAAAGAGAAAATTCGCCACGCCGATGCTCTATTTATGACCGTGCCGGAATATAAATTATAGCTATTGACCTGCCTTTCAACCCGTTTTATGTCAGGCGGAAGGAGTAATATCTTCTTTCGGCTGTGGCCTTTCCAGCTTTTGCTTTTTGGAAACTGGCCCTTTTTCGGGAGCCATCAGCATTTGAACAGCCTGTTGCGGACTCAAGGGAACACGCGCAAGCTGCTGCGAGATCTGAGTAACCTCTTCAGGGATTTCCGCCAGCACCTTCTCTTTCACATCTTTTGCCTGGCTCACGCCCTTACCTGCGTTACGTGCTATAGATTGCATCGTCTTTGGCCCCATAAGAATCAGCCCGATACCTGCTATAATGAGCAGTTCGAACCAGTGGAATCCCAACACGTTAGGCTCCTTTCTCGCATTACGCCCCTACTTGCATTATCATGTTTTTTATATGTATCGTATGTATCATACCATATTCTTTCCGATATTTCACGATTCGTCCCGATGCGCTGATAGTACAGCATGCCACGCTATCATTACAATGCTTATAATCTGTTATATACTACGTTACGAGAGCTAAAGGAGATGAATGTAATGAGATTTTGGCTGTGTGTCTGGCGCGGACTGATTGTACATTGTCCGCGTTGTGGCAAAGGAAAGTTATTCCGCCGGGTGTTCACCATGTATGACAGATGCTCTGCGTGCGACCTTGACTTTGTGCGAGAAGAAGGCTTCTATACAGGTGCAATGGCAATAAACCTCGTGGTAAGCGAACTGATTGTCACCGCGTACATCATTCCCGTCGCGGTGATATCGGGCATCAACCCGCAGGTACCGTTCATTCCCATCTTGATTTTCAGTTCACCTCTGCCGATTCTATTACCTATTCTGCTCTTTCGCCCGGCGCGAGGTTTGTGGCTGAGTATGAACTACTTTTTCAATCCTTCGCAGGTAGAAAGATAGATACGTTGATACAATGCTGTTACAAAAACCTACGAATTTGCGCAGAAGTGCCGTTTACTAGAAATAGAGAGTGTACAAGATGCTGTGAGTGTTGAGATAGCTCAATGTCTTGAGTAGGGGCGTTCCATACGATCGCCCAGAGGATAAGACGGGCAACCCTTAATGGTCGCTCCTACGTTTGAGATATTCCAGCGCAAGCAACGGGAGGTATGCAGTACCCAGGACTTCCCCCACACACCCCTAATCTGGGTTCGCCGGTCGTGTTTCCCCCCAGGACGACGATCGGTCTCTTTTTTTGTGTAAGCGCACTATTTTCCGCAAAACATCCCCAAAATACACCACAAAGGGGCCAATTTGGGCCATTTTCCGTTTATTTTCAGTGAGACATGTTATTATATGGGCATAAACAGCGTAACACATCCTTTTAATATTCGCACAAAGGCGATATTTGCGGGAAGTAAGAGAAGAGAAGGCAGCAGAACAAGATGCAAACAGCAACTAGAGAACGCACAACGGGAACGAGTTCCACAAATCAAGTCGGCCCACAATCATATAGTATCGCCATCTTTGCCATCATCTTGTTTGCCCTGTCTGGCCTTATCAGTGGTTTCGCTATTGGTGCGTTCATCCACCCGCCAAAGTCTACTGTGACAGACCCGAATACATCCGGCAAAACGCCCCCTATTGCTGGGCAGTCACCAGTTAGCACCAGGGTAACGCATTCAGTAAAGACAGTACCACTGGGCTGGCCGGTGATTGAGTATTTCAATGATACAGAGATCGCTGACGGTAGCACATCGTATACTTTTTCGGCCTATCCGGTGGATCAATCTGTAGACACCGGACATGGCAAACAGGTATATGCCTCTGGCATCACCTGTAAAGTCTGGCTGATTCAACGTATACCGGGCGGATCGCATCTTTCTCTGCCAATTCCAACACTCCAGGACATTACCGCGATCCAGAATCCGCTCACTGGTACCGCAAAGGGCCAGCAATATACGGAAATTCCGGGACTTACCTTTGATGCAAGCACACCACAAACCCATACATGCAATGCCAGAGGTTTGACGAACTGGAAATATCAAATAGCCACATCCGTTACTCCCGGTAAGTATAATCTTGTCGTACTAACGGATTGGGATGGGAAACGCTTCAACTGGAGTTGGTCAGACATAGTAATCAAGAACGCGAATTAGCTATTCCACGTACAAGGCCGCGCACAAGAGTCGAGAATAGCGGTCGGGCGGCATCGGCTGCCGCCAACACCTCGGCATGATTGACCTCTTGCGTCTCATCACCCGTCGCGGAATTGGTAATGAGGCTGATTCCGAGAACGCGCATACCCATATGACGCGCCACAATCACCTCCGGCACCGTGGACATACCAACTGCATCAGACCCGATCAGGCGTAAATACTTGAGTTCCGCCCGCGTCTCATAATTTGGCCCACCCACCATGGTATACACGCCTTCGTGCAGCGTCATTTCCGACCATTGCGCGGCCACGGAACGGGCAAGGGTACGCAATTCCACATCGTAGGCATCGGCAAGCGGTGGAAAACGAGTGCCAAAACGCTCATCGTTAGGGCCAGACAGAGGATTCATCCCTGCCAGCCCTGGCATATTGATATGGTCGCGAAGCAGCATGAAATCCCCTGCTCGATAGGCGGGATTGATGCCGCCTGCCGCATTGCTCACAATCAGCGTTCGCGCACCCAATCTTTGCATCACGCACACAGGCAGCGTCAACACCGGCAAAGGATAGCCTTCGTAATAGTGAAAACGCCCCTGCATTACCACCACAGGCACATCTTCCAACGTACCCAGCAGCAAGCGCCCGGCATGCCCAACTACCGTTGAGCGAGCAAAATGTGGTATCTGGTCGTAAGGTATTGCCGTGGCATCGCGAAGCTCACTGGCAATATCCCCCAGACCAGAGCCAAGAATCAGTGCAACGGTGGGTTGCAGCGTTGTATGCACTCGAATAGTTTGAACAGCTTCTTCTACCTGTTCATAGAGAGTTGTCATAAAGTCTACCTTTACGTCTACAGGTTTCGTTATACAGATGACTTTGTACGGGCAAGTTGACTATAAACCTGAGTGGTAGAAATATGCGCGTGTCCTAATAGTTCCTGCACCGAGCGCAGTTCCATGCCCCCTTTGAGCATCAGCATGGCAAATGAGTGGCGCAGCATATGCGGCGTGATATCGGTAATACCCGCCTGCCGCGCATAGCCTTTAATGATGAGCCAGAAACCCTGCCGCGTCAGGCGTTCTCCATGATGGTTCACAAAAAGCGCCCGCTCCTCCGGGTGATGCACAACCAGGCGCGAGCGAGCGGAGTCCAGGTAGTGCTGCGTCGCCTCAACGGCAATGGGCGGCAAAGGCAATATACGCTCTCGCCTCGTGCTGCCATTGCGTCCAGGACAGACAACTTGCGACTGCGCGGCAACAAAATCGGGGACATTCAAAGACACGAGTTCGGTTACACGCATACCGGTGGCGTATAGCACTTGCAACATAGCGAGGTCACGCTGCCCCGTTGAGGTCTGCACCTCAACCTGCACAAAAAGATTGCTCACCTGTTCCGCGCTTAGCACGTTTGGCAACTCTTTCTGCACATGCGGAGCCTCCAACTTCTCCACAGGGTCAAGGGCGATACGTCCCTCGCTATGTAAGTAACGAAAAAACGATTTCAATGCCGCAAGTTTGCGAGCAATCGTTGTTGGACGATACGCTTGATTTTCGCGCATCTCCAGAAGATAGGCCGCGATATGCTCGCGATTCACCTGGGGCCAATTCTCTATGTGCTGTTGAGTAAGATACACACACAATTGACTCAGATCATTGCGATAGGCCGCGATAGTATTCTGATTACTTCCCCCGTGTATACCCTCTTTTGAGGCCAGAGAAGCAATGTATTCATCCAGAGCTTCTTGCAACATACTCTACTTCCGCATCTATTTGAATGTACCTGACGCTGCGGCGTCGGCATTCAACATTATTTAGTTTACGATGCGGTTCATTATAGTCCATAAGCAGGAGATGGGCAAGAATCAGAGAAAGAGTACCATCATACTCATGCCAGAAGAGCTATACAGCTTTCTTCATGAGAAAAAGGTATCTCGTGAACTACTGCTCACCTGACGACGCAACAAGCTCCAGGTCTCGATATTCAAAATCAACAAGCTTGTCTTCACCTGGCAATTCAACATAGTAGATGTAGTATGGCTCAGTACGCCGACGGTCCTTATCAACCGACCTGACAGTGCCTATAGTGCTGGTACCTCTGCTATCCGCTTGCTCGCTATGAAACAAATTCCCTACTACCCGTACCCGATCACCTATTTCAAATGCTCTATTACTCATACTGCTGCTCCTTTACTCACCATCGCTTCCATACGGATGATGGGCTTTTCTTTTGCTGCAAGATGCATACCTTGCTTAGCACTACCAGTATATGCCATAATGCAATAAACATCTTGCCTTGCATACAACAAGTAAGACCAATCATAGTAGTCGCTCGCACGACTACTATGAAACGATAAGGAGCAACAAACAATTTATGGCTAAATTATCAGACATGTTTACACAGGCACGGCGGGCGCAAAACGGCGGCTCAATGGGGTTCCTCGGCAAAAATCGCACCGAGGTCAAACCACGCGCAGCCGCGCTCGTCGTTGAGTTTCCCACAATTGACGCCGGGGACGCCGAAAGCGCCATCAAGGCGGGAGCCGATGGCCTGCTTTTCGCCTGGGATGGCACAGATTCAGCCGCACTGACACCAATCAAACAGGGCATCGAGGCTGCCAAAGTCGGCAATGAAAATGCCATTTTTGGCCTGCATATCACCGAAGGATGGGATACACTTGAACACGATAGCCTTGAGCAATTGAAGGAGCAGGGCGTCAATTACATCATTCTGCCGCTCTCGGCCCCCGCTCGCCTGCTGGCAATGCATGTGAAAGACCTGCAAATCGTTGTCACCGTTCCCATGCGCGAAGGGGATATGTATCCCCTCTTTATGCGCAACCTGACCGCCTTCGAAACCATTGCCGCCGTCCAACTCGATTTCGGGCTGTCCGATGGCATCAGCGATCTGAGCATCGAGGAGATTATCCAGTACAGGGCTGTGCGCGAGTCCGTGCGCTTCCCCGCTCTGCTCGACATCCCCGACGATATTACCGAGGCTGATGCATTCACCCTCACCACCCTCGGCATACAAGCCGTGATCCTGACCGCTGCTAAAACCTCTGCTGAGACAGCAAAACACATCAAAGCTACACGCAAACTGCTGGAAAAGGTCTACCAGGAAGAAAAGGACAAGTCAAATCCGCTTAAGCCGTAAATACGTGAGAGAAACGCGCAAAATAGCACAGCCTGTATTGAGCATCGCTCAATACAGGCTGTGCTATTTTGCGCGTTTCTCTTACTACCAGTTACCGTTCGCGTGACGAATAGACAAACGGATGGAGAACATCTTCGTAGTCAAAGAGTTCTTCCGGCTTGAAGAAACGCTCAACCTCGACCTCAGCCGTCTCCAACGAGTCAGACGCATGCACAAGGTTAGCTTGCACACTCATCGCATATGTGCCGCGAATCGTTCCAGGAGCAGCCTCACGGGCCTTCGTGATGCCACAGAGCAGGCGCACTGTATTCACAGCATCCACGCCTTCCCAGCAGCAAGCAATGATGGGCGTGCTGCGCATAAAGGTCTTGATTTCGGCAAAGAAATCACGCCCCACGAGGTGGCTGTAATGCTCATTCAGCAGTTCATCGGTAAGCACCATCATTTTGATGCCGACCAGTTTGAGACCCTTGTTTTCTAATACCTTGATAATTTCGCCCGCGAGGTCTCGCTGCAAGGCGTCTGGTTTAATCAATACCAGTGTCCGTTCCATATAAATATGGTTCCTCTCTTTATTCGTCGCTTTCCTCAAAGCATGAGGAGTCAGAAGTATTTTTTCAATAGCAAGTGGCTATTTTCCACGGGCATTATACAGCATGTGCCAGTTCAGCACAATTAGCAGCGTTGGTTATTTGCGGAGTGTATTCGCCAGCTATTCCTGTATCACCGTGAGAAGTGCTTGCTTAATGCATCCATCAACACACCGGCACCGTAGCGCCAGACATCGGTGGCGGGTAGACCTGTCTCGTCCTGGGCCTGTTGAATGGCGTCACGTGCCTCTGCATCGCTCAGACCATGCGTTACCAGCGCGAGGCCAACGACTTTGCTGCTGCGGTCAGGACGCAGCCAGCTAATGGCTTCCTCATTTATTTCAATCAGGCGCGACAGCGAAGGCAACGGACACTGTTCAAAACCTTCGATGCTTGTGGTGCCAACTTTGTGGGAGAAAATCATCGCATCGGGCATTGAGCCATGTATCAGGCCAAGTGTGACGGGAGCGTAGCCGGGATGGTTGAGAGCGCCCTGACCCTCGACAAAGACCCAATCATAGGTATTGGTGAAGTTCAACACCATCTCTTCGGTCATACCCGCGATGAAATCGCTGATGATGCGGTCTGCTGGTATACCACTGTTAGAAATCATGATGCCGGTTTGCCCGGTGGCGGCGAAAACGCTGCTTAGCCCACGCCGTTGCGCCTCAAGATCGAGTTCCAGCGCCACGGTCATTTTACCCACCGCGCAATCAGAGCCGACGATAAGCACGGTATGACTACCGGAGCGATGCGGAATAAACCCGGCGACACGGTTTTGTGCAGCCGGACGACGCACATCCCAGATAGTCACTCCGCGCTTCTCCGCGGCGCTTCGCAATTCCTCATCATCCGCGAGGAAAACGTGCAGTCCACTCACGATATGTAAACCAGCATCAATGGCCGCGAGCAGTTGCCAGCGCCACGCGGCGGGCAACGCTCCGCCCATTGGCGCAATGCCAATTAACAGTGTATCGGGCTGATAGTGTAACGCTTCGTGAATATCATGTACCACTGGAATGCCCGCACCAATCGCGGCATCCAGCGCGTGAGCAACATCCTGTCCCGCCCTGGTGCTATCAATAACGGCAACCACTGTGTCTTTGCTGTACCGTATGACACCTGTCGCCGTTTTGCCATAGTGCCAGCTAAACAAACCTTCCGCCAGTATCGCTATACGTCGCATACTTTGCTCCCTGTTTTATCTAGATTAGATAACCGATCAATGTTGTTATTATATATGCTATAGCTAGCTTACAGAACCCCTGTACCCCGGCAAATAATTCTTGGCCCCTGAAGAAAATCCGCAAAAGCTATAGACGATGTGACACTTTCATGCTATCATAGAGGGCAATAAGCAACGCATGGATTACCTGAGAGGTGGAGCTATATGCATTTTAACCTGATTAACTGGTTGTTTACCGACCCATGTACGGCGACAGGCTGTACTGTGGCTGCGGCCGGCGTACCGGGAACGCCGCCGGAGACATTTCATTTTTACTGGCAGTGGCTGGTCTTTTGCAGCCTGGGCGTATTAATTGCCTTCTACTATTCAGTTGAAGGACGCAAGCGTTTTGTGAAAAACAAGCCTGTCGTCAAGTACATGCTTGATCGCTATCTTGGTTGGTTGGCTATCATCTGCATCATCGGCTATCCGTTGATCTTTTCACGTGCCTACCTCTATGAAGCATTCTTCGCGTGGCGTGTCTGGCGTTACCTCTGGCTGCTTGGTTTACTAGCATGGGCAATTGTCTGGATTGTCTATCTTGTGCGCAAGTATCCTAAAGAGCGTGCCAACTATCTCGCGTACCAGAATCGCCAGAAATATATTCCCAGAAGCGAGAAACGCAAGACTGCACCTTCTCGCGCTCGCTAAGCGAAGTCGAAGCGTATGCCATGTCAACTGTGCCAATAGTTCAGACTGCCTGCATCATCTTAGCCGGCGGGCGTAGTAGCCGTATGGGAACGGACAAGGCTCTTTTGCCGCTTCCAAATGCACCCAATAGCACATTTCTCGCGCACCTTGCGGCAACGCTTTCCTCATTGTGCGATGAAATAATACTGGTTGCACGCGATGAGGCGCAGGCCACACTGTACAGAGTAGCTGACGCCGGTATCCGAATTATTACCGATAAGGTGTCAGATAATGGACCTTTAATGGGTATCTATAGCGGCCTGCGTACCATCCAGGCCACGAAAGCACTGGTTATAGCAGTGGACATGCCTTTCGTACAGGCAGCCCTCGTTTCTATGCTCCTTGCCAGGGCAAACGCTGAGGTTATTACAGTGCCAGTGGTACATGCTACACCACAGGTGTTGTTCGCCGTCTACCCGCGCTCACACTTGCCATTGATTGAAACAACCATGGCACAAGGAAGACGTGACCCTCGTTCTTTGCTTGCCCGCGCACCAGTGCAATACATAGACGAAGCGCAACTGCGGGTGGTAGACCCACAATTGCGCTCGTTTATCAATATAAATACGCCAGAAGAATTGCGCTCGTATCTGTGAATGTTGTTTGGAGGCCAGGCACACAATCTCCCAGATTGCGTCCCGCAAGAGGATACCCGTGGTCTCCTTGCCTCCCTGTTAATCCTTGCCAACGCTTCTATCAATTTTGCCGCCATTGTTGAGCAGAATAGCACGGGCGCGTGATTTGCGCGTAATATTCTCTGCGTCGGGGAAACGAAGCGCGACGACGGTTTTCGCGTCCTGTGACGGCTTCTTCATCGTCGAAGCGGCTTTCGTTCTCGCTACATCCTGCCCAATATTGCCGCGCACAGGGCCTCGGCGCAACAATCCGATAACAGCGCCGATAATGATGCCAACGACAACGCCCGCGAGTGTTCCCGTTAGCTCCGGTATCGCACTAAAAGCGAAGTGCGCCGCGAAAGTGAGCAGACCCAATACGACACCAAAAATGATGCCGAGCAGGACAACCGTTGTTGGATTGGGACCTGAACGAGTCGTTTGCAGAAAGACGGAACTATGGTCGCTCTTCGGGCCATGTTCGCGAAACTGCCCACCCCGAACGACATCCGCCGCTAGCCTGAACACTTCATCACTACTAAAGCCCTCTTTATGTAATTTTGTCTCCGCGGCTTCCGCTTTTGTCTCATCGCTGAAGACCGCCAGCAAGTCATAATCGGCCTGTTGTTGCTGTTGTCGTTGCATTTATGAATACTCCTCGGTTGTGGTTGTACCTCTCTGCCACTGATTGCTTTGTCTATTATACCAAATTTGTGCGTCCTGGGAAGAGACTCGACGAGCCGCAGCGACGTGCCAGTCTTGTTCACCCGTTAGATGCTTTTGTCAATCGGCTTCATCGCGTTCGTACCAGCCCAACCACGTGGTTTTCTCCTTAATGGGAATGGGTTGGCGCTCGAGGCGAGGAATCGCGGGATAGCCAAGATAAAGAAAGGCCACAATATGGTCATCTGGCTCTACATCCAGCCACCGCTTGACTCGTGGGTCATAGGCGGCATCACCGGTGCGCCACATGGCCGCGAGACCAAGTTCTTCTGCTGTCAATAACATATTCTGCGTCGCAGCAGCAACGGCCTCGATGTTTTCGATTTCCAGCACATTGGACTGCTGTGGTTGCTCAGCCACGACCACAATCACTACTGGCGAGCGGAGCAGTTTGGTGCGCTCTTTATTGAGCAGAGCCACTTTTTTATCGTCAAGTGGAACGCCAGGTTCCCCAAGCCTTTCAAGTCTACGAGCAAGCGACACAGCCATGACTTCACCCAGTGCAGCGCGTGCTTCACCCGCCAACACAAAGAAGCGCCAGGGCTGCACCATATGATGGTTGGGGGCATGCGTTGCCGCCGTTAAAATCGTCTCTACCTGTTCGCGAGTCGGTCGCTGTCCAGTCATTTTGCCGATGCTGCGCCGTCGCCGGATGGTTTCAAAAACAGTCATGTAAAATTCTTCCTGTCACAAGGATTGGTAATTATTTCTACTATACAAGATAATGACCTGCATCAACAAGGGTTGGTATCATAGCCAGAAACAGGCATACAAACAGCATTGCACCACGTGCAATGCTGTTTGTATGCCTGTTTCTGGCTATGATACCTTGCACTGAACTGTTCAACCTTGCTTGAGCAAATTCCCCTCTATGCCGATTGAGGGCAGGAGTTGCGCCTGCGCCTGCGTGGTGAGCGGGAGGCCCCAAAGTTTGATGAAACCGAGCGCGGCAGTATGATCGAACTGGTCGCCGCTATCATAGGTTGCGAGCTGATGGTTGTACAGCGAGTGTTCCGACTTGCGCCCGACCACCATACAATGTCCATTCGACAGCTTCATACGCACAACACCGCTGACGTAACGCTGCGTACTCTGGACGTAAGCCGCCAGGTCCTGGTGCAAAGCACTGTACCATTGTCCATTGTAGATGAGACGGGCATACTCGCTTGCAACTACCTCTTTGAAACGCGCCTGTTCACGGCCCAATGTCAGACTCTCCAGAGCTTTATGCGCGGCATGCAGCACTGTGGCGGCAGGCGCTTCGTAGACTTCACGTGACTTGATGCCCACGAGGCGATTTTCGATGTGGTCAATGCGCCCGATACCGTATTCGCCAGCCAGTTTATTCAGCATCTCGACCAACACGACGCCGTCAATGTCCTCCCCATTCAGGGCAACGGGAATACCATGCTGGAAGGCAATCTCGACATAGGTTGGCTCAGGGGGTGTTTGCCCATGTGCGTGTGGATTGGCTGTCCAGGCAAACACCTCTTCCGGCGGCTCCTCCCAGGGGTCTTCGAGGATACCACATTCGACGCTGCGCCCCCACAAATTCTGGTCAACCGAGTAGGGGCTGGCGTTTGTGACGTTAATTGGAATCTCGTGCTGGGCCGCGTAGGCTATTTCGTTGTCGCGAGTCATGCTCCACTCACGCACCGGCGCAATAATCTTCAAGTCGGGCGCGAGTGTATTGATCGAGACATCGAAGCGCACCTGGTCATTGCCCTTGCCGGTACAACCATGTGCCACCGCGACCGCTCCTTCAGCACGCGCTACCTCAACCAGCAAACGCGCAATGAGTGGGCGAGCCAGGGCCGTTGCCAGGGGATATTCCCCCTCGTAAATGGCTCCTGCCTGTAGCGCGGGCCAGACAAAGTAGTTAACAAAATCCGCTCGCGCATCTACTATCATCGCTTTGACCGCGCCAATCTGTTCCGCTCGCGCCACAATAGCAGGCAAATCACGTTCATTGCCCACATCTATTGTGACAGTTATCACCTCCAGGTCGTAATGTTCTTTTATCCATCTGATAGCCACCGACGTATCGAGACCACCCGAATATGCAAGGACTACTGTTGCCATGTGTCTATTCCTTTCTCTTACTCTTCACACCCATGCTATTGTAGGGACCGATTTATCGCGTCCGCGTTGGGAAGGTACATTGTTGTACAAAATACGGACGCGATAAATCGGTCCCTACGTCGTTAATGCTTCTATCGCCTTCGTAAAGGCCTGTTCGCGAACCTCCCAGGACTCTTCTACCTGTTCGAGGTGGTGATGTATCTGGGCAAGGCCGAGATTGCCAGCGCCACCGAGATGGCCGCGTGCCGCAAGACGTTCTAAAAGTTGCTGCTGGCTCTCGACGGGTAGCGCTTGCTGGCGATCCAGTTGTGCCGTTACTTCAGCCCCAACGATGCGGTAGGCATCGCGGAAAGGCAAATTGGTGGTAGTCGTCAGTTCGTAAGCCCGGTCGGCGGCGAAAAGTTCGAAGGTACAGGCAGCAGTGAGACGTTCAGCGTTGACACCGATAGCACCCACGACCAGCGTACAAATGTCCAGGCTCTCCTGCACAAGGTCGAGTGCCTCCATGAATGGACGCTTGGTCTCCTGGTAGTCCATATTGTAACCAGAAGGCAGACCAGTGACAATACCCAGAATTTGCTGCTGCAAAGCGAGCATCGTTTGCGTGCGGGCGCGTACCAGTTCCATGACGCCGAGATTGCGCTTCTGCGGCATGATGCTGCTGCCCGTACAAAGCTCTTGCGGTATCGTGAAGAAGCCGTACTCCACTGTTGAGAAGAGCAGGATATCTTGCGCCAGTTTGCTCAAATCCAGCATAATTTGCGCCAGCGCCTGCACAATCGCGGCTTCAACTTTGCCACGGCTGTTCTGCACATAAATGACGTTGTGCTGCACACGCGAGAAACCGAGCAAATCGGCGGTATATTGACGATCAATGGCGATGGGAACCCCATAACCGGCGGCAGAGCCAAGCGGCGACTGGTCATTGAGCGCATAAGCCGCCGCCAACAGTTGCTCATCGTCCAACAGTGACTCGGCGAAGGCGGCGGCCCACAAACCCATTGATGAGAGCATAGCACGCTGCATATGCGTGTAACCTGGCATGGGTACATCGGCATGGGTACCTGCGAACTCCAACAAGACAGCGCAGAGATGAGAGAGTTTGTCGGCAACGCTGTGCAGTTGCTCTTTCCCATACAGACGCAAGTCTACCAACACCTGGTCGTTACGCGAACGCGCCATGTGAATTTTCTTGCCCGCAACGCCAGCCGTAGCGGCAAGATAGTTTTCGACACTTGTATGCACATCTTCATCAGAAGGCGCAATGGTAAATTCGTGCGTCTCTTCGAGCGCCAGGATATTACACAGGGCCTCTTTTAGCGCAACATGCTCAGCGTCCGTGAGGACGCCGATATGCGCGAGCATGGCGGCATGTGCCAGCGAACCCCACACATCGTGGCGAATCAGGCGAGTATCGAGGGCGCTGTTTTGCGCACCCTCGAACCGCTCTACCTGCTCATTCAAACGATAACTTTTTTGCCAGAGCTTCGGCATTATAGCATTCCTTCTTGCGCGATACCCGCAACTTTGTTGCGCCGCGCAATCAACTCATACGGCAAACCGCGAATATGCGCCGCGGGTGCGCACTCTTTCTGGTTGAAACTGGCGCTATTGATCGAACGTACATCAGGAAAGAAAAGGCCACTTGTTGATGTGCGTGCAATAATTTCAATAGTGCCTTTGTACAGGTCAACAATATATTCGCCATTGACAGCCTTCTGCGTGCTAGCAATAAAAGCGTCAATGGCATCTTTCAACGGGTGGAACCATTCGCCGTGATAGACCATCTTCGCCCATTGCGCGTCAAGCTGCCGTTTCAGCTGTATCTCCTCCTTGGTGAGGCAGAATTGCTCAAGATCACGATGCACTTTGAGCAGAATAGTAGCAGCCGGAGCCTCGTAAATCTCGCGTGATTTCAGCCCCATGATGCCATCTTCAAACAGGTCAATCTTGCCAATGCCGTTGGCACCACCCAGCACATTCAGCTGCTCGATAATCTGGTCAAGCGGCAATAGCTCACCATTCAGAGCAATGGGCAGACCATTTTGCCATGTCAGGGTAATCGTGGTGGCTGTATTGGGTGCCTTCTGCGGAGGTGTGAGCCAGAGCCAGATGGAATCGGGCAGTTTCGTATCCAGACCAATGCCGCCACTGGCAATTGATCGGCACCACATGGTCTTATCGTCGCCACCAGCAATCACTTCCTCAACTGGCACGCCGTAATGCTCCATCAGCAATTGCTCTTCGCCACGGGTAAGATCAAAATCGCGTACCGGCACAAAAATGGAGAGACCGGGCGCGAAGAGACTAAAGACGTTGTGCATACGATACTGGTCGTTGCCCTTACCGCTTGAGCCTTCCATCAAGGCATCGCAACCAAGCTCCAGTGCCTTCTGAGCGACACGAGCAGCAATCAACTGGCGCGTCATCGAAGTCGAGACGGGATAGCCGTTGTAATCGGAATTTGCCTGAATGGCCTTCGTGAGCCACTGCCCGGTAAACTCCTGCTTCACATCAATTACGACAGGCGTGATACCCAATTGCTGTGCCCGTGTGATACCTTGCTGAATCTCTTCTTCGCCCTGCCCCACATCAACGCTGATCGCCACAAGGTCGCTGGCATGATACTTTAGCTGCGAGAGTTTGACGCAGAGCGTCGAGTCGAGGCCACCAGAGTAGGCCAGGGCAATCTTTTTCCCCTGGGGAACATCTACCGAAGCGATTTTCTGCAAAGCGAGTTCAAGCGCACTACTGGCGACAACTGTTGTTTGTGTTCCGTGTGTCATGTCGAATACTCCTTCAACGGGTTACTTTGTGGAAGGAGCGAGGCACTAAAAAACTCCCGCCCCTTCCTTGACATTGAAGAAGGGACGAGAGTGTATGTTTTTCGTAATTGGCCTCTGGCCCATACACACCCGTGGTGCCACCCTGATTGTCTTTCTTGTTTCCCTTGACGTATCGCCCAACATCGGCAACGCCCAAACTACCGCAATGTAGCGAGAGTGGAAAGACCACTTTTTCTGGTTATTCTGCAGCCTGGGAACCACCCACCTGTTCCTACTTGTCTCTAGACGTTCTGCACGTACACGAAACTTTCTTCGGCCAGCCGCTCACGAAGGCGTTCTGAGCAGATGTATCCATTCCGACCTTCCACTCTCTATCGGATCGCTGGCGGGCACCTGTCTCATACTCTGTTCGTTCAACGCGGGTCAGCTTGTATGAACTTGTCTGGTATTAAGCATATCAGCAAATTGTCAAATTGTCAAATACAAATTTTGTAGCCCTTCCCTGCTTTAGCCAGAGCTGTTGCAAAGTCTTGATGGCGACCACAAGGGTACGCCAGGTCTCTTTCCAGTAATCTTGCAACAGTCCTGTTCAGGATTCCCGCTTTCCCGCTTTCCCGCTTTCAGCCTTGACAAAGTATTTATCTTCTGCTATAATTGTATCGTAACACGATATAGCGTCTCATTGCTTTTGTCCCGTTGTTCTGTATGTTGTCTCTTAAGCCTGAACACGTAGATGTATGAAATCCTGTATAGAATTGAGATAGAACGACGCATAGTGTTATGCGTCAAAGAGGCATCTGGAGACTTCCAGATACCAGGGAGTAAAAACATGTCAACGGTGACATCGCTTGTAAAAAGCGGCAAACGTAAGATCATCAAAATGGAGACTGTTGAGCCAGTAAAACACGAAAGAAGAGGAATAAAAGCCCGGCAGAAAACTTCTGCAAGCACTGGTGCCAGTGTTTTACCTCGGAGTTTTTTGGGGCGACCCGATCCAGCAGGGCCGCGAAATTTCCTGGGGCGACCCGATCCAGCAGGGCCACGAAATTTCCTGGGGCAACCCGATCCAGCAGGGTCGCAGGACACTATCAGACCTCAACACGATGCTGAGACTAACATTCATTCCGATGAAAAAAGCCAGGCGGCAGCGAGTTAAGGACAGCATCTGCTATCTCAGACTGTGACTTCCCGGAAAGATTGGCACTGATACCCTTCTGATGATTGATAAATTTATCAATCATCAGAAGGGTATCAGTATTACACTCAGGTTCAATTTCACACCAACATCGGGGTTGGAACGATGACCTCAGTGCAAAGAAACGTCAAGAGCGAGCGTCAGGCAGCGCACACCACCACCGGCTTTCAGAAACTCAGTAATGGGCGATTCGCAGACCTCGTATCCCCATCTATTCAGGATACGCCCAACACGCAAAGGGCAATGTGGCATAATAACCACATTGTTCACTACAATAGAATTGGCGCAAAACGACAGGGCCTCATCTAATTCCAGCAGGAGAGGCTCAGGCACAAATTGCTGTACCATCTTGAAACTTTCGGGATGCCAGGCGTCGGGCGCGATAATGGCATGACGACTGTCAAGCGGACAGAAGCTGAGATCGAAATGATAGAAGCGCGGGTCTATCAAATGCACAGAATGCACTTCCACGCCAAGCGCCTTGCCCAACTCAGCGTGAGCGGCAAGATCGGTGCGGAAACCGTAACCGGCAAACAATCCATTTCCAACTGCGAAAACATCGCCGCAACCCTCGAAGGCAACCCCTGGCGCGAGCGGCAAATCAATCACCTCGTAGCCCCGCGCCTGGAACCATGCTGCGTCGTAAGCCGATTCGGGCTGACGCTCTGGATATTTGAAACGGCTGACTACAAAGCGTTTGCCGTCAACAGTTCCGGCATTAGCGGCGAACACAAGGTCGGGAACAGCTTCCTCCGGTTCCATCGTCTCCACGTTGCCGCCCGCTTGCCGAATATTGGCAACGAGATTACGCCACTGCTCGTAAGCTTTCTCTTTATTCGCTTGAATATCACGGTGCATCCACGGATTGATTTCATATAAAACGCCGAAATAATCCGGCGGACACATTAAGTACGAACGCCCCCACGTGAGTGGCCGCGCCTCAACTCCAGTACCCGCATTGCTCATTATTTCAGACTGGCTTAAACTATCCACCAGATTCTCTCCTTTTCATTACACACTCATATAGCAATGCGACGTACATACCCGCTATGGGTAACACAGCATCGCTCATGCGCAACATAAGCGATGCTGTGTTACGACAATTTTTATCGCCTTGTTGCTCTCATGTGCCGATAGCATAAAGGTACCCATCCATGTTGCCAATATAGATTACCCCGTTGGCAATGGATGCCCCACCATAGAAGAGAGAACCACTGTTAGTATCGTTGAAACGGTAGAGCGTTGTACCCGAAGCTGCCGCAAGCACTACCAGGTCGGTACCTTCGCCGACTACCAGCACACCCGGAACTCCGACAACGGGTGCGAGTACTGGCCCACTATTGAAACAGCGTTGCCACAAAAAAGCGCCATTGCCTGGATTAATGGCACGCAGGCTGCCCTGACATTGCTTACTGCGAATAGTAGTATTGCCGCCTGCGGCATAGAGCGTTGTACCATCCCAACCCGCCGGGGAAATGCTGCCATAGCCGCACTGTGGGCAATCGCCTCCAACGGCTATCTGATCCTGCCATACAGGCCCGCTGCTTAGAGCGTCGCGCTGAAAAGCATAGAAGATGCCATTTTTGTTGGCAACTCCCACCATCAGCTTTCCACCACTATTAAACAGCGTTGGCGTACTGATGAAATCGCCATCGGAAGTTTGCTGCGCAGGTGGAATTTCCCATGCATCCACCAGCGACAGATTAGAAGCGTTGAGTTCAACAATTGCCGGCGAATGGTGTTCCGGCTTGCCACAATAGCCAGAATTGCCCGTCGCGAAATAGAGTGTGCCTGCTGCTGCATCAATAGCGACTGAGCCGGAAACGCCTCCTCCGGTGCAGCCAGCGGGAACAGTACTAAAAATGTGCATAATAGCGCCAGTAGCGGCATTGAGTTGCATCACTTGCCCTTGCACAAGCGGGCAGTCGCCAAAAGAAGCAACCCCTTCATAGATGCTGCCATTGAAGAGCGCCGGTGAACTCCAGAGAAAATGGGATGGTGATGAACCCAACCTTGTACTCCAGAGAATAGTACCTGTAACGGCATCAAGCGCATAGAATTTCGCGTTACCGCCGCCGACAAATAGCGTGGAATTTCCGCCAATCGTCGCCACTGTCGCTGTGCTGGAGACACCAACCTGGGAAGGATAACAACTGTTATCGGTCGTTGTTCCCAAGTTGCTCGCCCACACATCGTTGTTATTGAGGTCAGTTGCATTCTCCAGGCCGCTCCATGAACCCCAGTAAAGCATACTGTTGGCTACCACTGGCTGTGCCGAAATTGCTCCACTCGTCGTATGCGTCCAATACAACTTCAAGTGGGTAGCTGACGAAGGATTGAGAATAGTATCGGCCTGATTGAAACCACTGCGCCTGCTGGAAAACTGGTACGTGGGCCAATTCCCTCCCGCGGCATAGACTGCTGAATTCCCTATCCCAGAACTCAGCATACCCATCAGCAAGACGAAGACGCTCGCGAAAATCCATCCCCTCGTTGATCTCTCGCTAGTTAGACGTTGCATAGCCTTTGTTTCCCCCTATTATTTAATTCTGTACTATTTATAACGAAGAATAAAAGCGAAAAGTATACTCAACAAGGCACATATAAAACGAGTTGACTTGCGAATTGCGCATACGAAAGCATTATGGACACAATATGTCTGAATGATATGTTATCCCGTATTGCGCAACCCCGCCGCAATGCCATTGATAGTCAGGAGTACCGCGTAAGTCAATTGCGCCCGTTCGCGTTCTGCATCATTTGCCGTCTGTTCGGCGGCATCGTCCAACATGAGGGGACCACCGAGGGCACGCAGACGACGCAGCAGCGCAACTTGATAGTAGCTCAACGGATCAACATAAGGGTTGCGCAGACGAATGGAACGTTGTAGAACGGGTGTGTTATCAAGCAGGGACTCACTGCCAATAATGCGTAATACGATGGAGCGCGTGCGTTCGTACTCTTGCTCAATTTGTTGCGTGAAGTGGTAGCGGAGCGCCTCGTCTTCTACCAGCAGCGAGTAGTGGCGGGCAATATGCATATCCGCCTTTGAGAGTGTCATCTGCAAATTGTCGAGGAAGGCCCGCATGAAAGGCCACGAGCGATACATCTCCTGGAGCAGCGCCAGCCGTTCGCCTTGCTCCGCGATATATGTCTCCAGCGCGAGACCGACGCCGAACCAGCTTGGCAGAACGTAGCGGCTTTGCATCCAGGAAAAGACCCAGGGAATGGCACGCAACTCTTCGATGGCGCGACCCTGTGTGCGGCGTGCCGGACGCGAACCGATATTGAGCCAGCCCAGTTCAAGAATTGGCGTTGCCTGCTCAAAGAAACGCAAGAAATCCGGGTCTGCATAAATCATGTGCCGGTAATGGGTGTAGGCGTTCGCCGACAACATCTCCATCGTCTCTATCCACGCGAGCGGCGTTTCAGCAGGCATGTGAGAGTGTATGAAGGCGTTCTGTGGAATGCTGGTCTGCGCAACACCGGCAACAACCAGTTCCAGACTGCGCAAGGCGATGGCTGGCAGACCATACTTGAATGACAGCATCTCGCCCTGCTCGGTGATACGAATATGCCCGTTGACAGTGCCAGGCGGTTGCCCCAGAATGGCCTCGTAAATTGGCCCTCCGCCGCGCCCGATAGCGCCGCCGCGCCCATGAAAGAGCGTGATGCCAATCCCATGACGCTCGCCCAACGCGGCAATGCGCGTCTGAGCCTGGTACAATTCCCAGCTTGAAGTAAGAATACCGCCATCTTTGCTGCTGTCGGAGTAACCCAGCATCACCTGCTGGCGGTCATTACAGCTTGCCAGCCAGGCACGATAATTGGGGTGCGTAAACGCGCTGTCCAGGATAGCGGTACAATTGCGCAAATCATCAATCGTCTCAAATAGCGGCACAATGGGCAGACCGACGATGCCCATCTCTTTGCAGAAAAATTGCACTTCAAGTAAATCGCTGAGCGTGCCAGCCATGCTGATAATGTAACAGGTGATAGCCGATGTGCCAAACTCTTCCCGTGCGCGGCGCATCGTTGCAAAGGTATCCAGGACACGGCGCGTCTCCGCGCTCAATTGTAGTTCGGAGCGAGGCAAAATGCGTGGGTCACTCAGCAAGTATTCCAGCATACGCACGCGCTCATGCTCATCCAATGTCATGTAATCGTCAGTGAGCAGACCAGTAACACGCAACAGTTCTGCCAGGGCGGCAGCGTGTTGCTCGCTATGCTGCCGCACATCGAGGGCGGCAAAATAGAAGCCGAAGACCTGCACCGAACGTATAAGCGTTGCCAGTTGTCCCTCCGCGATGGTTTGTTCACCATCGGCCAGCAAACTCTCCTGGATAAGGCGCAAATCAGCAAGCAAAGCTTCAACAGACGGATACCCAACGGTTTTACCGCTATCTTCCTGTTGCCCTGTCGTTTGCATCATCCCTAAGCGCATCCACATAAATGAAAGCTTGCGCCGGTACGGTTCTTGCGCCGTTTGCGAACCAAGCTCGCGGTCATAATCAGGCAAAAGAGCGACATCTTGCGCGAGCGACACCTGTAATGCTGGAGTAATGGTACAGTGTTTGAGCGATTGTGAGAATTGCTGCGCCATCGCCTCGATGGAGGTACGATAATGCTCAAGAATATGGTTGCGTTGCAGGTGCAAGGCCTCTTGCAACGTTTTCGCGCCGACATTGGGGTTGCCATCCTGATCGCCGCCAATCCACGAACCCAGGCGCAGAAATGGCGGCACGTTCAGTTTTGCTTCGGGGTATGCCTCAGCAAGATACTGCTCAAATTCGGCATACAGTTCCGGCACGGTCGCATACAGAATCTCGTCGAGATAGTAGACACCCATCTTGATTTCGTCCAGAGGCCGCGGACGCACATGCCGTATGGCGTCAGTGCGCCACAGCAGGGCAATCGTACTTTCCAGATCGCGCTGCCAGACCAGACGCTGGCGCGGCGTCATATCATCAACGCGATCATGAGCCCCCAGCAACGTATCAACATAGCGCGATTTGACGATCAGGCTACGGCGCGTCGCCTCGGTCGGGTGCGCCGTAAAGACAAGTTCTATCGAAAGCTGATCCAGCAAATGCTGTATCGCCGCTTGCGAAAGCTGGTTATCTTTGAAAAATTCCACCAGTGCGGCGAGCGAACCGCGTTGCGCAGCGGTTTCATCAATCGCTTCATGAGAGCGGCGGCGTCTTGAGCGATGGTGCTGCTCGGCGGAATTAACAAGGTGAAAATAGACGGTAAAAGCGCGTATCACATCAATGGAGGTTGTCAGGTCGCAACCATCCACAATATGCGTTATTTCCCGGTCAAGCGTTGCTATCTCAGCCAACAAAGTAGCTCTACCATCTTTGTCCATTGCTTGCGCATACAGCAAATCGTCTTCACATTTGCGCAAACGGCGACAGGCGTTGCGCAACCGTTCCACCGTCTCAAAAACCGCCGTACCGCCATGTTGGCGAATAGCCTGTCCCAACGCATCTCCCAGCATGCGAATATCATGGCGCAGAGGAGCATCTTTCTCCGCACGGTTTTCCTGTTCCAACATGGGTAGTTTCCTTTATGCAATATATGATGAACATGAAAATTCTTATGCGGCACTGCATTGTTGACTTCGCCATCTTTCCCCTATTCTAACACATCCTCATCAAGCATGAGCAAAATCAGGGTGGTCACACACACAGCAATAATTTGCCAGCTCTCAAATATGTGAAGTGATGCCAACTATGTGCATTTTATACGAAAGATGGGATGGTTTTCTGCTAATTTATTCGACATTTTCTTTTCTTGTCAACTAACTAATGCAAATTAAGCTCGGTTTATGCATATTGCACAAATTATTATTGATATACTTCTCATATTTTATCCATACCTTCAGTTATGGAACAACGCTATACTATACTCAGGAAAAGAATAGCCAACGCAGTGCTTGCGACCCGGCTTTTTGTGTGAGCAACGAGAGCCACAATAAAGATGGTGACGATGCCATTGGTACGAGTTTATTGTGTAGATTGCACAAAAAGGAGCTAATTGTGGCAACGCAAACATCGGGCGAAACTTCCACTGGGATGAAGCCCACTCTTGGACTCACCGGAGTCACCATTAACGCTATGGCGCTGATTGCGCCAGGTGCTTTCCTCTGGACAACCTATCAGCTACAGGCCGCGCCGGGATCGGCAATGAACATGTGGTTCGCCGTCTTTGTCGCCACCATCATCGCCCTCTTCACGGCCACTGCCTATGCCGCACTGGCGAAACGCTATCCAGAAGCGGGTACCGGCAGTTCATACTACTTTGCTGAAGCGTCGGTCTTACAGCAAGAAGAGCATCGTCATTTCAAGTTCGCTCGCCTCAGCAAATTTGTCGTAGGCTGGGCCTCTCACCTGTACTACTGGGTTTACCCGGGCGTCATGGTCGCCTTCATGGGTACCCTCATTATCTACATCGGGCAAACCTTTAATCCTGGTTTTGCCAGCGCATCCTGGGAAAAAATACTGATTTGTGTGGCTTTCGCCGCTGTCGTTGGTGCTATTGCTTTTGTGGGCGTAACTGGCTCAACAATGGCGAACATTATCATCAACGTCATTCAAATTCTCGCCCTGGTCGTCTTCTCGGTACTGGCGATTGTCTTCCGCGCACAAAACCCGGCGTTGTCCTACGCTCATGCAAATGCGGCAAGCGTCATTTTGCCACATAATTTCAGCGGTCTCATCTTTCAATCCACGATTGCCATTCTGCTTGTGGTCGGTTTCGAGTCCGCGACGGCCTTAGGGGCAGAGGCAAAGAATCCGGCACGCGATATTCCACGCGGCGTCTTGCTCTCACTGGTTATCCAGGCTGTCATTTTCTACTTCTTCGAGTACTTCGCCGCTAACTTCTTCGTTGGCGGTTTCTACTCTAACGCTTCGGGCAAAGGCTTTGCTGCCGCTTACGGCAGTAGCGCCCCTATTGGTGATATGGCAACCATCATCGGCAACAAATTGCTCGGCGGCAATGGCACCGCGTTCGCTATCATTCTTGCCGCTACCGTCGTGATTGCTCTAATTGGTACCGCGCTCTCCTGCCTTAATACCGGCGTGCGCGTCACCTATGCCATGGGCAAAGATACCGAATTGCCGCTCGTATTCGGCTTTTTACATGGCAAGTATCGCACGCCACACGTGGCAGTAATCGTCCTCACCGTTATCTCAGCCGCTATCGGCTCCTACGGTGTGCTTAGTATTGACAACGTGACACAGATCACGCTCATCTCAAATATTGGCACACTCCTGCTGTACGGTATGACCTGCATCATCTGTGTCGTAGCCTTCGTTGGTTTTAAAGGGCGCGGCATTTTCAGCACCATCATCGCGCCTCTGCTAGGCGTCCTCCTGAATGTAGGAATGCTCTTCGGCATTCTCTACTTCGCCATCACAGGTGGTGGTTCGACTCAGGTAGATACCATTATCGCCGGCGTCTTCAGCGTCGCATGGCTCGTCATCGGTTTCGCTTTCCTATACTTCCGACAAGTGAAAACGGGCGTCCACATCTTACACCCGGAGGATTACAAAGAGCAAATAGGCGCAAATGCGTCAGCAGCTGTTCCTTCAATGGTCACAGAGTCACTGCTTTCACGGCTCGCTTATGACCTCCAGGTCTCAAGTATGGTATACTGGAGACATAGAACAATCCCGGTAAATGTGGGCAGACATGCGAGCTTAGGAGATTATGGCAACAACATATACACCCGGCACGCCAATAGACCATTATGAAATCATCCGCTTGCTTGGACATGGCGGCATGAATCGCGTCTACCTCGCACGCGATCTCAATAACCAGCAAACGGTGGTGCTTAAATTCCCCAACGACGACTTGATTGGCAATATCGCCGTCTTTGAACGCTACAAACGTGAGACCGAGATTGGCAGCCTTCTTCAACATCCCTACATTCAGCATCTTTTGAACAACAACGAGGAGCGACGCGAACAATACATCGTCGTGGAATATATTGAGGGTCGCACATTGCGTGAGGTGCTGGAAGACTATGCCGATCAACCAATGCCGACATCGGAGGCCATCCGTATCACATTGCAACTATGCAACGCCCTGGACTACGCGCATAAACACGGCGTCTTTCATCGCGATATCAAACCGGAAAATGTCATGATGCTGGAAAATGGTGATATCAAAATCATAGACTTTGGCATTGCATTGTTAGAGGGCGCTCGCCGTGTCACCTGGCGCGGCCTTTCCAGCACAGTCGGCACGCCTGATTACATGTCACCGGAACAGTTGCGCGGTGAGCGCGGCACCGCCGGTGCGGATATCTATGCCGTTGGCGTCATGCTCTACGAAATGCTGTGTGGACACACACCTTTTGAAGGCGAAAACGTGTTCGCCATCATGAACCAGCATGTTTCGCAAGACCCGCCCTCCATTTTGCAATGCAACCCCAAACTGTCGCCCGAACTGGCAACCGTCATCATGCGTGCCATTCGCCGTAATCCGGCGAAACGCTACGCCAATATCGAAGAGATGATGCACGACCTGCAACACCTCGACGAAGTTACGCCTGTCCCCTACACGCCCGAAACCCCAAAAGCCGGCGGCCGCTACCGCCAGGCCATCATCATAACACTGGTCATTATCGCTATCTGTCTGATAGTTATCGCGTTCGGGGTACTGGCGCAACTGGCACATAGTGGGATTCACTAAAAGCTAAGATGTGCCTTTCAATGGAAGTAACGGCGAAAGTACTAGAGCAATATTATCAAATCAAATGTAGCTTTTCTCAACCTCATAGGTAGTTTGCTGTAACGATAGAACAGAGATAGCTCCATTGCATGCGCAGTTTAGTACAGGGTTTCACATTTGGATATTCCCATTTTTAGCTTTTGAGTTGATGTACTATCAGACTTTGTGTCCCAAACATGTGAATCCGTCTCATAGTGAAAGTGCATTTTCCATTATAGAATAGTTGATCTTAAGAGGTTAGTCTCAACGTGTCGATACCAGTAGAGTTAGCATGTCACAACCTTGAGCTTATTCGATGTGAGATAAAAACTTATCAATATCCACTCTATTCTTCAAACCAATGCTGATTTCTAGCGATGTCCCCAACAGGAATAATATTTTGAGTGACAACCTCTCTATACATAGCTTCAACTAAAGGTACTAAAACACGAGGATATTTTTCGGGGTATTGAGCAATCTCTTCAGCAGCTTGTTTAGAAATTACCGATTCTTTACTGCGAATTCTGATATTGTATCCTAGATCTAAAATAACGCCTTTGGCATAGCTATTTTCAATCGTTGTAAGAGCTTGTTCCCAATGATTTGGATCAATTGAAGCTATTTGAAACGCCGTTTCTTGACAGAATTGTAACACATACTTATCAGCCCCTTGATAGTTAAAAAGATATTTTTGATAAAGAACAGCTGTATCTTCTGATTTTGTTCGTATTCCAAGTGCTGTAATTGTTCTTGGAGACAAATTTACCGGTAATTTCGTATCATCAATAGAGAGTCTATTTCTTTCTAAATCTACATTCGAAATAGAGACAGCTTGCTTAAGTGAACGAACTAATCGTAGCCAATTTTCAACAGACATCTGATTGAAAACCGCATCTATATCCTCAACTAGATGAGTGATAGTACTTGAGCTTCCCCAAGTCAAAAGTACTAGTAAAATGAACATTTCATCTTGGTCAGTAAGAGCAGTTTCTAACTGCTTTTTCCACCAATCAGGTACTCCTGCTCTTAACCTTGCATAGCGGGTACGTTTACAAAGGGATTTTGAACTATCTAATAAATCCGGGAAGTTCCTACAAGTTTCTTTAGGAGATTTAATTCCACTCGCTATATTTGCAAAATGAAAATTCAGCCATCGTTCTCCCCATAACATGCGAAGCTTCTCTACTATTTTATCCCACGATGACAATTCAGTTGCCCATTCCTTTGCTGTCCTTTTTAGTTCTATTTGGACTAACTCAACAACGCTTAAAAGATTGTCGAATTCATTTGAAGTAAGGTTTTTCCCATTCAGAGGTTTTTCCATTTCTGTAAAAACTAAACCTCTTCGTTTCCAGTGTTCATCTAACGGTATTGGTTCTGGATTTTGAAAAGCCCAAACGTATCGTAATACATTCATTGTCTGTACAAATGACTCTAAAATTGTTTTAGATTTTAATCGGAATGGAACAGTAAAGTCTCCAGCTAATACGGAGTCCATTAAGATTTTACAATGTTGTTCAAATCTTGAAACATTCTCTAATTGCGCAGCCCTGAAAAGATATTTAATTCGCTCCAAGTTGTCAGGATCATCAGACAGAAGCTTCTCAACATCATTTTGATTTATTCGCGGAAGGGCTTGAAGATAAAGACCGTAGTGAAACCAACGTGTACGTTCTTCCCCAAGTACATGTAAAGCTTCTTTGTACCATAATTCTTTACTCTCTTGCAATGTGGAGTTTGCCTTGATCAAATTACAAAATAAGTTCACGTAATCTTCCGCATAATTGTTATGTAACTCGGCAAAACAATACTTTACTAATTCGTTCTGACCACAATCTTTGGGTAAGGTTAATGAAACCGATGTGGGAGAATATTGATCTTGTGCCGATGAAAAATATTTTAGCCCTAATTTGCTGAAGACAAGATTGAGTACATCTTTCATCGCCCTCTTATGCTGAGCAAAAACAGAGTCTGATAGCAAAGTGGCAGCCAAAATCTTTGGATGACTGATATAACAATACCCTTCTTTTTGTGCTAAATCTTGAAGCTGGTAAACCAACGAAGGAAGTTCCCCTGGGTTATAGAAGCCTGCATAGAATCTAGTAACATTCAACCAGTAAAAGTTCATTGAAATTGCCTCGAAACGATCGAGAATAGTACCCCTAGATTTAACCCCTGGAGATGGATGGGGTGCAGTCTTGTATAAAAACCTTGCGACAAAATATTCTCTAAGAGGCTGAACCTCAAATTCAAAGGTACCCTGTACTCGAGAAACAAGAAAACAAATTCTGTCTACTGTACTAATAGAGAGTTTCTCGGCAAGATCTATATCAAGATCTTCTTTTAGAAGATAATCCATTAGAAGACGTTTTAGTCTTTCATTGTTCACGCTTCCTCTGTCTCGCCCTTGTTCCGCTTCAGAATGTAAAATCCAAGCAAGATAGCCATGGATATTTATTAAAAGAGTCCGATTTTCCCGTACAATTATATTTTTATCAGCCTCGCGATCAAAGAAACGTTCAACATAGCTATCATAAAGAGCAGTTCTCTGATCCGGTAAAGAAGGGCCACGAAGATGAATGAGAGTAAGTAGAATTGCCAATTGCATGGGGTTAGTTGCTAGATCACGTAAATGAGGCTGATTAAGTTTTTCCTTTAGGATCCGTTTGACCTCGGCTCCATCACGACTGTCCAGTGCTTGAGAATTAACCCATTTAGTTGCATAATCATTAATTTGTTTTACCGTAAGCGATGTTAATTCGAAGTGAGGAAAGAGCTTTTCTGAAAAGCTGAAAAGCCTGGTGAGTTGGCAAAGGCAGCAGGACGGCTTGTTACTATAACCTGCAGTGAAGCAGCTATTGTTTTAAGGCGCTTGGCGCATGTAGTCACTTCTGTAACCACTTCCTGCCTTTTTGAAATATCGGCAACCTCATCAAATCCATCCAGCACCAACAACAAAGAACTAAGCTTTGCAACAGTATGCAAATCACTTACAGAAAAAGGAGCCCAACCTGAATCATATCTAATCTGATATGCTAGAAATGCTTCAAGTGATTTATACCACCCTTCTGGTTTCCCTTCTTGTTCCTCCGAAGAAAAAGGGTCCTGCCCATCAAGCCATGTTGCGTAATCTCGCAAATCAATTTTGATTGGTATACGTAATGAAGATGGCCGGTGGTATGATGGTATTGCATCCATATTTTCTTTCAGGATACGCATGCGATACATTTGACAGACAAACTGAACTATAGTAGATTTCCCTTGTCCCGGCGCACCTTCTAGAACAATTAGTGGTACCTCCTGTTGTACAATAGGATGAAATAGCATTACTGCAGCTCCTAGAGAATGGCGTCTTTCTCTTGAAATCATATATCGTGAATCTAGTGATGTCAGTGGTTGATCAGAAAGACCAAGATCGTCTACTTCACCATAATTACGCATAATATTGTGTAGAAAGTGAGCTTGATGGCGTCCTTCTTGATTATCGGTTGGTTGAATTGGCACATCAATAAATAAATCAAGAAGTTTACTTTGTATCAAGCCTCCTTGTTTGAAGCGAACTACCTCATCCTTTGAATATTGTACTTGGACGAAAGCTTCAATCACAGAGATTAGTTTGTGTCTGTCCTCTGTTAAGCCATTCTCAAGCAAGTAACGCAGCATGTCTAGAGCAGTTATTATTTCTGGATATGCCCACTTAAGATCCCAAGAATTATCGAGTCTACGATTTATGTCGTCACGCCACCAACAAGTAGAGGGTATCTCTATTACATCGCTAAGGATTTTGTTGACTTTATCAATAGAGCCAACATCCAGATGCGCTGTACCTCGAACATTGGTCAACAGGTAATACGCTTTTGCTCCTTTGGGGATAAGTTTACTAACCTTAGGTGCTTCCTCCTGTAAAATATCCTTTAACCACTTATGAGGCTGGTCAGGTTGGTGTTTTACTTGTTTGATTTGAAAAACTATAAATTCTTTTTTGTCTTTACTGGACTGATAGTATACAACAGCGTCCCGACCTCCATCTTGTTGTCCAATGGGAAAGCATTGAACATTAGGATACTCCTTAATAAGAAGAGACTGACATAATTCTTGGAATCTTCCGGAATCAAGATTTTCATATTGATAATCCATGGTAATTTTCCTTCTAGAAGCACAGTGCTATAGTAGTAAGTAACAAACTTGAAAACGTAGCCGATACTCCACAGGACAGTACTCTTTTTAATAT
>Ga0307372_10001433_pt1 | contig 41687 bp, 22 predicted proteins | sample OX1MG_FD_202533 | JGI IMG/M metagenome (GOLD analysis project Ga0307372, IMG submission 202533) | Soil microbial communities from Risofladan, Vaasa, Finland - OX-1 | ecosystem: Environmental > Terrestrial > Soil > Coastal area > Acid sulfate soil | place: Finland: Risofladan, Vaasa | collected...
GACGCGCGCCACCCGCTATCTGGCCAAGCTCTGCCCCAGCCACCGCTTTTCCGCGGCAAAACGTCTCATTCTCGGCCGCGTGAAGTATAAATGCCGCTCGCGGCAACGACCCGCCCGTCATGGCGGTCGGTTCTTCCAAGCGGACCGGCTAGCAAACCGCCGGCCTTTGGCGGTATCGTTAGTATATTGTCGACTTCCGGCTCATCAATGCTTTTTTCGCCCACGAGGTGAGTTCGATGCGTTCACTTTCGAGTGGCCCGCCGTTGGGCCTTTGTTGGATTGCCGCCGCGTTGGCAACCGTCGCCACCTTCGGCCCACGCGGTTTGGCTGACGATGCCGACAACTCCCTGCCGGTCTCGGTGGAAAAGCTCTTCGAAACCGTGCGGCCGTCGGTGGTGGTGATCAAGTTCGCCGGACGCGACGGCACACGCGACGGGCTGGGAACCGGATTCATCGTGGGCCGCGACGGGCTCATCGCCACCAACCTGCACGTGATCGGCGAGGCCAGGCCGATTTCGGTCGAGACCGCCGACGGCCAGCGTCACGAAGTCACGGCCATCGAAGCCTCCGACCGCGCCGCCGACCTGGCCTTGGTCCGCATCGACGCTCGCGACCTGCCCGCTCTGGAACTGGGCGATTCCGATACCCTCAAGCAAGGCCAGCCGGTCGTGGCCGTCGGCAACCCGCACGGGCTGAACCACAGCGTCGTGACCGGGGTCGTTTCCGGGCAACGCGAGATCGACGGCCGGCAGATGATTCAGCTCGCCATACCGATCGAGCCGGGCAACAGCGGCGGCCCGCTCATCGACCTCGAAGGGCGAGTCTACGGCCTGCTGACCATGAAATCGCAGGTCACGGCCAACCTCGGTTTCGCCGTGCCCGTCAATCGCCTGAAGCCGCTGATCGAGAAGCCCAATCCGGTTCCGATGGACCGCTGGCTGGCCATTCGCGCACCCGACCCCAAGCAATGGGCGCCGCTGTTCGGCGGCCACTGGCGTCAGAAGGCCGGAAAGCTGCTGGTCGACGGCGCCGGTCAAGGCTTCGGCGGCCGCACGCTCTGCCTGGCGCAACAAGCGGTGCCGGAGTCGCCTTACGAGTTGGCCGTGTGGGTGCGGCTCGACGACGAAGCCGGCGCGGCGGGTCTGGTTTTCGCCAGCGACGGCGGCCACCGCCACTTCGGGTTCTATCCCAGCGCCGGCAAACTGCGGCTGACGCAGTTCGACGGCCCCGACGTCACCACCTGGCACGTGCTCGATGAACGTGCCAGCCCCGACTATTTGCCCGGCGATTGGAACCGGCTCAAAGTGCGCGTCGATCGCGAGAAGGTGCTGTGCTACGTCAACGGGCGGCTGCTGATCGAATCGACGCAGGCCCAGCCGAACCCCGGGCGTGCCGGCCTGGCCAAGTTCCGCGATACGCGGGCCGAATTCAAAGGCTTCGAATTGGCCAAAGAAATCGTGTCGCCGCAAATCGACGCGGCGCTGGCCGCGAAGGTTGAGAGCTTATTGGGCAGCTTGCCGGCCAAGGGCGAAATCGATGCCGACGCCATCGAGCGACTGGCGCCCGAGGGCGAGCTGGCCGTCGTCGCGCTGCGCGAACGGGCCAAGCTGCTCGACCAACAAGCGGCCAGGCTGCGCCAACTCGCGGCGGCCGTGGCCGAGCAACGCGTGCTGGCCGAACTCCGCAAGGAACTGGACCAGGACGAGGGCCAGGTCGATCTGTTGCACGCCGCTCTGCTGATCGCCAAGCTCGACAACGACGATGTCGACGTGGCGGCTTACCGCCAGCAGTTCGAGCGGCTCGCCGACGAGCTGAAATCGCGCTTGCCCGCCGACTCCGATGACGACGCACGGCTCAAGACGCTCGACGAGTTTCTCTTTACGCACCACGGTTTTCACGGCAGCCGAGGCGACTACTACAATCGCCGCAACAGTTACATCCATGAAGTGCTGGACGACCGAGAGGGGCTGCCGATCACGCTTTCGCTGCTGTATACGGAGCTGGCCCGGCGGCTGGGCCTGGATGTGGCAGGGGTGGGGCTGCCGGGCCATTTTGTGGTCGCCTGGCAACCGGCGGAAGGGGAACGACAATTGATCGATGTGTTCGACCGCGGCCAACGTCTGACTCGCGAGCAGGCGCAATCGCGGGTGTTGGCCACGACCGGCCAGCCGCTCGACGACGAGCAGCTCAAGCCGGTCGAAAAGCGGGCCTGGCTGGTGCGGATCCTGCGGAACTTGCAGTCGCTCGCCGGCCGGGGCCGCGACCTGCCCGCGCTGTTGCGATACCTGGATGCCATTTTGACCATCTTGCCCGACTCGGCCGACGACCGCATGTATCGCGCCTTTTACCGCTATCAGAACGGCCAGGGGCGGCTGGCGCTGGACGACGTCGATTGGCTGCTTTCCCACGAGCCGCCGGGTATCGAGCTGGAGCGCGTGGCCGAGCTGCGCGACGCGATTCTCCGCCGCGCGGAGTAAGGTTGCCCCCGTTTCTCGCGGCCAAGTCTCTGTAGGGAACGGACTCCGTGCCGTTGCGAGCGCGCGGAGCGATCATCGAAATTCGGCGGAACGGCACGGAGTCCGTTCCCTACCGAGACTTCGCAGACTCGCACGCGAAAGCGTTCCTGCACCGAGGAGTAAGGTTGACCCACGGCGTTCATCCCGCTACAGTCCGCCGTCACAATTCGGCAGAAAGCGGTAAGGGCCATGAGATGAGTTTGTCTGGACCACAGTCGAAAGCCTGTTGGGTCTCGTGGCTGGCTTGCGCGCTGATGCCGACGTTGGCAACGGCGGCCGACTACCCTCCGCCTGGTCTGATGCGGCCGAACTCGTCTCCCGCCACCCAGTTCGCCGACAGCCCCGATCTTTCCAACGAGCCGGCGGTCGCGGAAGCGGCGCCGTCGTTTGAAGGCCAGATCGCGCCGCAGCAGCAGTGGCTCGACGCGCCCGCCGATCCTTGCCAGCCTGCGTGCCCTTGCGCGCCTGCCCCGCTTGTGGAAGGCCCGCCTCCCGACGCCAGCCCCCTACGGCGATTCATCTGGAATCACGCACCGGAAGGAGTCGTGCCTTACTGGGGACCGCGCACGCCCGATTATCGCAAGGACTTTGGCTTCGGTCGCCCCTTGCCGCCCGGAAACGGTTGGCGGTCGCAGCCTTTCTCCATCAGCGGTTTTGCGGGTGCCACGAACGGCGGGCCGCTGATCCGCAACCACGTCGATGAGTTGCCCAGCGCCTACGCGGGGGCCAATTTCGGCTGGGACTATGACCATTTCTGGGGCATTGAAAAACGGCTCGGCTTTGGCGCCCTGAACCTGACCAACGGACTGCACCAGCGACTGCCGCAAACCGGCCTGAGCGTGACCGGCGAGTACCGCGTGATGTTCTATCCCTTGGGCGACACGCGCTGGCGGCCTTTTCTCACCACCGGCATCGGCTGGAGCGACTTCTATTTCTACGACGACTTTCATCACCGGCACATCAACACGCTGTTGAGCTTTCCCTTCGGCGTGGGCCTGAAATACCACTGGAGCGACCACTGGGCCTTGCGGATCGACCTGATGGATGAACTGACGCTGAGCAGCGCCCAGACTTCGACGTTCAATTATGTGGCTCTCACGGCCGGACTCGAATTCCGCTACGGCAAGCGGCTGTTGAACATGCCTTGGCACCGCAAGTAGGGACCCTGGCCCCACCCTACGTTGCTCTTTTCCAGACCAACACCGCCAGCGGCGGCATGGTGACGTTCAGCGAATGCGAGCGGCCGTGGACCGCGATCGGAACCGCATCGGCGCCGCCGGCGTTGCCCATGCCGCTGCCGCCGTAATACTCGGCGTCGCTGTTGAGCACTTCGCGCCAGTGGCCACTGGTCGGCACGCCTAGCCGATAGTTGTGCCGCGGCACCGGCGTAAAGTTGCACGCCACCACGATGCCTGTCTGGTCGGTCTTGCCCCGACGCAGATAGTTGAGGATGCTGTTCTCCGTATCGCAGCAATCGATCCACTCAAAACCGCCGGCCTGTACGTCTTTCTCGTACAGCGCCGGCTCTTGCCGGTAAACGCGATTCAGGTCGGCCAGCCAGTTGACCACGCCCTGGTTGCGCCGGTCGTCGAGCAGACCCCAATCGAGCTGCCCCTCGTGGTTCCATTCACGCCGCTCGGCGAACTCGCTGCCCATGAACAGCAGCTTCTTGCCGGGCAAGGTGAACATGTAGCCGTACAACAGCCGCAGATTGGCGAACTTCTGCCATTCGTCGCCCGCCATCTTGTTCCAGATCGACCCCTTGCCGTAAACGACCTCGTCGTGCGAGAGCGACAGCACGAAGTTCTCTGAATACTGATACATCGCCCGGAACGTCAACGCTTTGTGCTCGAACTTGCGATAAACCGGATCTTTGGCCATGTAGTGCAGTGTGTCGTGCATCCAGCCCATGTCCCACTTCATGCCAAAGCCCAGTCCGCCCACGTACAGCGGCCGCGAGACCATCGGCCAGGCGGTCGATTCCTCGGCGATCGTCTGCACGTCGGGACAGGCCCCGTACACCTGCTGGTTCATCTGCCGCAGAAAGCTGATGGCCGCCAGGTTCTCGTTGCCGCCGTGCTCGTTGGGAATCCATTCGCCGGCCTTTCGCGAGTAGTCGAGATAGAGCATCGAAGCGATGGCGTCGACCCGCAGGGCATCGACGTGATACTTGTCGAGCCAAAAGACGGCGCTCGAAGTCAGAAAGCTCCGCACCTCGTTGCGGCCGTAGTTGAAGATGAAGCTCTTCCAGTCGGGATGGAAACCGAGCCGCGGGTCGGCGTGCTCAAAGAGGTGCGTGCCGTCGAAGTACGACAAAGCGTGCCCATCGGTGGGAAAGTGAGAGGGAACCCAGTCGAGAATCACGCCGATGCCGTGCCGGTGCAGCTCGTCGATCAGGTACATGAAGTCCTGCGGCGAACCATAGCGGGCCGTGGGCGCGAAGTACGACGTACACTGATAGCCCCATGACCCATAGAACGGATGCTCCATCACCGGCAAGAACTCCACGTGCGTGAAGCCGCAGCGTTCGACGTGCTCGATCAACTGCGTGGCCAGCTCGCGATAGCCCAGCCACGTGCCGTCGGGCTTGCGCCGCCACGAACCGAGATGCACTTCGTAGATCGAGATCGGGGCGTCCAGCGCATTGCGGCGATAGCGAGAAGTCATCCAATCGTGATCGCGCCAGTCGTAATCGAGCGGTTGCACGATCGAGGCGGTCTTCGGCGGCACCTCGCCATAGAAGGCAAACGGATCGGCTTTGTCGACGACGTAGTCCGCATAGTTCGATTCGACGCGATACTTATAAACCGTGCCGGGCCCGATCTGGGGCACGAAGCCCTCCCAGATGCCCGAACTGCCGCGCGACCGCAACGCGTAGCTTCCGCGGCCATAGGCTTCAACCGTGATGCGGCGGGCATTCGGCGCCCAGACGGCGAACGCCGTGCCGGCCGTGCCGTCGAGCGTGGTGGGATGCGCGCCCAGCTTTTCGTATAGCCGGGCGTGCGTTCCCTCGTTGAACAGGTAGAGGTCGTCTTCGCTCAGCAAGCTGAAAGGGCTGACTTTTGGTTTATCTGCTTGAATTACGGCCATGATTCGATTTTGGATTTTGGATTGTTTGGTAGGTTCTGTGTAGGGTGGGACCAGCGAGCTTGCGAGCGCCGGCCCACCCTACGCCGCACACTGGCTCGCCTCCAACAACTCAGTAATTCCCAGCAGCGGCACCTCGACCCAATCGGGACGGTTGTTCAATTCGTAGTTCAACTCATAGACCGATTTTTCCAGCAGCAGCGCGTTCAAGAGCAGCTTCAACTCATCGAGGGATGAGGGCAAAAACGACGCCTGACCGGCGATTTCCAGATACTTGCTCAAAAATCGCGCGCTGGCCCACAGATACCAATGTCGGGCCGCCGACCGCAACGACTCACGTGTTTCAGGAAATTGCTCGATGTGCTGAAAATACGCCGTGTAGGCGGCGTAGTGGAACGAACGGATCATGCCGGCCACGTCGCGCACCGGCGAACGCTTCATCCGCCGCTCGTTGAGCGACCGGGCAGGCTCGCCCTCGAAGTCGATGATCATGAAGTCGTTGCCCGTGTACAGCACCTGCCCCAAGTGGTAATCGCCGTGCGTGCGGGTCCGCAGGGCGCGAATGCGCCGGCTGAGGATGGCGTGCAGGCAGCGGTCGAGATCGCGATCGTGTTCCAGCACCGCCCTGGCGTCGGCCTGCACCGCCTCGCCCAGCACGCTCAGCCGCCGCCGCAACAGCGCCAGCGTTTGCGCCGTCAGGTTTCGCATCGACTGATAGAGCGAACGCTGATAGTGCTGCGTGAAGGGCTCGGCCGCAAACTCCGGCAAGGTCGTTTCGCCGGCCAGCGCCTTGTGCAGCTCGGCCGTGCGCTGGCCGAGCAATTCGGCCGAGTGGCGGAAGACGCCCAGTCGCTCGGTCGCCGTGCGCGAGATTTCGCGCTGTGCCAGATCGACCAACGATTGACCGGCTTGCAGGTCGTCGCTGTCGGTAATCTCCATCGGTTCGACGGCCGCCTGTTCGAAGTACCGCGCCAAAACTTCCAGCGCATGTTGCCACGCCGTTCCCTGGTTCGGCACAAAGCCGCTGAGCATGCCCACCACCAGCGGTTCTTCGCGGCCGGCGCGATACTCCATCCAGCCGGCCACCGGCGGTATGTGGTCGAATTTGGCCTCCTCCGTGAGAAACCGTCCGACTTCCAAGTCGGGGTTGACGCCGCGTTGCGCATGGCGAAACAGCTTGAACACGAACTGGTCGCCGTAGGCCAGCGAGCTGTTGCTCTGTTCGCCTTTGAGCACCGTGGCCGCCGGCAGCGTGCTTGTGGTGTCGGCGTCCCGCCGGCTGGTTGTGCTATCGGCGTCCCGCCGGCTGGTTGTAATGTCGCCGTCCCGCCCACCCACATCCTCGCCGTTGTGCCGGCTGATGCCGATGCTCCGCCGCAGAAGCTTGCTGCCGTGGCCGGCCAATTCACCCGCGCGGCCCTTGAACCGCCGCCGCCGCCGCATCGCTTCCAGCAGCCCGCTGGTGAATTCGTTCCGCCAGAGCGCGTCGTAGAGCAGCCCCGGCTCGGCCTCACCGGCGATCTGCAGCCGGCAGATCGGCGCCTGGGGAACTTTGCTCTGCAGCTCGGCGGCCGCCTGCGAAGGGGCAAAGGCCATCGGCCAAACGTAGGTTTCCGTTTCACCGATCACGTAATCCACCCGCAGGATGGCGATTACGGTCGGTCCGGCCTCGTCCTCATGTTCCATGACGATCGTGTCGACAATCTGCAGCGACTGGATAATCCGCGCCTTGGCACCGAACCAGCGCCGCAAGCGGATGGCGTCGCGCAAGATCGCTTCCAAGCGTGTCTTGGTCCGGCCTTTCTCGAAGGCGTTCGTCCATGCTCCTTCGACTCGCAGGCTGGGCATCTCGGCCGCCGGCACGACCACCGCGCCGTTGCCGCCGACCGGCTTGGGCTCGATGGCGAACCAGTAAAAGGCGTGCGGCGAAAGCGTCAGGAAATACGGCTCCTTGGTGATGTGCGGAAAGGCCGTGCGGCCGAACATCTCCGTCGGCATCTGCCCCTCGAAACGCCCCAGGTCGATGGCCGCGCACTGCGCGTAACGCGACAGGTTGGCCACCACCAACACCTGCTCGCGGTCGTCGGCCCGCACGAAGGCCAGCACCTTGGGATTGTCGGGAAAGAGAAACTCCAGCGACCCGCGGCCGAACACCGGGTGCCGCTGCCGCAGGCCGATCAACCGCTTCGTCCACCACCACAGCGACTCCGAGTTGAGCCGCTGCGTCTCCACGTTGACGCTCTGAAAGTGGTATTCCGCGTCGATGATCGGCGGCAGGTAAAGCTGCTGCGCGTTGGCCCGCGAAAAGCCGGAGTTGCGGTCGGGGCTCCACTGCATCGGCGTGCGCACGCCGTTGCGGTCGCCCAGATAGATATTGTCGCCCATGCCGATCTCGTCGCCGTAATAGATCACCGGCGTGCCGGGCAACGAAAACAACAGCCCGTTCATCAACTCGATCTTGCGGCGGTTGTTCCCCAGCAGCGGCGCCAGCCGACGGCGGATGCCGAGGTTGATGCGCGCCTGCCGGTCGTGGGCGTAGACGCGATACATATAGTCGCGCTCTTCGTCGGTGACCATCTCCAGCGTCAGCTCGTCGTGGTTTCGCAGAAAGAGAGCCCACTGGCAGTTGGCCGGGATCGACGGCGTCTGCTGCATGATGTCGACGATCGGAAAGCGGTCTTCCATCTGCGTGGCCATGAACAGCCGCGGCATGAGCGGAAAATGAAACGCCGTGTGGCACTCGTCGCCGGCGCCGAAATAGGAAATGGCGTCTTCCGGCCACTGATTGGCTTCGGCCAGCAACATGCGGTCGGCGAATTTGTCTTGAATGTGCTTGCGCAGCTCGCGCAGCAGGGCGTGCGTTTCGGGCAGGTTCTCGCAGTTCGTCCCCTCGCGCTCGAACAGATAGGGAATGGCGTCGAGCCGCAGGCCGTCGACGCCCATCTCCAGCCAGCGGTCCATGACTTGAAACACGGCCCGGCGGACGCGTGGACTGTCGTAGTTCAGGTCGGGCTGATGGCTGTAGAAGCGGTGCCAGTAATAGGCCTGGGCTTCGTGGTCCCACGACCAGTTGGAGTGCTCGAAATCCTGGAAGATGATTCGCGCGTCCTGGTATTTGGCGGGCGTGTCGCTCCAGACGTAAAACTCTCGCCAGGAACTGCCCGGCCGCGCCCGCCGCGAACGCTGGAACCAATAGTGCGCGTCCGACGTGTGGTTCATGACCAACTCGGTGATCACCCGCAGGCCGCGATCGTGCGCTTCGCGCATGAACGTCTTGAAGTCGCGCAGGGTGCCGTAGATGGGATTGATGTCGGTGTAATCGGCGATGTCGTAGCCGTCGTCGCGCAACGGGGAAGGATAAAACGGCAGCAGCCAGAGGGCGGTCACGCCGAGATCCTGGAGGTAATCAAGTTTGTCGGTCAGGCCGACAAAATCGCCGATGCCGTCGCCGTTGCCGTCGCAAAACGCGCGCACGTGCAGCTCGTAGATGATAGCGTCCTTGAACCAGAGCGGATCGGCCGGCAGCGCCGCCACGTGACCGTTTTTACCGTTGTGCATTTATGAGGGTTCAGGGTTCAGGGTTCAGGGTTCAGGGTTCAGGGTTCAGGGTTCAGGGTTCAGGGTTCAGGGTTCCGCGCGCTGTGCGTGAGAGGCACCATCACGCGGAGCGCGATGCGCAGCACGTCCAGGGTGTCTCCGGACTTTTCTGAACCCCGAACCCTGAACCCTCTTCCTCTGGGCTTTCCTGAACCCTGAACCCCGAACCCTGAACCCTCTTCTACAGAAAGTATTCAAACTCATGCTCCGTCCTCACCCAACGCCTTACCCTAAATATGTGTGCGGGCACGACTTGCGGATCGAGCTCCACGTAGTTTCGCTGGCCGTGCCATAGGTAACGACCATCACCGAGCAAGTCGTGTACCTGATACGGCCGATTCGCTTCGATGCCCAGTCTCGCGACGGGCACGCTGATCCAACCCGAATGCCGGTGATAGGGATCGAGATTCACCACCACCACGACCAGGTTCGAGCCCGACTGCTTGCTGTAACAGAGGAGCTGCTCGTTGGTCGACTCGTGAAACTCCAAGTTGGCGTCGCCCTCCAGCGCGGGGTTCTCGCGGCGGATGGCATTTACGCGGCCGATGAACTCCGCCAGGCTGTCGCCGCGCGTGATGTCCCAGGGAACAATCTGATATTTTTCGGAGTTCAGGTACTCTTCGCTGCCCGGCTCGCGGGGCCGGCCCTCGCACAACTCGAAGGCCGGGCCGTAAATGCCGTAGTTGGCGCCCAACGTCGCCGCCAGCACCAGCCGTGCCATGAACGCCGGCCGCCCGCCGGTCTGCAGATACTCCGGCAGAATATCCGGGGTGTTCGGCCAGAGGTTCGGGCGAAAGAATTCTCGCACCTTCGTCTGCGTCAGCTCGGTGAAGTATTTCGTCAGCTCATAGCTGGTGTTGCGCCAGGTGAAATAGGTGTATGACTGCGTAAAGCCCACCTTCGCCAGTTCATACATCACCTGCGGCCGCGTGAACGCCTCCGACAGAAAGATCACGTCGGGATGCTCGCGTTTCACCTCGTCGATCACCCACTGCCAGAAGGCGAACGGCTTGGTGTGCGGATTGTCGACGCGAAAAATGTGGACGCCGTGCCCGACCCAGAACGTAAAGATGCTCTTCAACTCGTCCCACAACTCGCGCCAGTGTTCGGTCTCGAAGTCGATCGGATAGATGTCTTGATATTTTTTGGGAGGGTTCTCGGCATACTGAATCGTGCCGTCCGGCCGCAGCCGGAACCACTCGGGGTGCTCTTTCACGTAGGGATGGTCGGGCGAGCATTGCAGGGCCACGTCGAGCGCCACCTCGATGCCCAGCGCCCGGGCCTGCTCGACCAACGTGTGAAAATCGTCGAACGTGCCCAGTTCGGGGTGAATCGCCTTGTGTCCGCCTTCTTTGCCGCCGATGGCCCAGGGGCTGCCGGTGTCGCCCGGCCCGGCCCGCTCAACGTTGTTCTTTCCTTTGCGAAACGAGGTGCCGATGGGATGGATGGGCGGCAAATAGAGCACGTCGAAGCCCATCGAGGCCACATAAGGCAGCCGCCGCGCGCAATCGGCCAGCGTGCCGTGGCGGCCCGGCCCGTCCGCGCAAGACCGCGGAAACATCTCATACCAGGCGCTAAAGCGGGCCTTGGGCCGATCGACCACCACGGCCAACTCGCGGTCGTAAGTCGTTTGCCGCGACCGGTCGGGATATTTCCGCATCAGCTCGACGAGTGCCGGATCGAAGGCCGCCAAGGTGCGCGCGGTTGAGCCGCGCTCGGCCGAAAGCGCGGCGGCGGCTTCTTCGAGCCGGGCGGCATCCGCGCCGGCGGCACGGTCCGCGCCCTCGCACACTAATTGGGCACCGATCAACAGCTCGACGGACACATCCTGGTCAGCCTCGATGCGCTTGCGCATGTCGCGGCACCAAGTGTCATAGCGGTCTACCCAGGCTTCCAGCGTGTAGTAGTAACGGCCGATTTGGGTGACGTTGAACGCCCCCAGCCAGCGGTCTTGGCCCAGGGCCTCCATGACGACTTCGTGCCAGTCGTCTTCCGCTTCGTGACGGTAGCGGAGCACGGCGCGCACGAGCTCATGGCCGTCGGCAAAGGCGGCTGCTTCGACCACCACCTGCTCGCCGGTCGTCCGTTTGATCGCATAGCGACCGCCGTCGATTTCCGGCTCGACTTGGGCGATCACCACTCTTCTGCGTCCATCATCGACGTGCATCACTGGATTCCTGTTCCGATGCGTAAGAAACCAAGGTAGGGCAAATCGCATGCCGGGAATGGGTCCGAACGACTAAAGACCGCGGACGCGCACGGGTCCGATGCCACATTATGTCAAACCCATCGGAGGCAATGGCCAACCGGCGGGCCCCTCGCTACATTACGAGTGCTAGCACCACTTCCCTCCATCGGGAACGCCCCTTTCATAACCACCAACCCACGGCGGTCAACCGCCGGCAATGGACTGCCATGACGCAACGCTCCTTTGTTCACCTGCACTGCCATAGCCATTTCAGCCTGCTCGACGGCGCCAGCCGCATCACCGATCTGGTCAAGCAGGCCAAGACGCTGGGCATGAATGCCCTGGCACTCACCGACCACGGCAACCTCTACGGCGCGCTGGAGTTCTATCAGAAAGCCAAGGCCGCCGGCATCAACCCCGTCATCGGCTACGAAGCCTACATCGCGCCCGGCAGCCGCTTCAACAAGGACGTCAGCAAAGACGATGAAGCCAGCTATCACCTCACGCTGCTGGCCCGGAACCAGACGGGCTTCAAAAACCTCATCAAGCTCGCCTCGGCCGCGTTTCTGCAAGGCTTTTATCGCAAGCCGCGGATCGACAAGGAGTTGCTGACGGCTCATCACGAAGGACTCGTTTGCCTCAGCGGCTGCGTGTCGGGCGAGTTCAGCCGGGCCCTGCTGCGGGGCCAAACGGCCGAACCCGATCTGAAGCAGGCCAGCGAGATCGCCGCCTGGTTTCACAAGCTGTTCGGCGACCGCTACTTCATCGAAATCCAGAACAACGGCATCGAAATCCAGCGGATGGCGATGGAAGGCGCGGTCGAAGTCGCCCGCCGCATGGGGCTGCCGTTGGTCGCCACCAGCGATGCCCACTACGTCAACCGTGCCGACGCCGAAGCCCAGGACGTGCTGTTGTGCATCAACACCGGTAAGTTCCGCACCGACACCAATCGCATGCGGATGGAGGGCGACCAGTTCTATCTGCGCGGGCCCGACGAAATGTACGCCGCCTTCCCCGGCTTCGACGAGGCCGTGGCCCGCAGCCAGCAGATCGCCGATAGCGTCAACATCGAGTTGGAGTTGAACAAGCGACACTTTCCCACGTTCGACGTGCCGCAGGACAAGACGCCCACCGACTATCTGCGTGAGCTTTGCCTGGAAGGGTTGAAGCGGCGTTACGCCGACGTGCCCGAAATGTGGGCCGACTGCGTGGGGCGACCTTCCCAGGTCGTCGATGACGCTACGCCGGATACCGACTTAGCAACACCGCCGCACGTTGACGACCTAGGAAGGTCGCCCCACGTTGACGACCTAGGAAGGTCGCCCCACGTTGAGTTGGCCCCGCTCGTCATCGAGCGGCTGGAACGCGAGCTCGACGTGATCGACAAACTCGGCTTCCCGAATTACTTCCTCATCGTCTGGGATTTCGTGCGGTTCGCCGCATCGCGAAACATTCCGGCCACGGCCCGCGGTTCGGGCGTCGGGGCGCTCGTCTCCTATGCCTTGGGTCTGAGCCACGTCTGCCCGTTGAAGTATGATCTGCTGTTCGAGCGGTTCCTCGACATCAGCCGTCTTGAGGCGCCCGATATCGACATCGACTTTTGCAAAGACCGCCGCGGCGAGGTGATCCAGTACGTCAAGGAAAAATACGGCGAGGAGAACGTCGCCCAGATCGGAACCTTCGGTACGCTGGCGGCACGGGCGGCCATTCGCGACGTCGGCCGCGCCCTGGGCCTGCCGATTCCGCGCGTCGATGCGATCGTGGCGATGGTGCCCGAAACGCTCAACATCAAGCTGAGCGAGGCGCTCGACCAAAGCGAGGACCTGAAAAAGATTCATGCGGCCGACCCGGAGGTGCGTGAGCTGCTGGACCTGGCGATGAAGATCGAGGGGCTGGCCCGCAACGTCGGCACGCACGCCGCCGCAGTCGTCATCGCCGATCGCCCGCTCACCGAATACGTGCCGTTGCAGCGCGTGACGGGCAAGGAAGAAATCATCACCCAGTGGGCCATGGGCGACGTGGAACGCGCCGGCCTGCTGAAGATGGACTTTCTCGGCCTGCGGAACCTGACGATCCTGTCGAAAGCGGTCGACCTGATCGAGCAATCGACCGGCCGGCGGGTCGATCCTTACAGGTTTCCGCTGGACGACCAGGAGACGTTCGCCCTGCTCTGCCGCGGCGAGACGAAGGGCATCTTCCAGCTCGAAAGCGGCGGCATTCGCGACCTGTTGCAGCGGATGAAGCCCGACCATTTTCGCGACATCATCGCCACCAACGCCCTTTATCGGCCGGGTCCGCTGGAAGGCGGCATGGTCGATGACTACATCCAGGTGAAGCACGGCCGCAAGCCGGCGGAGTATAAGCATCCGGTGATGAAAGACATCCTGGAAGAGACCCACGGCGTAATGGTCTACCAGGAGCAGGTGATGCGAATTCTGAATCGCTTGGGCGGCATCGAGCTGCCCAAAGCCTACACCTGCATCAAGGCCATCAGCAAAAAGAAGCTGGAGACGATCGCCAAGTTCCGCGAGCAGTTCGTCGCGGGTTCGACGGCCCAGGGACTGACGAAGCACGAGGCGAGCGACTTGTTCGGCATGATCGAAAAGTTCGCCGGTTATGGCTTCAACAAGAGCCACTCCACGGCTTACGCCCTGATCGCCTACATGACGGCCTATCTCAAGGCCCATTACCCAGTGGAGTTCATGGCGGCGCTGTTGTCGGGCGACATTCAGGGCCGCAACTTCAAGAAGAAGGACTCGCTGGTCGAGCACCTCGAAGATTGCCGCCGCATGGAGATCGAGGTGGTGCCGCCGGACGTGAACCGCAGCCACGGCGACTTCACGGTCGTCGAGGGCAAGATCGTGTTTGGTCTGGCGGCGATCAAGGGCTGCGGCGGGCAAGCGGCCGACGTGATTACCGCCGAGCGCAAGTCGGGCGGGCCGTTCCGCGACCTGTTCGAGTTCTGCGAGCGCTGCGATCCGACCGGCGTCAACCGCGGGGCCATCGAATCGCTCATCAAGGCGGGCGCCTTCGACTCGTGCGGCGGCCGGCGGTCGCAATGGCTGGCCGTGCTCGACAAGGCCGTGCAAGCGGGCGCTTCGGCCCTGGCCGACCGCAAAAGCGGCCAGCGCGGCTTGTTCGATTCGGGTGACGACGGGCCGGCCACGGGCGGCAAAGCGATTTTGCCCGACCTGCCCGAATGGCCCGAACGCGAACGCCTGGCCAACGAAAAAGAAGTGCTGGGGTTCTATCTGTCGAGCCATCCGCTGGCGGAGTATCAGTCGACGTTCGACACCTATTGCACGCACAACACGGCCACCGCCGCCACGCTGCCGCACAAGACCGAGGTGCTCTTGGGCGGCATGCTCAGCGCCATCAAGTTCACGCACTCCAAGAACCCCAAGCCGGGTGCGCCGTCGAAATATGCGATGTTCGACCTGGAAGACATGGCCGGCATGATCCGCTCGATCGTCTGGCCCAGCGACTTCGTCAATATCGGCCATCACGTGCAGGCCGACCGCGTGTTGGCCGTGCGCGGCACGATCGACAAGCGGCCCGGCAGTGAAGAGGCGAACCTGATCGTCAACGAGTTCATTCCGCTGGAAGAGCTGAAGGCCCGCTACACCAAGGGTGTTGCCGTGCGGGTCGACGAGCAGGCGCACGGCGAGAAGGCGTTGGAACGGCTGCGAGAGATCGTGCGCGGCTATCCGGGCAACTGCGAGCTGCAACTCGTGCTGGTGTTGGCCGACGGCTGCAAAGTTTACTGTCGTTGCGATGATGTGCGGGTGGAATTGAACGACGAGATGCGTGTACGCATCGAAGAGCTTGTGGGTGCGGAGAACTTCCGCACGTTTGCGGCGCCGCCGGCGACAAAGCCCGCCTCGAACGGCCGGTCGCGCAGTCACGGGCGCGGCCCGGCGCTCGCCCGCGTGTGACGGACGACTGCCGCGATTGTCGTCTTTCGCTCCTCGAAAGAACGCCCTTTAGCGGAGCCGTCGACGTTTTTGCTTTGCATCCGCGCACAAAGACGCTACAATGCATCCACTCCCCTAGAATGAAGATCACATCGAAAACGGGGTTTGGCCATGCGTGCGAGTATTGTCGTGGCGTCACACCAGGAAGGTGAACGGCTGTGGCGCACCATCGAGTCGTGCGTCGAAACGACGATCGGCTTGGAGCGAGAGATCGTCGTCGCGGATGACGCTTCATTTGATGGCTCGGTCGAAGAGGCGATTCGCCGCTTTCCGCAAGTGCGTCTCTTCCGCCATGAAGAGCGGCTCGGCGCATCGCCGTCGAAGGCGCTGGGCGCCCGCCACGCTCGCGGCGACACGCTGGTTTTTCTCGACGGGCATTGCAACCCCGAGTGCGGCGCGATCGAGCGTCTGATTGACGACGTCGAGCAGGTGAAAGGCCAGGCGATCGTTACGCCGGCCATCCCCGCCCTCGACGTCCCGAGTTGGAAAAACGCGGAATCGCAGATCGGTCACGGCTACTTCCTGGATCTCGAAGAGTTCCACTGCGGGTGGCTGCCGCTGGGCGAGCTGCGCGGCGTGTGGAGAGGGCCAAGAAAGTTTTACGAATCGCCGGCCCTGATCGGATGCGCCTTGGCCGTCGGCCACGAACTCTACGACAAGCTGGGCGGTTTCGACCCGCACATGCGCTGCTGGGGCGTCGAGGATCTCGACTTCGGGCTAAAAAGCTGGCTGATGGGCTTCCCCATTCTTCACGACCCCGAGGCCGCGATCGGGCATCGGTTCCGTGCGGCCTTTGAGAATTTTTCGGTGCCAATGGAGCACTTGCTGGCCAACCAGTTGCGGATGGCGCGGAAGAACTTCACCGACGCCACCTGGTCGGATTGGGTCGAGCGTTGTCGGTCGCGGCATGTGGGCCGCCTGCCGGACCATCCGGAGGGACTTTGGACGCTGGCCTGGGAAGTGTTTCAAGCCGATCGCCGCAGCGCCGACCACGAGCGGGCGATGCTGCTGGGGCATCGCCACCACGACGAATTCTGGTATGCGGAACGGTTTGGGCTCGAATGGCCGCGGCTGGCGACGACGGCGTCGGTTACGGTGCCGCGCCTGTTTTCCGCGCAGCCGAGCCCAAGTCCGAGCCCCAGCCCGCCGCCATGCGAGGTCACCGGGGTCACACCGGCGACGAAAACCCTCTGCGTGGGCGTCTCGCAAACTTTCACCGCACAAGGGACGAACCTGAAGAATATCACGTGGTCGACCGGCGGCGCGGGAACGCCTGACACCGGAAAAGGATCGACCTTTTCGACAAAGTTTAATCAGCCAGGTGTTTACACCGTTACGGCGAAGTGCGGTAAATCGTCCGCGTCTGCGACTGTGACTGCTGTATCGATCACGTTTGCGCCAAATCCTGTTAGAACAGGCATGATCAAACCGCTGCCGGCGAACAAGTGCAACATTCAAAATATCAGCATCTCGACGACCGTGGTTGCGACGGTTCGCCCGTCTTCCGCCGTCGGCTCTGTGACGATCAGCCTTAGCGGAGCGGATCGAGCGACGCTTTTGGGCCAGCCCGTCGTCAACCCGCAGCAAGGCACCATCACCGTGCGGCTGACCGGCACGGCAATGACGCCTAAACGCGTTGCTGACACCTTCCTTCAGGCGAGCCTCGGAAGCAAAGTTTGCAGCAAGGTGCCGGTGTTTGTGATTGTCCCGTACAAGGTGGTGCCCGTGTCGGCTGCGCCGACAGTCGTGAACGGTACGAATAAAAATCTTACCGCCTGTACGAAACCGGCGTACACCTGGAGCCTAAAAAGTGGATTCGTCTATTTAGCTTCCGTCTACGGGATCACCCAAACCGTCCAGGTATTGGATCAGTTTAACGCGCCGCTCGACCGGATGTACAACGGCGCGCCCGTGTTCGAGAACGTTGGCAAGGGCTGGTTCCCAATTAACGTGACCGTCAATGGGGCGTCCTACCCCGATCCGGTCGGCCAGTTCTTTCCTGGCGCCCAGAATCCGAAAGTTGACGCGAACAGCACGGCAGCCCAGCAGTGGCCGGGAAGAGTCCGGTGCCAGCCGACGCCACGCCGCCCGATGTCCAGAATATTTTCATCAAAATCGCGGGCATCACCCTCAATGTCGGCGTTGTGAACCGTATCGTCCTCGTTGTACCGGGTCCGGGAAACACTTCCGCGACGGTGACTATTAATTGGCAATAGGGTATTACAGTAAGCAAAGGACATTCGCTATTTGTATGCGTCTTCTAATTTGGGGTGCGGTGGCTAGCGTGTTCGTAGGACAGTTGTCCGCTCGGGTCACCGCCGCGGATGATCAGGCGGCGACTGAAGCTGATCGTTTGCCATGGGAGTGGTTTCTGACCGCTACGGGTGAGCGAATGGGACTGCAGTTTACCTACGAAATCGCAGGATTTCCACCGGCGAATGTGGGCCCCGCGGATTGGTTGATCGATTCCAGCATGAGGTTCGCCTCGGCGGCAGATTTGATTGAGCGTTTACCAAAGAAGCTGCATTGGCTCGCGTTTGAGCTCGACGCGACCCACCCGCACGTCATCCACATCATCGACAAGCGCCTTCAGGGGCGCAACGGATACGCTTTGGAGAAAAAAATAGACATCGACTTCGCGGGGACACTTGACGGTCTCGCCTGGGCACTCCACCGCCGGATCGGCAATCTTTACGGATTCAGAGGGGCCGCCATTCACGATATCACTACTGACTATGAGACGGAGACGGTTGTGGAGGCCAGAAACAAGACCGTGCGACAAATTCTCACCGACGCAGTTCCATTACGCTGCTACGGGCCGATCCTGTGGCGCGCTCGGATGGCAACCGACGGTGGCGACGCGGCGGCGCCGATCGATGTCAACTTTTACGAGAATAAAGAGGACCGGCGGATTGGCTGGTCGCGGTGGTGGTGGTGGCTCGAGACGCTGCATAAACCAAACGCGGCCGGCAAGCGACTGGACTGCTATTTCACGATAGAGACGACGTACCGGGAGCCCAGCGAAACGGCAAGTTGCCTCGCCTATTTCAACGACGACGAGAGACCGGAATCACCAGACGCGCTCATCGCGGAACTAACAAAACGCGTCAAGTGGCTGACGGCGGTGAAAAACCCCAAGCGGCCTGAAATTGTTCATCTCGTGGACGAACGGCTCCTGACGCTTCCGGGCTACGCGCTGCGCCGAAGGGTCGACGTCGACTACGACGGCACTCCCGATGGCCTTGTGGATTGGCTCGCGACGCATGGGGACGGCGTTGGGCGGAAGGTCGGACCGCGGACCGGTGACGCATTAAATGGAGATCCTGAGACTCGCATTGGGGCGCATGCGAAAGGGCAGCCGCTACGAGGCGTTTTGACCGCTTGCATGCCGACGGAGCGGGAGCGCGCGGTGCTCTGGCACGCGCGCACTTGGGTGAGAAAAGATGGGCCACATACCACGGTCGAATACGTATTTCCTCGGTAGTCGTCTGAAAATGACCCTGTGGCGGCCGGATGGCCTCGTTCGATTGGAGCTATACAATGTGCGTACTCGCCGACCGTATCCGAATGGGACTTGCGTTCTTGCCTGCTTTAGTTTTGCTCGCGGCATTACAAATCTTTGCAGCGAGCGCGGCCGCGGAAGATGCGGAAGACGACGCGCCAAGGACGCTGTTTTGGTGGCAGTACCTGTATGAGGTGGGCGAACAGCACGACTGCTGGTTTACGATCGAGGAGCTGAAAGAGCCGATTTCCGACGCGATTGCGCCGGTCGACTTAACACTCACGGTGACAGAGCGGGCACGAACGCGCGAGGCGGCTATTCAGATCGTATCGGCGCGGTTCCCCTGGCTGAAATTCATCGAAAACAAGAAGCACTCCAACGTCATTCACGTTGTTGACGAGAAGCTTCTCGGAATCAATAATTACGCGATCGAGAAGACAGCCGACGTGGATTTTGTTGGGCTCGTCGACGACATCGTATTTCAGTTGCATACGCAGGTTCCCTCGATTGACGGGAGGAGGGTTTGTTTTACCGGGCGCGGCCCGGGAGACGGTTACACCGAGGTGGCGTTCCGCGCGATTGGGAGGAAAGTCCGCGACATCCTTACCGACTGCGTGCCGCGACGACGTGGATACTCACGGTTTCTTTGGCGAGCGGAGACGACGCGGCGCGATGATGGCGCCCAGACCACAGTTGAATACGGTGGTTTGGGTGAGCTATTCCAAGATCCGGGGGGATGGTCTTGGCCCTGGTGGGAACAGCTAATCATCGCCGGAAAGCGGCTGAATTGCCATTTCACGGTCGAAACGATTTATCGCCAGCCCGATGATCCGAAAGCGCTGCCCGTCTTCCTGCGGCAAGACGAGGAGTTCCCTGACGCAAAGGCACTAACGGACGCCTTATCGAAACGAATTCCGTGGTTGGTGTTCGACTTTGACAAGGAGGCGCCTGGGCTCGTGCATGTGATCGACCGAGACCTGCTGAAACTGAAAGACTATGCCTTGGCGAAGTCCGTGTCCGTCGATTACCAAGGGACGCCTGACCGCCTGTTGGCGCATCTGGGCGCGCGGGTCGACAATCTCTTCCAAGAGCTTAATCAAGACCCGGTAACGGCATATCCTATTTGCGTTGATGACACCACCCCGATTCAGTGCAATGTGCGAAACAGGTCGGTCCGGTATGTTTTAACAGCCGGCCTGCCGTTGGAGACCTACGAAGCGGTGCTGTGGCACGCACGAACCTGGCTCACCGAAGCTGGACCGAAGACTCGGGTCGAGTACAGGGGCGCGCCCTAGCCGCTGATAGCGGCACGAGGAACCGTAACAGCATAGGACTTGCGGCAATGTTAGCTGGCGATGCGTGTCACGATTTACCCGCGAACTGGTCGCATGGGGCGGGATTGGGTCCGCGGGTCAGTGTTATCATGGCGGTGCGTAACTGCGGCTCATTGCTTCGCGCATCGTTGGAGTCGTTGGCGAGACAATGCCTGAGCTCATTCGAGATCGCCATCATGGATGACGCGTCGACCGACAGCACCTCCGAAATAATAGACGAATTACATCGCTTCAATCCAAGCTTGGCGATCTGCGCCGGTCGTAACTTCGAGAACCAGGGCATCGGCGCGAGCCGCAACAGCGCTCTGGCCCTCGCGACGGGCGAGTATGTGGCAATCCTTGATGGCGACGATCTGTGTCGGGCGGATCGGCTCGCGCAGCAGGTCGCTTTTCTTGATGCCAGGCCGGGTTGCTTCTGCGTCAGCAGCACTGCGGTGCAACTAGACCGCGAGGGCTCGGTGGCCGGAATCCTGGATTTCGGTGTGCGGACGAATGACGACGTGGTGCGCCACCTTCTGGCCGGTCTCAACCCGATTATCAATTCCTCGGCTATGTTCCGCCGAAAGGAAGCAATCGAGATCCTGCGCGGTTACGCGGCCGAGGGTCAGGCTGCGGTAATCGAGGATCTCGATTTCTGGTATCGCGCGGTTCTGGCCGGCTTGCGGTTTCAGGTGCTGCCCGATCCGCTCATTTGGTATCGCTCGAACCCGCTGGGCCACACGCGAACGCGCCAGCGGGAGATTCTGGCCGCTCAGCACTCCCGATTGAGCGAATTTCGGCGCGATTTTGAGCGGCGGCGGACGTCGATCGTGAGCACGGGCGCCGTCGCGATGGACGGCGACCGGCGCAACGGCGCGCGTCCGCGGCGGCGCTCTGCCGCCGGTTCCATCCGCGCCGCGATTTTGACGCCTGTGCTGCAGGTGGGAGGGGCCGAGCAGTGGCTGCTCAGCCTCGCGAAGCGCAGCGATCCGTCGCGAATTCGCTGGGTCGGCGTGGCGCTGACGGAGCAGGCCCCGGTCGATGCGGACTTTTGCAGCGAAGTCGCGCGCAATGTGCCGGTATTCGGGGCTGAGGAGGCGCAAGGCGACGCGGCGGTTCGCTGTGCCACGGCGCGCGAGGCGCTGCGCGCCGCGGCGAGCCAGGCCGACGTGCTCGTCGCCTGGGGGCTTCGCGACACTCTGCCGGTTCTTGAGGCGGTTGACATTCCGACGGTCTATGTCTCACACGGGTCCGGCGAGTGGTCGGCAAACTGCGCACGTGCCATCGAAGATCATCCGGTTCGGCTGGCGGCGGTGTCGGAGGCGGCACGCGAGGCGTTCAGTCCAGCGAAGCGGCCACACGTGCGCGTAATCCATAACGGCATCGAGGTCGATCGCTGCACGCCGACCCGCTCGCGCGCGGCTGTTCGGTCGGCCTGGGGCTACGACTCGCGGCATCGGCTGGTCGCCTACGTCGGCCGATATTCGGAAGAGAAGAACCCGGCCGCGGCCGCCCTGGCGGTCACGCGATTGCCCGATCATTTTTATGCGATTTATGCGGGCGCCGGCCGCCATGAGGAAATGGTCCGATCGCTGGCGTGGCAGATTGCTGGCACGCGCGCCAGGTTCGTCGCGCCGGAGCGGCGAATCGGCAATCTCTTGCAGGCGTTCGACGTGGTCATGCTGGCCAGCCCTTCCGAGGGCTTTTCATTATTGCTGGCCGAGGCTTGGTACTGCGGCGTGCCCGTCGTGGCCACGCGCGTCGGAGCCGTACCGGAACTTGAGGCGGCGCATGGACCGCTGGTTTCGCCGGTCGCCATTGGCGCAGCGGCTGACGAACTCGCCGCCGCGGTCGAGCACGCCCTCAGCCCCGCGTTTCAGCGCGAAGTCGTCCCCCGGGCCCGCGCGCTCGTCGCCCAAAAGTTTACCGCCACGCGAATGGCCGACCGCTGGACCGACTACCTGACGGAGATTTGCAGGGAGGCGGCGCGATGCGGCGAACCGTCGCCTTGATCGTCGGCACTCGCTACTGCGGCAGCAGCCTCTTGAACCTGCTGCTCGATTCGCAGCCCGCCATTCGCGGGCTCGGCGAAGCCGTGAACCTCCTACCCGGTTCGCCCGCCGCGCCCTGCAGCCGCTGCGGCGGAGACGCCCCTTGCGAGCTTTATGGCGCGATCGACGACGGGCGCTTCTACGGCTCGCTTTTCGACTTCTACGGCGACTCGTTAGTGCTGGTGGACTCGTCGAAGGATTTCTCCTGGTGCTTCGGCGCGCGCCGTTTTGAGTCCGATTACGCTTACGAACCTATTCTGCTCAGTAAGACTCCTCATGAATTCGCGGGCTCGTGGCTTGGCCATCATCCTGACGACTTGCCGCGAGACGCCTTCACACGCTACATCGAGTTTTACGAGCATCAACTCGACTGGCTATCTCGCCAGCCCTGGTTCAACCGGGCCCGGTGTCAGACGATCCGCTATCGGGATCTCGCCAACCGGCCGGAAGCAACGATCCGGGCCATTTGCAGTTCTCTGGAAACGCCGTTCGCGTGGAAACCTGACTGGTGGCAGAGCGGCAGCCACATTGTTGCGGCCAATCGGATTGTGTCGGCCCAGGTGAAAGATGAGCCCAGCGGGGCGGCGATCGAGCCCGAGTATCTCGGTGGCAAATATCGCGACCGTTTCCACACCATCTTTTACGATGCGCGGTGGCAATCGAACGCGGAGTTTGTTGGCGAATGTCGCAATTTGTACCATGAGCTCGAGCGGCGCATCGAGCCATTGCTGAATCTGCTCGGTCAGCGCGATTGCCGTCAACTGGCTGGAGAGTTGGACGGTCACATAGACGGCGTTGACTCGTGAAGCTCAGGCGGCGACGATGGTAGTAGGGAATCGATCTTTATGAAAGCGCGGTTGTCGCACGTGGCATCGAAAAGCGACCTCAAATCCGACTCGAACCAAAGCGATCGATCATTCCACAAGCGAGCAGCAAGTTCAGTCGCGCTGCGACGGCTCACAGAGCGAGGCAAATGGCGTAGGGTGGGACCAGCGAGCTTGCGAGCGCCGGCCCACCGATTTGAGGCGTCAGGTTTCAGGCGTCACGCGTCAGGACAAACAGCTGATGCCTGATGCCTGCTGGTGGGCCGGCGCTCGCAAGCTCGCTGGTCCCACCCTACCATTGGTGCAGCAATGAACGCAACGCCCTCAAGTCCGCTCATCTCGCCTTCGCACCTGGACCATCTCTGGTTTCAGGTGACGGGCACGCGTTGCAACCTGACCTGCCGGCACTGCTTTATAAGCTGCAGCCCAAAGAACGACCGTTTCGGATACCTGTCGTTCGACGAAGTCCAGCGGCGGCTGGAAGAGTCGCGCGCCCTGGGCGTGAAGGAATACTACTTCACCGGTGGCGAGCCGTTTCTGCACCCCGAGATGGTGCGGATGCTCGTCGAGACGCTGCGGTTCGGTCCCGCCACCGTGCTGACCAACGGCACCGTGCTGAAGAACGAGTGGCTCGTGTCGCTGGCCGAGGCCGAGCGAGGCAGCTTGTATAGTCTGGAGTTCCGCGTGTCGATCGACGGTTTTTCGGCCGAGACGAACGACCCCGTGCGGGGCGAGGGAACGTTCGAGCGGGCCATGCGGGGCGTGATGCAACTTGTCGAGCACGGGTTTCTGCCGATCATCACCGCGGCCCGCGTCTGGTCCGATGCGGACGAGGATGAAGTCGTCGGCCAGTTTATCAAAATGTTGCAAGCGCGAGGTTACGAGCGACCCCGGCTGAAGATATTACCCGTGCTGCGGTTGGGAGCGGAAGTCGAGCGGACGCACGGCTACCACGACGCGCAGCGCGTCGACGCGCGGATGATGGAAGGCTTCGATCGCAGCCAGCTTGTGTGCGAGCACAGCCGCATCGTCACCGATCGCGGCGTTTATGTATGCCCGATCTTGATTGAATCGCCCGAGGCCCGGCTGGGCGAGACCCTTTTGGAATCGCTGCAGCCGTATCCGCTGCGCCACGGTGCTTGCTACACTTGCTATCAGTATGGAGCGATCTGCTCCAATCCATCTATGGGAACAAGAACCACAAGCCGGTGGTGATGACGCCCTGCGTGGCGGCGCCGCGGATGCTAAGCGGAAAGGGACCCACGGTGTAGGGCGCACAGCTTCCGGGCCGGTACCAGCCGAGCGGATAGACGCATTCCCAAGGTGGTTCGACGCCCATCAGGTAGGGCAGGCAGGGCACCGTCACAAAGAAGGTCCCAGCCGAGATGATCGGCGTCAACAGGCCAAAGGTGTGACCATAGCGTTCGAGCTTCGGTTGCTCGAAGTAGAGCGGCTTGTGGCACAGCGACGATGCCTTCCAGGTGAAGGTAATCGGGGTGAAGTTGCGGGGCTGGAAGGGATCTTCGCTGAGCGCGCATTCCTGCGGAAACAGTCCCGGCTCGGCGGCGATGCGATGGTCGATCTGATTGATCGGTTTCAGGTCGCGCGGCGACGGACAGCGTTCGGGCTCGCCGGGGCCGGCCTCGGCATATTCTTCGCCCAGCGTCGGCAACTCCGATTCGGCTTGCCGCAAGTTCAGCCGCGGCGACCCCGGCAATTGCGACGCGTCTTCGTTCATCCCCTCGCGCTGGGCAAATTCGTCGGCGTCGAATTCCAGCTCTTGTTCGAGATCCTCGTCGCTGGCCGGTTCCTCCCCGTCAGCAACCGCGCCCTCTTCGCCTTCTTCATCCGGCACGACTTCGTCTTGGAAAGGATCGTCGGCCGGGTCGTCGGCCGGCGTCGAAAGCGACAGGAGTTGGATCGCGCCCGTTTCTCCGCTCTCGTCGACCTCGTGCAGCGCGCGGGCGACCCGCGGCGCGTGAAGCTTTGGACCTTCGTCGCTGGCTGTGGCGTTCCGCCCGCTGTAGGGAACGCCCTCTGTGGCGGTCCGCCATTTTAGCCCGGCGTTACCGGCAACCGGCCTGGCTGCGGCGGGCTTGGACGTGCGTGTCGACCAGCCGGCGGCCGCCGGAGCGTCGAAACTGTCCGCTCGGGCGATGTTGCCCGCGAGCATTGAGATGAGCGTCGCAGCTATGCCGCCCAACGCCCAACGCCCAACGCCTTCCCTGAACCCTGAACCCTGAACCCTGAACTCTCGCTCAATCGGCCTCTGCCAGCCCGTAGCTGGTACTGTAATTAGGCGCTTCCTGCGTAATCGCGATGTCATGGGGGTGGCTCTCCCGCACGCTGGCCGGTGATACTTGTATGAATCGTGCATCCCTGCGCAACTCCTCGATGTTGCGTGTCCCGCAATATCCCATTCCTGCCCGAAGCCCGCCCACGAGTTGATACACGTGGGCACTCAGCGGGCCGCGGAAGGGAACCCTTCCCTCGACCCCTTCGGGCACCAACTTGTCGTTCCTTCCGTCGCCCCGCTGCCGATAGCGTTCGCTCGAGCCTTTGACCATGGCCCCCATCGACCCCATGCCGCGGTAGATTTTGTAGGTGCGACCTTGATAGAGGATCATTTCACCGGGGCTTTCGCTCAGCCCGGCAAACAGTCCTCCGATCATCGCGCACGACGCTCCCGCGGCAATGGCCTTGGTCAGATCGCCCGAATAGCGGATTCCTCCATCGGCAATGATTGGTGTTTCGGTGTTCCTGGCCGCTTTCGCGGCATGATAAATCGCCGTGACCTGCGGCACGCCCACGCCGGAAATGACGCGCGTCGTGCAAATCGACCCCGGCCCGATGCCCACTTTGACGGCATCCGCTCCGGCGGCGATCAGGTCGCTGCAACCTGCCTCGGTTGCCACGTTTCCCGCGACAACGTCGATATCCCAGCGTTTCTTGATTTGTCGGACCGTCTCGATCACGTTGGCCGAGTGGCCGTGGGCACTATCGACCACGACCACGTCGACGCCTTTGGCAATCAGGCTTTCGACGCGTTCGTACTCATGCACCCCCACCGCGGCACCGACCCGCAGCCTCCCTTGCCTGTCTTTACAGGCGTTGGGGAACCGCCGCATTTTGTCGATGTCTTTGATGGTGATCAGGCCGGTCAGTTTGTTATTTTCGTCCACCAGCAAAAGTTTCTCGACCTTATTTGCCATCAGAATCTTTTCAGCTTCTTCAAGTGATACATTCCCCGTGGCCGTCACAAGATGTTCGCGGGTCATCACTTCGGCGATCTTCAGGTCGCTGCGCTCGAGAAACCGCAGATCGCGTTTGGTGAGAATTCCGGCCAGCTTGCCGCCGCCGGCCGTGATCGGCAGGCCCGACACGTTGAACTGATCCATGATCTCGCGTGCCCGGCTGACGGTCGCGTCGGGCGGCAGCGTGACCGGATCGAAGATGATGCCGTTGGCGCTGCGCTTGACCTTGTCGACCTCTTCGGTCTGCCGCTCGACCGACATATTCTTGTGGATCACTCCCAGGCCGCCTTCCTGTGCCAGGGCGATGGCCATGTTGCTCTCGGTCACCGTGTCCATCGGCGAGCTGAGCAGCGGCACATTGAGCTGGATGCGCTTGGTGAGATGGGTCGTCACGTCGCAATCGGCGGGCACGACCTCGCTGTAGCGGGGTTCGAGCAGCACGTCGTCGAAGGTGATGCCCGAATACGGGAGTTTGTCTTGCATTGGCGATGGTTTCGCTTTGGCTGCGTAATTCAGGGGAAACCCGTATTATTGCGCCGCGGGCCGGGATTGGCTAGCGGCGCTTCGGCACCATCAAAGAGTAGCGCAACGCGAACATCGTCTATCAGCCGAGCGAATTGGTGGGCACGTGGCGGACCGGCCGGCGCGGGATAGTCCCCGGCGAAGGAAGAGCACAGGATATGCACCAGCCACGTTGAGCGGTCGAGCCTGACGGTGGTATCATGCGGGGATGGAAGAACCGTCTTTCACCATCTACTTTCGGGGCGGCCCGCTGCACGGACGAAGCCGCGCGGGTGGTCTCGGATGTGGCGCCATCGCCAGAATCGGCGAGCGATATACGATCGCCACGAACGTAGATCGCGGCAGAATTTCAGCAATCCACGAGTACGAATTCACCCACGTCCAGGGGCCGATGATCGTCGCGCAATTCGTGAAGACCATTGAGATAAGCGAGGACACAGATCAGCCATCTTGGGGGCCGTGGCGGAGGAAGTAGCCTGAGCCACTGCCTAACACCCGCGCACTCCCCCAGGCACCCGAAACCGGGTTTTTATTTGACAGAAGGGGCAAATGGAATCATTACCCGTTGGCGTCGGGCGCCCTTTCCGCGCCACGTTTTCTGAGACGCGGCACCGCTGCTGGCCTCGATGTCTGACGCCTCGAACTAAGCGCTTTGCGGCAACCATCTAGGCTGTTGTGCCGGCTCCCAGGCAAACGTGTGAAGATAGACGATCGCGAAAGGGATTTCCGCCGTTGTTCCGTCGCTGAATAAAACCCGATGCACGAACTTTCCATGTTCGCCCAGAGCGACGTCGACCTCGTCGTACAGCCAGCACGGGGTCGAATCGACAAACGGCCAGCCCTTGGGAGCGGGACGGTGGCGGATCTTATCCCAAAGCACGTAATTCAACGACACCACTTCGCCATCGCGGCGCAACGACAGGACGCTGAAGGCCGACCAGACGGGAAGCGGTCTCGCCGAAAACCGCGGATCCGGCTCGATGTTTTCGTCCCACCCAGCAGCTCGCAGTCGTGAGGAAAAAGTTCCGAGAGACTCTTCACCTGCTGCGACATTTGGTCGCGGATGCGATCAAGATGTTCGTGGTAGGCCTTGATGGCGGATTCCCAGCACCGGTCCGCCTGGTCTGCGATATCGTCGTCCTGCGAGTTAAACCGCAGATAGAGCTCTGGCGTAAAAAACTTCATGCTCTGCTTTGCCATTTCCCGCTACGATGTCTTCCGAACATTCCTTAGCTTATCCGACGGCTTCGCCGATGACCACTCGCGTCGAATGCATGAATGCAGGCGACTTCGCCTCAATTGTTTCGCCATCAGGTCCAGAGGGCAAATGCCGCCCAAGCAAGCAACGCGCCGAGTGATCGGGCCGCCAGAAGGTACGAGACGTATTGGTGATTGGCGCGCGAAGTGCGTGTTATGGCACTGGGCTGCAACCCACAAATCAACAAGGAGACAGGGCAATGCGAGTCACAATCTTGTCGTGGCTATTGGTGGCGGGCATTCTGCCAGCAGCCGCTGTGTTGGCACAGGCGCCCGGCAACGGCGGCATCGGTCTGCCGAGCCCCAATGTGGGCACGGCGGGCCAGCAAGACATGACGGCAGGCGCCACGGTTGTCGGTGTTGGTCCGGGGGGCGGCATGCGAGGCGGGCAGGTGCCGGAGGCCATTGGGGCCAATTGGGCGACCACGAATTTCGGCGATCGAAGCATGGGGGCGACCATCACCGGCACCGGGCAGTTTGCCCGCGGCAGCATGACGCCCGGTGTCGGCAGCAATTTCACGACGGTCAACGGCCAGGACCGGCGGCCGGAGGCGGGCGCCGTGAGCTTTCAGTTTGGCCAGCCCAACCAACAGCTTCCCTATGGTCCGGGAGCCAATATCAACACGGCCGCCGGTAGAGACCTGGGACTGGAACATGCGGCGATCAACGGGGGCGCGAACGCCTTTAGCGGCGGGGGTTGGAGAATAAACGGCTTGGGGCCGCCTGGGGTCGGCTCCAATATGAGCACGGTGCCGGCCGGCAACCTCGGCCCGGAGGGTATTGCCGCCGCTACCAGCGTGAATGCCCGTCTCGGCGAGAACCGATTGGCGTACCAGCAGGCCGGCGGTCGCACGTGGGCGCGAGGCACCGTCAATCCGCAGCCCACGACGGGATACCGCGGCATCCCAGTGTCGGGCTGGGCGGGACATTACGGCAACCGCTTCTTTGGCAATGGATTCAACGGCGGCGGTTACAGCCCCTATGGGAGCGGCTATTTGGGCTACGGGTTTTACGGCAACAGCCTTCCAACAAACGGCGGGAGCGCCAACGCCTCCGGATTCACTCCCAGCGGCTTCAATGGCAATGCTTTTGCGCCCAGCGCCTCGAACGCCAACGGCTTCATTCCCAGCGGTTTCAACGGGAACGGCGGTTAGCGGGGCAAGGCGAGCTTGCGAGCGCCGGCCGACGGATTCGAGGCATCAGGTTCATGGCGACGAGGGCGTGGCAGGTGTCACGGTAGCGGCGACGGTTTGCCAACCAGATGTTTGACATCAGGGTTCATCCGCAGGCTCTAGCGGCAGTTCCGGTAATCGGGCTTGGCGCACAGCCGCGGCGGCGGCAGTGACCCATGTTTCGTTCATGGCCGCGTACCGGAAATCGGTGCATTGACAGGCCAGCGTCGCATAAAACGACGCCTCCGCGGCGACGCGCAGGCCGGGCCCGCGGAGCGAAAGACAAGATTTCGCCAGGTGGTCGGCCCGGGCCGCGATGTTCGGATCGCGCCGGACCGCCTGGCCATACAGTCGCCGTGCTTCGCCTTCATCCCCGGCATTGCAGCGGGCCGCGGCCAGCATGGCCAGCAACGCCGGGTTGTCCGGGTCGAGCTCGAGGGCACGTCGGAATTCCATGCTCGCTTGGCGCCAGTCGGCATGGCACGCTCGGACCAGGGCAAGTTGTTGCCAGGTGCCTGCCCGCCGCGGATCAATGGTCAGTGCCCGTTGGAAGTCGACGATGGCCGCTCGCTCGTGACCTTCCCAGCGGTGCGCCACGCCGAGGCTCGCGTAAGCCAGGTCAAAATGTGGGTCGAACTGGAACGCCGAGCGAAAGTGTTCTTTGGCCTGGCGCAGGCGACCGGACGTCAGGTCGAGCATTCCGAGACAGTGGTGAGCGACCGGATTCGCCGGCTCGACCCGCAGCGCGCGCTCCCAGAGCGCTTGCGGCGTTTTCCAATAGGAAACCTGGACGCGGCCGAGCCACAGACAAAGCGCGAGCGCCGCACAGGCCGTTGCCACCAGCGCCGCACGAGCAGCTCGGCCGGAGGCAATCGGGACGCCCCAGGTGATCGCCAGAAACACGCCGATGAGCGGGAGGTACGTATAGTGATCGGCCGCCGCCTGTTTGCCGACCTGGACCAGACCGATTACGGGCACCAGCGTTCCAAGATACCAAAGCCAGCCGACGAGCACCGCCGGCGTTCGGCGGACGCGCAGCACCGCGAGCGCGGTGATCCCGACCAGGCACAACGCCGAGGCGGCCACCGTCCAGCCATCGATCCGCCCCGTCGTCACGGGATAAAAGAAGGCCAAGTTGACGGGCCAGGCGGTCTTGAGCAGATAGTCGGCGTAGGTCACCACCGAATTCGCGACACGCCAGGCGAACGGAAACTGATCGAGAGGAATCACGGACCCGCCCGAGCGTTGCGCGAGGAACGTCACCACGCCCGACGCGGCCGACAGGGCCAGCAGCGGCAATTTTTCTGCCACGACACCACAAGGCCGGTTCTCGGATAGCCTGTCCAAGGGCCAGTAATCGAGAAGCAGCATGACACAAGGGAGCGTCACGAGCATCGGCTTTGCCATCAGGCCGATCGTCAAGGCCAACATGACCAGGCAATAACGGCCGACCGTCGGCTTCTCGGTGTATCGAACATAGGCCCACAGGCACAAAATCCCGAAAAATGTGCTCAAGAGGTCTTTCCGCTCGGAGATCCAGGCCACGGACTCCACGTGCAGCGGGTGCAGGGCAAACAGCGCGGCGACAAAGGCCGGCCTCCAGTCTTCGCCCGTCATCCGACGGAGCAACAAAAATAATCCCAGGGTGTTGGCTGAGTGCCAGCACAGGTTTGTGAAATGGTGTCCCTGCGCATCCACACCCCAAAGCTGAACATCCAGCATGTAAGATAGCCACGTCAGCGGATGCCAGTTCGACAGATGAAACGTTCGGAACGCCCACAACGCGCCGTTGGGGGTGAGCCCGTTGGAGACCGGGGCGTTATTAAACACGTATTCGCCATCGTCGAAATTGATGAACCCGCATTCGAGCACCGGGAGGTAGAGGGTCCAAGTGAGCGCCATCAGCGCCATGCCCAGCCGGAGGGCCGTACGTCGGCCCGCGAGAATCTGCTTGCCGGTGGGTCGTTTCGCGGTCGATCGTTTCATCAAGACAGGTCATCGGCTTGCCGGGTCGAGACGACTGGCCCGGCGTTGACGGCTGGCGATGTCGGGGGACACCATGCCGATCGGTGGCCGATTTGTCAATACCATTGGCTAATTCAGCCAGTTGGCGTTCATTGAGGTGCGCAAAGCTCTCATTGCGACGACGCGGCCGGAGAGGATGTCGCGGAAGAGGCCACGGTCGGCGGCGACGTCGGCGGGTTGAACGGATGCGCGACGTGGTTGGGACGCCAAGGTCCGGGTGAGGACGAACCGGGAGTGCGCGGTCCGAACCGGCCCAGCCACGAACTGTTGCGCGGCGGCACCCGGCCGTAGGTCACCAAAGAACCGTCCGAGGCCACTGGCGTCGTGGTTGCAGGCTGGCCGACCTGGGGCGTAGCAACGGATCCCGCCGAAGTCGATGCGGCAGCCTGCGCAGTGACCGCATCGGACTTGGCAGCGGCTTGCTCGGCCGCAGGCCATGCCGGTCGTGGTCGGGCGATCGCGGTCGGCAACCGCAGATCCGGCGGACCCGCCAATTCGATCGTCGCGGTGTCCATCCGCGGCCGGCTGGGTGCGGCAATTGGCTCTTGCCGTTGCGTCAGCTTCAACTCCGCGGCTTGCGTCGTCTCTGGGCCGTCGGCGGGATCCACGCCGGGCAACAATTGCTTCACCTGGTCGCTGAGGATGGCGCCGCCTTGCACCGGCGAGAAGCGGCAGATCAGGCTGACTTGCTTGGTCTCGCCGCCCACCGCGTCCCAGGGGATCCAAAAGCTATACGAATGACCCAGCTCCGATTTGCTGTAGTGCTTGTGGACTTGTTCCGCCGGGAAGACGAACTTGCGATCGGGTTTGGGATTGTCGGGGTCGTGGTGGGCCTCGTCGAAAGCGTAGATCGCCAGCGACCCGGCGACTTTCACCGGCTTGCTGTCCGAATGCTCGTAGAACATCAGCCGCCCGCCAAAGCCGCGCATGGCGGCTTGTCCCGGCGAGGTCCGCACCGTGTCGGTCCAGAAGGCGACGATCTTCATCGGCGTGCGAAACTCGCCGGTCTTTCCCGTCAAGCTCGGCAGGTATTTTTGCACGTTGAACGACGAGCAGCCGCAGGCGGCCATCAGACAGGCGGCGGCAAGCGTAGGGTGGGACCAGCGAGCTTGCGAGCGCCGGCCCACCGTCGCGATTTTGGATTTTGGATTTTGGATTTTGGATTGTCTCACGGTTCGAACCTGGCTTCTCCGGGCGGGGCCTGATATTGCGCGGGCCGGACGTTTTGCTGCATGGCAGGTTGGGCGGCGGTCGGGCGGGGTTGTTCAACCGGCCGCGGTGGCACGGCGGACTGCATCGCCGGGCCCGGTCGGGCCGGAGCGCCGGCCAGACCCCGGATGCGCAGCTCATTACGCGGCCCGGCGCCTTGCGCCGCTGGAGGCGGCAAGGTCCGCTGCGGCGGAGCAATCATGGGGCCCGACCCGCGCGGCGACGACCGCTGAGCGGGCGGGGCGGGCCGGTTCGGCATGCCCGGCGGCGGCGGCACTTGCTCCGCGCCCATCGTGCCCCCGGTTGGATCCATATCGGGATAGATCGTCGGCACCTCCGAGTCGAGCCAATCATCGGTCTTGTTGCGCAGGCCCGCCTCGCCGTGCATCTTCCGCACGTCGCTCAGGCACCAGCTTATGCGTCCCGCCTCGATCCGCTTTACGCGGTCGGCGTCCCCCTCGTTGCGCACGATGTGCGGCGTCATGATCACCAGCAGCTCCGCCTTGGCGTAGTTCTGATAGTCGTAGCGGAACAAGCGGCCGAACAGCGGAATCTCCGACAAGCCCGGCACCCGCCGCTGAATGGTCTGATTCGTCTGCGTAATCAGGCCGCCGAACACCACCGTCTGTCCGTCCATGGCGCTGATGGTCGTTTGGGCCTGTGTGATGTCGACATACGGTTGCCGTAGCACCTGACCCAGCGCGCCGAAGCCGACCGGAATGCCCGCCGCCAATGGTCCCAGCGCCGACTTCTCGGCGTCGATTTCCATCACCACCAAACCATCGGGCGTAATACGCGGAGTGACCGCCAGAATGATGCCGACGTTTCGGTATTGCACGCTGCTGGTGGCGGCGACCGCGCCGATGGTCGAGCCGCCCAACATGGGCACCGACTGCCCGACTTGCACATAGGCCGGCTGATTGTCGAGCGTCATAATCTGGGGCCGGCTGAGAACATCGAGGCGGTCGCGCTCGCGCAGCGCCCGCAGCAGGAAGTTCACCGTGTTGCTCGACAGGCTCAGCACCAGACCGCCGTAACCGAGATTATTGTCGACTCGCCCCATACCAAAGTTCGACAGCGCCTGGTTGCCCAGCGCGGCGGCCGTGGACAGCGACGTCGCGCTGCCGCTGTTGGGCATCACGATTCCCGCGGTCGTCGCGGTGCCCGCGGCATTCGTTGTTTGCAGCGTGGCGTTGTTGAAGTCGAAGCCGGGCGTGTTGTTGGCGCCGACGATGGTTTGGTTATTGGCGGTGATCGTGCCGCCGCCGGCCACCGCCTGCGTACTCGAGCTGCTGATGAGGCTGAAATTCGACAGCAGGCCGCGGTCGAACATCACGGAGTTCTGCAGGCCGGCCTCGATGCCGAACTCGTCGGTGTTGTTCAGCGTGACCTGGGCGATGAGCACCTGGATCATGACCATCGGCGCCCGCATGTCGAGCTGCTTGACGATCTTATCGATTTCCTCATAAAACCGGGGAGTGGCGCTGACGATCAGGCTGTTGGTGACGATTTCCGGCACGACCACCACTTCGCGCTCGATTTTCTCGAAGGGGCTCATCAGGCCCGGCGCCGTCTGCTGCGTCTGCCGTTCTTTTTGCAGATACTCGTTTAGCGCCAAGGCCACATCGAGCGCGGGCGCGTTCTTCAGCTTGTAGACGACGCTGCGGCGGTCGCGCACGTCGCTGTCGTCGAGCCGCAGCAGGATCGCTTCGACGACGACGAGGTCCGACGCCGACCCCGAAGCGATAATGCTGTTGGTGCGGGCATCGACCGAGAACCGCAACGGTACGCCGGCCCCTTCTTCGGCCGTGACCTGCGGAGGCCCGGCCTGTCCACCGGCGGCGATGGCGCTTCCGCCGCTGACCTGGAACAGGTCTTCCAGCATGGTCACCATGCTGGTGGCGTCGCCGTTGAGCAGCGTGAAGACCTTGATCTGCGCCGGCACCGCGTTGCGCTGGTCGAGCTGGGCGATCAGGGCCGCGATCAACTCGAGACTGTCGGCCGGCGCCGAGACGACAACCGTGTTGGTTTTGAGGTCGGCGGTGATGCGGGTATCGCCGAGATGTCCGACGCTGAGCTGCTTGCGGCCTTGCTCGTCGACGGTCAGGAACCGCAACATGACCGACTTCGTTTCTTGCGGCGCGGCGGGTTGGCCCTGCGCTTGTGTCGCCTGCGGGCCGGCTTGCGGCGGCTGTGCGGCGGCCGGCTGCTGTTGAAACTGGGCGGGCGGGCCGCCTTGCCCGCCCTGCCCGCGCTGCCCTCCCGGCTGTTGCTGGAATTGGCCGCCGCCCTGCTGCGCTCCCTGTTGAGCGCCTTGCGGCGCCGCCTGCACGGCCGCGCTCAACAGCGCCGCTACTTCGCCCGCCGAGGCGTAACGCAGCCGAAACAGCCGCAGTTCGTTCACCGCCGCGCTTCCGGGTGAATCGAGCTGCTTGACAAGTTTGCCCACTTCGATCAGGTCGCGCGGACCGGCCTGAACGATGAGCGCGTTGGTCCGCGCATCGGGAGTCACGCGCAGCCGCACCCCCAAGCCGGAATTGAAAGTGCCGAACGTCGTGTTGAGCGTGGTGGCGGCGACCGCGGCCGTGGCGTACCGCAGGTGGAAGACTTCGAACTGGCTGGTCGGGCCGCCGGGCTGGTCGAGCCGCGCGATCAGATCGACCAGGCTCTTGACGCTTTCGGCGCGGCCGATCAACAGCAGCGCGTTGGGATGGATCAACGGCGTAATGCTCACGCGCCCCTGACGCGGCGCCAACTCCGTGCCATACAGCGGCTCGATCACGTCGCTCATGGCTTCGCTGCCGATGTGCTTGAGCGGGTAAAGCTCGATCACCGGCTCCGTCTCGACGCTCAGCCGCTCGATCTCTTCGATGATTTCCATCACCCGCTCCACGTCGCGCTGGCTGCCGCGGACGATGATCGCTCCCAGGTCGGGTATCTGTTCGATCTCCACGTCGCCCGACAATGCGCCGTGTTCGTCTTCTTCTTCGTCGGGCATCGCTTCATTCATCTCGGGTGTACCGCGCGGGGCCGGCGGGTCGTTGGGTTGCGCCTGGTCGGCCTCGGCGTCTGCGGCCTGCTTGGGCTGAAAGAGACGCGCCACCAACCGCGAGGAACCGCCGCTCAGCGTTCGATCGCCCTTGGAGGCGACGGCAACCAGCGCCTGCCGCACATAAGGCGAGCCGGGGCCGCGCAAGGCGATGACGCGCGTGCGGCGGGCCGTTGCCAGCGGCTCGGCGTCGAGGGCTTCGATCAGCCGCGCCGTATGACGGGCCGGTTCCGCCGGACCCCGCACGATGACTTTCGAGGCATCTTTCTCGATGTGGATCTCCAGCGGCGTGTGGCCCGGCATTTGAATGATGTAACTGGTGACGTCTTCGTTCGTCGTGACCAGCGGCGAGAGACGATTGCCGAACAGCGACTTAAGGCGGTCGGGCAAATCTTTGGCCGCCGCGTGTTTGAGCGGAAGGGCCATCGTTTCGACGACGGTCTCACGGGATTGTGCGCCGCCGCCCACCGGCTTCGCGACAAGCCGTTGCACTTCGTTATAGGGCCAGGGCGCCGGCGGCGGGGCCCCTTGGCGTCTCGCATGCGATCGCGTTTTCGCGGCCGCCGAAAACGACGCTTGCACATTGCGACTGGGCTGCGTCTCGACGTTGGCCCTCGTAGCGTAAGCGTCCTCGCTTGCGTCGGCCCGCGTGCCGCCTGACGCCGGACGTCGATCGAACGTCGCCACCAACTCATGCACCCGCTGTCGGACCGCGCCGGATGCGCGCACCAACAGCCGGTTGCGCTGCGCGTCGATCACGACTTCCGCCCGTTCGCCTTGCAGCGACAGGGTGCGTTCCACGAGCGCCGCGACGCCCGCCGCAGGCGTTTGCCTGATCTGGAAAACCACGAATCCGTTCGTCGCGCCGGCTTGACAGTATGCCGTGGATGGTACGGCGAGTAGCGAAACGCAAAACAGGGCTACCGCGATGCGCTTCGATCGGGCGGCGACTTGCCTGCTCGTGATGGGTAGGCGAAGCACGATGTGAATCCGCTCAGGGGTTTTAGCCGGGGAGCGGCACGCCCGAAGTGCCGGTAAACTCTACGCGAGAGGAATAATCGGCTGAATCTGCCTAGCTCTCCAACAAAACGCTCCGGCCAGCACTGTTATTGCGGCGGGAATTCCCTCGGCGCGGGAAAACCACGTCGACCGAAACCTCCCCGTCTGCCTCGCTCTTCCGCAAAGCTCTTGCCCAGCGCCACCTGCCGCTTGCGCCCGCCGGCCTCGATCTCGACCGAATGCGGGTCGATCTGCGAAACCGTGGCCTTCTCCTTGCCCACGTCGAACGTCTCGCCTTGGCTCAGCTTCAAGGTCTTGCCGCTGCTGCGCAGATTGATCCACACCTGGTATTTGCCCTCCTTTTCCACAACCGCCGTGAGGTAAATGTCGGCGGCAGGATCGCTCTCTTCAGTGCGCGAATAGGGGGAAAAGAAGTTCCGCTCGGTGATGGTCTTGCTGTAGTTCGCGACTTCCTGGAACGCCAATCGATCGGCTTTGGCGTCGGTGAGCCGATCGGAGCGGTCGCCGCCCGGCAAAACCAAGGCCTCGATGGCCAGCGCGATCTCGTATTTTTGGCCCTCGGTTCGCGGCCCGTCGCGTCCAAAGCCGGGGAAACCGCCCCTGCCGCCGAAGCCTCTAGGGCCGCCGAATCCGCCAGGGCCGCCGAATCCGCCAAAACGCGTGTTCGGCACGCCGCTCGGTGCTCCGGGTGCGGCGGCGGCAGTCTGACCCGCAGTCCCGGCGGGAGCTGCCGTGGGCAGTGCGGTGCTGGCCACGGGCGTCAGCGCAAATTGGCGAATGTAGTGCAGGTGGTTGGCCTGGTAGAAATCGAAGAGGAACTGCACGACCTGCTCCATCGTGCCCTGACCGCGGACGTTGACCGGCACCTTCACGTAGATGCCCGGCTTGGGTATATCGGCGCCGACCGTGACGTCGGCCTTTTCCAGGCGCGTGCGCTCCATCAGGCCGGCGAGCCAGTTTTTGTAAAGCGATCGCGCCAGATCGACGTCGGTGGGCAAGCTGCGGTCACGCCAGGCATCGAGCTTCTTGCTCGCCTTTTTGCCCCGCAGCACGGCCACGTTCTTGTCGGCGATTTCGTGATTCAGGGCGTCGATGCGAGTCTGCCGCTCGTCGAACAGCGATTGCACGTAATTGTAGCCGAACTGCACCGCCGCCAACGTCACCAGCGTGCCGGCGCCCCACGCCAGAATCCGCTCGCGTTGATTAAGGGCCATCGGCTCTCTCCTGCCGGCCGAAACCCTCGCCCGGCCCGCCGAAACCTCCCGGAAAGCGGCGCTCGCTTGATTCGCCGGCCGCCTCCGCGGCGGCCCGTTTGCTCTCGGCGGCTTCCGCGTGCTTGCGGTAGCTCTCGCCCGATTCGGGTTTGACTGCGATGGTGGAGGTGAACTTCCACGAGTAGCCTTCGCGGCCGCTGTCCTGCTGCAGCTTGCGGCCTTGCACGGAGTGAAACTCGTCGCGCAGCGCGGATTCGAGCTGCGCGGCCGAGTTGGCGCCGCGCAGCAGCCCTTCCAGGTCGATCTGCCCCACCGCTCCGTTGGCGCTCATGTTCAAACGGCTGAGCAGCACGTCTCGCGCGGGCGGCATGTCGAGCGACAGCTCTCGCAGCTCGTCGAGCCAGTTCACGTCCGAATCGGCCCAGGCGCCCACCTCCTCGACGGCGCGCTGCAGATCCTTGGATTTGGTCACCACTTTGTCGAGGTTCTTCGACTCGCTGCCGAGCTTGGAAAGCTGATCGTCCAGCGCGCCCAACGAGCTCTCGAGCCAACTGAAGCCGGCCGCCAGCAGCACGCACGCCGCGGCGGCAGCCCAGATCACCGTTCGCCGGTGGTTTGGCGGCGGGGGCCGACGCCGCGGATTGAGAAAATCAACCGTGTGCCGCCGCTGTTCAGCCTCATCGAGCAGCATCCCCAGCACGGGCGCGAAGCGGCCGGGCGACGCCGGCAACGCCCGCTGCAAGCCCGGCGAAAGAGACAGCCCGCTGAAAGGATCAAACACGTGCGTAGCGATGCCAAGCTGTGTCTCGATCTCGGAAGCCAACTGGCTTTGCTCGTCGCCGCTGGCACAGAGGTAGATGGCTTCAACGGCGAGGCCGCCCGTCTGATTTCGGGCAGCCGCGGCCGTGCGGCGGATTTCGCCCACCAGCATGGTCTGGCCGGCGGGCGACGCCACGTCGCCCGACAGCTTGACTGTGCGCAGAAAGACGACTTCGTTGTCGACCAGCACCGTCAAGTCGGCGTCTTCGGCCAGCAGGTCGACCAGCAACTTCGCTTTGGCCACGGCTTCCCAACGAGCGCGGGCCAAGAGCGAGGCCGCGGCGCAAGGCCGCAGCACCAGCCTTTCAGGCGTGACTTTTGCCCGCGAACAGGTTTCGCGAATCTGCTTGACCAGGTCGGGCGAGACCGCCGCGGCGAGCACCTTGCGCGGCGCGCCGGGCGGTCCGGCGAGAGGAATGAAATCGAGCGGCCAGTCTTCGCCCAGCGAATGGAATTCGCGCACCGCCTGAAAGCGCACCAAATCGGGCAACTCCTCGTCGGGCGCCGGCGGCAGGGTAAGCTGCTTCAGCTCGATGCCCGCCCGGCCGACCGCCGTCAGCGCTTCGACACGGCCCCATCGCCGCTCGGCCAAGGCGGCGGCGATGGCGTCGCCAATCGCTTGCTCGGCCGCGGCGCCTTCGGCCCGCTCGGGCAGCGCGACGACAAACGCATCGTCGATCGTGGCGCCGCCCGCGCGCGGCGTAGCCACCGCCACGCGGGCCTCGCGGTTGTCCCACTCCAGTGCAAGTAAGCGAGCCATCGGTCAATTTTGGATTTTGGATTTTGGATTTTGGATTGCGCGGCGCCGCCGCGTCTTTTGAGAAGCGACGACCATCGCCAGGATTTGGCTCATCTCGTCCATGAGAGGTCCCAGACGCCTTTTGGAAATTAATCCGCTTTCTACAAGTAGCTCAAGCCAGTAAATCGACTCATCGGCTTCTTCTTCGACAATGGCCAACTTCGCGAGCATGTCCTTAGGCGACTTGGCCCGGCACACCGCGCGATAGTTGGCGCCCACGGAGGTGCCACTGCGGAGAAGCTGACGGCCAATGATATCCGCCGCGCGTCGCTCCGGCAGCGCTTCGACCAGCCGAATGACCCGTAGCGCCACCTTCTTCGTGCGGTCCTTGAATTGTGCTTCGTTCATCTTGCATTTCCAATCAAAAGACGGCTTCCTCGCCGCGCCTTCAATCCAAAATCCAAAATCGAAAATCCAAAATTGCGCCCCTCACGGTCCCAATACCGCTCGGCCGTACCCATTTCCCAGGTGCGTCATGTCTCTCCACAATAATAGCCGGGGAACCCGGCTGGTAGCGTCGATCACCACTTCCGCCCGGCTGGTCGGTCCCCCCTCCTCGAAAAAGCCGACCACTTGCGACCGAAAAACCCTGCCCGACGCGGTGATATAGGGCATCAACTGCTTCATCACGTCGAGCGATACCAGCCCCTCAAGATAAATCCACGTGGGATAGTTGCGGTTGCTGCCCAGTTGCATGCCGCTCGTCTGCTGCGCCGACGATAGAATCATGCTGGCCGTCGTGGGATCCATGCCCGGAATCGTCATCAGCACGGGCAGCGACGCGCAATTGATGTTGATCCGTCCCGGCACCCTCAAGGAGGGCACGATCGTCAGGTTGTCGAGCAACATGCCGACGTAACCGTTCATGGTCGAGGGCGTGGGATCGAACGGGCTGTTGACCACGCTGGCCTGCTGATCGCCCTGAAAGGTGACCTGCACTTTGCACCCCACCAGATCGAGCGGCGAGGCCAGCAAGGTGTTGCCCGGCAAGTTGAAGTTCGGCGATTTGCCGGCCGCCGACACCGTGGTTTGACTCCCTGTGACGGACTTGCCCTGCCGGTAGGAGATGATAAACGTGGCGATGTCGGCGCCGAGCACCGACGCGAGGGCCTGATGGAGCTGCTGGAGGTCGAGGGCGTTGACGTTGATCTTCGGCTGCCCGTCGGGGCGGAGGTTCGACTCGCAACTATAGACGGTGAGATAGGCGGACCAACCCTGGTTCATGCTCCCGCTGAAGGCCGAAGACCCGCCGGCGCTGGAGCCGCCGGCGCTGGAGCCGGAGCTCGAAGAGCTTGAGGGACCGCTCGCCGCCATGTTGCCGATGGTCGTTTCGCCCGGCCCGATCGAGCTGTTGTGGTCGAGATCGCCGCCGTAGAGCAACTGCGGCGTGACGCCTTTGACCAGCAGCAGCTCTTCGACCGACTCGAAGGGACCGTTCTTGGGTGCGTAATTGTAACTGGAATAATAGTCTCGCTCGGCCCCGTAGGTGCGCGGCACGTCGTCGGGATCGAGCCAGTCGAGGATGGCGTCGGCGATGTCGATCGTCATGCCGGGCAAATAAAGCAGGGCCTGCTCCGCCGTGACGGGGGTTGACGAACTCGACGAGCTGCTGCCAGACGCGCCGCCGCTCGACGACGACGTTCCGCTCGACGACGAGCCCGATGAACCGCCCGACATGGAGCCTCCGCTTGACGAGCCGCCGCTCGACGAGCTTCCAAAGGTCAGGCCGCCCGACGAAGCTTGCGTCGCGCCCACCGCCTCGGCCGCCAGAGACTGCCAGGTGGGGTCGATCAAGAGCAGGGTATTCAGATTGAGCCGGCCCGATTCATCCTCCAGGCCATAGCGGACGCCGTTGATGGTTCCCATCTGCATATTCGGCGCGAGCACCGAGAAGCGTCCGCGATCGCGTGGCACGTCGGCATCCACGACGAGTTGACTGTGGAACAGAGTCGTGTTGTTGTGCCAGCCGCCCGCCTGCTCGATGCCGCCCGGCTGGGCCAACTGCTGCTCGATCCAGGCGACGCCCGAATCGACCAGGGCGCGGGACTGCACGGCGCGGCCGTGCGCCCAGGCCGCTTCGCGTTCCGCCATCATGAGCTGCGCGAAGGTATAGCCGGCGAGCGTCAGCATGACGATCGCCACCAGCACGATGATCAGCACCATGCCGTCGCGGCGAGGTCGGTCAGCGTATCGCCGTAAGGTGGGACCAGCGAGCTTGCGAGCGCCGGCCCACCGATCGCGAGGTCTTCCACGGTGGGCCGGCGCTCGCAAGCTCGCTGGTCCCACCTTACCCTT
>Ga0307372_10001434_pt1 | contig 41671 bp, 39 predicted proteins | sample OX1MG_FD_202533 | JGI IMG/M metagenome (GOLD analysis project Ga0307372, IMG submission 202533) | Soil microbial communities from Risofladan, Vaasa, Finland - OX-1 | ecosystem: Environmental > Terrestrial > Soil > Coastal area > Acid sulfate soil | place: Finland: Risofladan, Vaasa | collected...
TCTTCCTCGTAGGCGCAGATCGAAGCGACGATCGCTTCGGGAGTGAAATCGGGTCGTTCGGTCTCAAGCCGGGCCAGCGCCTGGGAAATCGCGTAGGCGCGGAGACGCGTCGAGCGACGCTTCTCTAGATCATCTTTGACCATCGATCTCCTTAGTAGGTCGTGCTCCGGCGAGTCCACTTCAGTGCCGAATCAAAACGACTGGCGGTCGCCTTCGGTGACATCAGAAGCGACACGACAGTGGCGCGAGAAAAACTCACTGATAGATACTAATCTGAGTGCCATCAGCCCCGAGGTTCTAACGATTCGTTGGCGAAGGCACTTTGGGCCCATTGAAACACGTATCAGTCCGCCATCGAAAACCGATGATGGGCTGTAGTAACGGACATCGCTAGACGTGGATTTTGAGATACGTCCTAGGCTGGACGGGTGTCGGGCGCCCGAATCTCCTCAATTTCTATGGATTCACCGGCCTCGAGCGTCGATCTGGCCGTCGGTGACGAACTCGTCAGTGTCAACGGCCGAGAGCCCAGCGACATCATCGAATACCAGCAACTCATCGACGGCGAGAACGTCACATTGGTCGTTCGTCGCGAGGGCGAGGAACTGGCCCGAAAGGTGACCATCGCCAAGAGTGAGGGCCAGCCACTCGGTTTAAGCATCGATTCGGCGGTCTTCGACCGCATCCGCACGTGTGACAACCACTGTTCCTTCTGCTTCATCTATCAACTCCCGAAGGGGATGCGTCGTTCCCTCTACGTGAAAGACGACGATTTCCGTCTCTCGTTCCTCTACGGCAACTACACGACCTTGACCCGCTTCACCGAGTTCGACCTGGAACGCGTCGTAGAAGAAGGTCTCTCACCGCTCTACGTGTCAATTCACACCACGGATCCCCAGCTACGCGCCGACATGCTGCGCAATCCCCGAGGCGCCACGAGTCTTCGATGGTTAGCCGAGTTACTCCGCGCGGGAATTGAAGTGCACGCGCAGGTCGTCGTCTGTCCCGGGGTGAACGACGGCACGCATTTGGAGCGAACGTTGCACGACGTGATCTCGCTGTATCCAGAATTGGCCTCGGTGGCGTTGGTGCCTCTCGGCGTAAGCGCCTTCTCCGACGAAGCCACGATGCGTTCGCACACGGTCGAAGAAGCGCAACACGTGGTCGCCCTGGCCGAACGCTTCCAGTCGCTCACGCTGGAGATCTTGGGCCGCGTCACGGTATTCGCCAGCGACGAGTTCTATTTGGTCGCCGGTGCGACACCGCCGTCGGCCACCAAGTTCGAGAGTCTCGATCAGGCTGAGAACGGCATCGGACTGGTGGCCGCGTTCGTGCAGAGTTTCGTCGAGGGAACGGCTATGGACAAACTCGGCACCGGCTTCTTTCAGTCGGTCGACGGCGCGCCTGCGCTCGGCTACCGCGCGCCGCGCGGGGCGGTCACCGATGAACAACACGGTGACGACGTACTGGTGGTGACGGGCGAGTACGCCGCGCCGGTCCTTCGCGACATGTTCGATTCCCAAGGTTTCTCCGACGTGAGGATCCTGGCCGTGGAAAATCGTTTCTTCGGAGGCAACATCAAGGTCGCCGGCCTCCTCACCGGCCAAGACCTGATCGACGCGCTGAGCGATATTCCCTCGGACACCGTCGTCTTGTTGCCGGACGTCTGTCTTTCCGAAGGACGATTCCTGGACGGACTCGATCTTGAGGACCTCGGCCGCGCGGTAATGGTCGTGCCCACCACCGGCCAAGACCTTCGTACGGCGCTCACCTCAGTGCGCGCGAGACGGGTTCTGGCGTGAAGCCACAAGTCGTGATTGTGGGCCGACCCAACGTCGGCAAGAGTTCCCTCGTCAATCGTCTCGCCGGGAAACGCGTGACGGTCGTCGAAGAACACCGGGGGGTGACTCGCGATCGAAAGGCCGTCGAAGTCGAATGGGGCAGCCTCACTTTTGACGTGGTCGACACCGGAGGGTGGCTCGAGGCGGGCGATTCCTTGGAAGCCAAGGTCTCCCAACAGGCCGAAGCGGCCCTAGCGACGGCCGATCTGGTGCTATTGGTGGTCGACGTGACGACCGGCATGGTCGACGAGGACACGCACGCCGCACGGTGGGCCCTGCGAAGCGGCCGCCCCGTGCTGCTCGTCGCCAATAAGGTCGACGACGCTCAACACGAGGCCAGCAGTTGGGAGTTCCTCGGACTGGGTGCCGGGGATCCTCACACAGTGAGTGCCCAGCACGGACGCGGCACCGGGGATCTCCTGGACGTCATCGTGTCGCAACTAGAAGAGAGTCGCCTGGTCGAAGAAGTCGCCGATGCTGACGACGACGGCGCGCTTCGCGTGGCGATCGTGGGTCGTCCCAACGTCGGAAAGTCCACACTGTTCAACCAACTCATCGGCGAAGAACGCTCGGTCGTGCACGATCTACCGGGCACGACGCGCGATGCCATCGACACACTCGTGTCCACCGACGTCGGGTTGATTCGATTCATCGACACGGCCGGGATGCGCCGTCGGGCCAAAACCGAAGCCGGCCTCGAGACCTACGCGGTGCTCCGGAGCTTGGACGCACTTGACCGCTCCGACATCGCCATCTTGGTGATCGACGCCACGGTGGGCGCCACGGGGCAAGACCAGCGACTGGCCGAGCGGATCTCGGCGGCCGGATGTCCGTCGTTGGTCGTATTGAACAAGTGGGAACTCGTGCCCATAGACGAACGTGACGCGGTCCTAGCGACGGTGGGCGAGAAGCTGGCGTTCCTGGGCGATGCACCGGTCATGAAGACCACCGCCACTTCGGGTAAGGGCGTGCACCGCATCCTGCCCGCGTTGGCCATCGCCGCCGCCGATTACCAGAAGCGTGTCCCGACCGGTGCACTGAACCGGGCGATCCGCGATCTGCAGATGAAGCAACCGGCACCGACCGGCAAGATCCGCTACGCCGTCCAGGGGGCCACCGAGCCACCGACCTTCACGCTATTCATCGCCGGACGACTGCCCCAGACGTACCTGCGCTACGTCGAGCGATCACTGCGGGAGCGATTCTCGCTCGGTTCGCAACCGCTGCGAGTACGCGTCCGGATCGAATAATGACCCGGTGGTGCGAGCAATGCGACCGCCCCGTCGAAGGCGAGACGTGTGAGATCTGCGGTGAGCCCGTCGAAGAACGGGATCGCGAGCCGATCCCGTGGCGTTGGCGTTTCTTCATCGTTGTGACGATCATTTACGTCATCTGGCGGATCTATCAGTTAATTTCTTGGCTATCGCACTAAGAGTTGAATCGTAAATCACGTTCAATCCTTGGGCGGCATCGCCGCATGCCTTTGAGTCGAAGTGAACGAGCTGGCCTGAAACTGGCGGGTGCCTTTCGGGTAGGTTGACGTCCTTGATGGATTTACTACTAAACGCTCAGGAGAGTTCATGCCCCTCTACGCCTTAGGCAATCTCACGCCGTCGATCCATCGCGACGCGTTCATCCATCCCGACGCCGTAGTAATTGGCGACGTGCATATCGGGGCGGACTCCTCGGTGTGGCCGAGCGCTGTGCTGCGCGGTGACTACGGCACCATCATCATTGGCGAACGCACGTCCATCCAAGATGGCGCCATCATTCACGCCGTGGGCGAATATCCGACGGTCATCGGCAGCGACTGTGTCATCGGTCACCTTGCCCACTTAGAGGGCTGCGTCATCGAAGACCGTGCGCTCGTGGGCAGTGGATCAATCGTGCTGCACCAAGCGACCGTGCACAGTGGTGCGACAGTCGGCGCCGGTGCCGTCGTGCGCAATCGAATGGACGTGCCCGCGAACGCATTGGCCGTAGGCGTACCGGCAGTCGTGAAACTCGACGCGAGTGGTGAAGAGGGAATCGCCGCAAATGCCGCCACCTACGTCGCCAACGCTCAGCGGTACAAGAAGGAATTGCGCGAGATCTAGCTGTTCGAGAGTGCGACCAGCCGCTCGAGGGCGACGCCAGCGTGACCTTGGGTGACGCTCGTCGACGCCATTTCGAAGCCTTCGATTAGATCCTTGGCTCGACCAGCCACGATCAACGCCAGTCCCGCGTTGGCGCACGCTACGTCAAAGACAGGTCCGGGCCGTCCGGCGAGGAATCCGCGGGTCACTTCGACGTTGTAAGCCGTATCGCCGCCGCGTATCGAAGGCACTTCGTGACGCACGCCGAGGAGCGCTCCGGCGTCGAGTCGATGTACGTCGACACCGTCGGGTGTCACGACGTGCAACGTTGATGAAGCCCCGAGCGACAGTTCGTCCAGTCCGTCGTCGGCGTTCACCAGGATGGCGTGGTCGATTCCCCTGGCGATCAGCACCTGGGTCATGGACCCGAGCAGTGGCGCCTGGGCCACGCCGATCAATGTCCGGCGAACCAGTGCCGGGTTCGCCAGTGGTCCGAGCACGTTGAAGATCGTCCGAAATCCCAGGGCCCGCCGAATTGGCGTCAAGTAACCCAATCCGTGATGAAAGGTCGGGGCGAACATGAAGCCAATGCCGGCTCCGGCCACGCATGCGCGCACGACCTCTTCGGGGGCATCGAGGCGGACACCGAGGGCTTCGAGTAGGTCGGCCGATCCGACCGACGACGAGGCCGCGCGGTTGCCGTGTTTCGCGACCGGCACGCCGCAGCCCGCCACGGCGAGCGCCGCCATGGTCGAGATGTTGACGGTGTGGAGTTGATCACCACCGGTTCCGACGATGTCCATGACGTCCGGTCCGATGGAGAAGGTCGAAGCCGCGTCGATCATGGCGTCGATGAATCCGGTCATCTCGTCGGCCGTCTCACCCTTCGCGGTGAGCGCCGTGAGAAAACTCGCGATCAAGACACCTTCGACTTGACCTTCCAGGATCTCGATGAGGGCCGCGCGGGCCTGGTCGCGCTCGAGGTCGGTGCCTCGAACGAGCGGATTCAAGACGTCACTGGAGAAGGTGCCCGACACTAAAGAACTCGTCGGCGCTGGCGTGACATACGCACAAGTTACACAAGTCTGATCAGCAAACGAATCTCTGACCGACCCCGGGCGGCGTTGCCACCACCCCTTCCACTGCCTACGCCAACGGTGACAATTCTGGTGTTGACTGGGTGGTTCTGCTCTGGTAACGGTCCCCGCGTCCCCGCCTGGGCGGTTTAGTCTTACGGTCCCTCGAGACAGCGTTTAACGTCTCGGGTTGGTGCCCCGCGACGGTTGATGCTTCGTTGGTGAGTAGGCGAATGCCTTCATCACGGATGTTGCGCGCGGCGTTCACGTCCCGGTCGAGACTGATTGTCACTGACTGAACTGTCCATTCGCCAGCCATGACTTTCTTTGTTAGTCGAGCTAGCGATTCAGTAGTGTGGATCCATTGGAGTTGTTCTCGGCGTCGCGTTATCCGAGGGTCTGTGGCGAAGCGAGGCAGTATGAGCCGTACGTGTCGTGAGTCCTCGGAGAACCAATTCCCGGTCCGATCGAATTGAATAAACGTGAGGGATTGCTTCGAGTGCCGGTTCTTGAACTTCGGGAATCCCATTGGTGGTCCCTTCCGCACGCCTTTCTTCGATTCGCTGTAGTTCTTCAGTGCGAGCGCGGCGTTAGTCACGCCACTTTGAAATGCGTGCTTCGAGATGTCGTGGTGCCACGGGGCAACCTCGTCCTTCATTGAGTTCCAAAGTGGCGTCATTGACCATGCGGACCAAGAGAGTGCCTTCGTGAGATCGGCCTCGTCAATACCCGCTCGGCGTTCCTCTTTTCGCTTGTCCTTGTTCTCTTTAGCAACTCCCACGGTCCGGTTGTAGGCGAAGCGCGACGCGCCGCAGTAACTGCGCAGTAGTTGTTCCTGAGCGGGGGTCGGGTCGAGAGGCGCTAGCACGGCTCGCATGCGGTAGGGCTGATCCATGTACCGGAAGTTACTTACACCGTGTTACGTACCGGAGTCTCGTGCGCACGATCGCCACTGGTGAGGGAGACAGTCATTGTTACAACTACGATTTTGTGATGGCGACGTACCTCGACGAGATCCTTCACCATCATCGAGCACGCGCCGCGGCCGATGAGCGCGACTGGCACGAACGTGTAGCGATCATCCGAAACCCGGTCCCGTCGATGTTCGCCGCGCTTTCAGAACCAGGTAATGGCAACGTGAAGCTGATCGCCGAAGTGAAGCGCCGCTCCCCGAGCAAAGGATGGCTCCACGAAGGTCTCGACGTCGCTGAATTCGCACGCGCCTACGCCGATGGGGGAGCGAGCGCCATCTCAGTGCTCACCGACGGGGCACACTTCGCAGGGTCATTGGACGACTTGGAGACGGTCAGAGGGAGCGTGAACTTGCCGCTCCTCCGCAAGGATTTCACCGTGAGTGCCAACGACGTCCTTGACGCCGCCGACGCTGGAGCGAGCGCGATTCTCTTGATCGTGGCGGCATTGAGTAATGAGGAACTAGAAGAGTTCATCCTCGTCGCCCATGACGCCGGCCTCGACGCGATTGTCGAAGTACACGATCCGGACGAAGCCCAACGCGCGCTGGATTTCGGAGCGCGAATCATCGGGGTCAATCAACGAAACCTTCACACTTTTGACGTCGATCGCGACAACGCCGCAAAGGTCATCGAGTCACTTCCCTTCTCCATCATCAGCATCTGCGAGTCGGGACTCAGTTCACCTGAGGACGTCGCTCGAGCGGCCGACGCCGGGTTCGACGCGGTGTTGGTGGGCGAGGCATTCGTCATCGCCAGCGACGTGAGCCAAACGGTTCGAGGGTTTGCATCCGTCCCGAAGGTCGCGCGTGACTGAAAGCGATCCGTACTTCATCAAGATCTGCGGAATGACTACCTTGGGTGACGCCAACGCCGCGATCGACGCCGGAGCGAGCGCGATTGGACTTATCCTCGCGTCGTCCCCGCGACAGCTCACCCTGGATCGCGCCCTAGCGATCGCCGCCGGCACGAAGGATCGAGTACTTCGAATCTTGGTCTTTCGCGACAACGACGATGAATCGATCATCCAGGCGCTAGAACTCATCGACGCCGACTTCGTCCAGCTTCACGGCCCTGTGAGCGACGAATTATCCCGACAGCTTCGAAAGCGCAGCGTTCGGGTGATCAAGGCGCTTTCGATCGGCACCGAAGAGTTCTTCGAATTCGACGACGGCGACGTCGACGCGGTGTTGATTGACGGCGCGGCGCCCGGTAGCGGAGCGAGCCATTCGTGGGACGAGTTGGCGGACCGAAGTTTCGCCGCGCCGATCATCGCCGCCGGTGGTCTGGATTCCATGAACGTGGCTGAGATCATTGTCGGGACCACCGTGTGGGGTGTCGACGTCGCGAGCGGCGTCGAGTCCTCGCCGGGCGTGAAGGATCGGGATCAAATGAAGCATTTCATTGAGCAGTCCCGAACCGCCTTTCGGGAACGCGCAAAGTCGTGAGTAACGAACACTTCATGTCGGACCCTGACGTCCGGGGACGATTTGGTGAGTTTGGCGGTCGATTCGTGCCCGAGGCGCTGATACCAGCGTGTCTGGAACTCGAGACGGCGTTCATCGACGCCTGGAACGACACCACTTTCGTCGAGGAGTACCACACGGTGCTTCGCGAATTCGCGGGCCGACCGACACCGGTGACCCCGCTGGTGCGACTAGGCGATCTGCTGGGACTTCGAATCTTCGCAAAACGCGAGGACTTGGCGCACACGGGCTCGCACAAGATCAACAACGTCATCGGTCAGACCTTGCTGACCAAACGAATGGGCAAGCGTCGCGTCATCGCCGAGACGGGCGCCGGCCAGCACGGCGTCGCCACTGCGACAGCCGCCGCACGACTCGGACTCGAATGCAGCGTCTTCATGGGCGAAGTCGACACCGAGCGTCAGATATTGAACGTCTTTCGCATGGAGTTGCTAGGTTCCCGCGTGGTACCGGTGACGTCTGGAAGTCGGACGTTGAAGGACGCCGTCAATGAAGCGATGCGCGAATGGGTCACCTGCGTCGCCGATACGCATTACTGCATCGGTTCGGTCATGGGACCACATCCCTTCCCGTGGATGGTCCGCGAGTTTCAGAGCATCATCGGACGAGAAGCGGCCGAGCAACTGGCCGACTTGGGTGTTGCTACTCCGGATTTGGTCGTGGCGTGCGTGGGAGGAGGATCGAACGCGGCGGGCGTCTTCGCGGGATTTGCCGACTCCTCGTCGCGACTCGTGGGGATCGAAGCCGCCGGTGGTTCAGCGGTGGGAAGCGGTTCTCCCGGCGTGCTGCACGGGATGCGCTCGCTGTTGATGCAGGATGAGTTCGGCCAAATCGAAGAGGCTCACTCCATTTCGGCCGGTCTTGACTATCCCGGTATCGGGCCGGAACATGCACACCTGGCTGACATCGGTCGCGCCGAATATCACGCCATCGGCGACGACGACGTCATCGCCGCGTTGCAACTACTGAGCGAAAGAGAAGGCATCATTCCCGCACTCGAGACGGCGCACGCGGTGGCCTGGTTGGTACAAGAGGCGGGTAACTCGATTCCCACGGGTTCAACGGTGCTACTCAATCTCTCGGGTCGAGGTGACAAAGACGTCGCTCAAGTGCAGGCCATTCTTCGTGCGGAGTCATGAAGAGCCTTGAACGCGACCTGCGGACGATTCGAGATTCCGGCCGAAAGTTGCTGGTGCCCTATTTCATGGGCGGACTCACGGAGGACTGGACCGACCATGTTGCGGCCGCAGTGTTGGCGGGCGCCGACGCCGTCGAGATAGGTATTCCGTTTTCAGATCCCATGATGGACGGCCCGGTGATTCAAGAAGCCGCGCTGCACGCCCTCGCACGAGGCGCGACGTTGGATTCGATTTGTGAAGATCTCAGCCGACTCGACGTCACCGTGCCACTCATCGCGATGACCTATTACAACATCGTGTTGCATTACGGACTCGAGCGCGCCGCGGGAAAGCTCGCCTCGAACGGAATTCGGGGCGCGATTGTCCCCGATCTCCCACTCGAAGAGACCGACGAGTGGATGATGGCGTGCGACGGCGCCGACGTCGCGGCGATCCTCTTGGTCGCTCCTTCAACACCACCGGAGCGTGTCGATCGACTTGCCGCTCGCACCCAGGGCTTCGCCTACGCGTCGGCCCGCATGGCGGTTACCGGCAGGTCCGACGGGGGAGGAGACGGCGAACGTGTCGTGCGGTCAATTCGTCGCACGAGCGACGTGCCCGCACTCATCGGTATTGGCATCGCTACCCCAGATCAAGCCAGGGAAGCCGCTCACACCAGCGACGGGGTCATCGTCGGCTCGGCCCTGGTGCAGATCATTCTCGACGGGGGCGGGGCCTCGGTAATCGAGAATTTCATCAGGGATTTTCGATCCGCCATCGACCCCTGAGTCACTATTTATATAATACGTATATAATATCGAACCAGCTACTTACCAGTAGTTAAACGAAAATCTGGTTGGACGTGACCCGACTTGTGAACGTCTTCACGAAGTTGTTGGTATTCCATCCCGCACGCTCGCATTCATGTGATGTTTAATCGCTGTAGCCGTCATCACGGCGGTGGCATTAATCCTATGTGGGAGGAATTACATGGAACACAGAGTTGCGGACCCCGGTCCGCTAGGACTCGCCGGCTTCGCTATGACCACCTTTTTGCTGAGCCTCTTCAACGTCGGACTGTTCAAGTTCGGCGCAGCAGGTAGCGCGGCAATCAGTGGTGCCATTTCTTTGGCATTCATTTACGGTGGTGCGGCACAATTTGCGGCTGGTATGTGGGAATTCGTACGAAAGAACACGTTTGGCGCTTTGGCGTTCACGTCATATGGTGCGTTCTGGATTGGTGTGTACTTCTTCATCAACTTCCAGGGCGGACTCGCCGTCAAGGGAGCCCTCGGCCTGTATCTCTTGCCCTGGATCCTTTTCACGGCCTACATGACGATTGCCGCAATGAAGACGAACGTCGCGGTCTTGTTAGTCTTCGTTGCACTGACGTTGGCCTTCTTGTTCCTGACCATCGGAGCGTGGGGCGGCGGTCACACCGACATGACCAAGATCGGCGGGTGGATCGGCATTGTCACGGCTCTCCTCGCTTGGTACGCGTCAGCAGCTGGTGTGATCAACGAGACTCACGGAAAGGTTGTACTACCGGTCGGTCCTTTGAGCTAACCTCATTGTCACTGGTGGCTTGCCACCGGACCCAACCGCCAACAGCGCCCTTGCCAACAGGCTCGGGCGCTGTTGGCATTCTGGGCCTATGGAGCATTTACCTCACTTGAAATCGCGTTCATGACCGGACACTTCATTCGTTCGACGGACGTGAACGCTGGGTCGGTGCTGCATCAACTGATTGCCCGACCGTGCGTGTCGATGTCACGAGGAACAATCATCGTGCCCGAGGTGGACCCTTTGTCGACTTTCGTTTGAATGGTCAAAGGGAATCTGCTCGTGATAGAACAATCTAAGCGCAAGATTCGTGGTCGCGGGTCAAATAATTGAGCCAAGCGACACCGGGCGCACTAGTAACGGGATTGAATGTTCGGGCATTTTCTGAGAAAGCGGGGAGAGCATGGCAAAAAAGAGTGATCAAGGAGCTGAAGCGGTCGAATCGGAGCAGGCCTCGGAATCTCAGATCGCAGTGCACTGGCGCGAGGAAGGGTACTACTATCCATCGGCAAAATTCATCGGGCAGGCGAATGTCTCAGATCCGGCCATTCGCGAGCGCTTCACTGAGGACAAATTTCCCGAGTGCTTCAAGGAGTACGCCGACCTCCTGTCCTGGGACACCTATTGGCACACAACGCTCGATACGAGTAACGCGCCGTTTTGGAAATGGTTTGTCGGAGGGCGCCTCAACGCCTCATACAACTGCGTCGATCGGCACCTCGCGACCGATCGCAATAAGGCGGCAATCATCTACGTTCCTGAACTCGAAGACGCCCCTACCGAGGCGATCACCTATCAGGAGCTCTACGTTCGGGTGAATGAGTTCGCCGCACTGCTTCGGGACTTCTGCGGTCTCGAGACCGGTGACGTGGCAACGTTCCACCTGCCGATGGTGCCCGACCTGCCCGTGGCGATGCTCGCGTGCGCTCGTCTCGGTGTGATTCACTCCCAAGTCTTCGGTGGATTTTCCGGTGCCGCGTGCGGAGGGCGCATTGCCGACTCCAAGAGCAAGATTCTCGTCACCATCGACGGCTACTACCGCAACGGTGAGCTCCAAGACCACAAGGTCAAGGCCGATGAGGCGGTGGCCAGGGCCCTCGAAGAAGGCGTCACGGTCGAGAAGGTGTTGGTATTTCGCAGGAATCCCGGCGAGTATGCGTCCAAGAGCCCGATGGTCCCGGGTCGAGACTTTTTCGTGGACGAAATCTTGCCCGAGTACAAGAGACAACTGGTTGAGCCCGTTTCCATGCCGGCCGAGGCGCCGCTCTTCATCATGTACTCGAGTGGCACGACGGGTAGGCCCAAGGGCTGTCAGCACAGCACCGGCGGTTATCTCTCCTACGTAACCGGGACGTCGAAGTATTACCAGGACATCCACCCCGAGGACACGTACTGGTGCGCCGCGGACATCGGCTGGATCACCGGTCATTCCTACATCGTCTACGGGCCGTTGGCGCTCGGCACGACGACGGTGATGTATGAGGGTGTGCCGACGTACCCCGACGCCGGTCGTTGTTGGAGGATTGCCGAGCGACTCGGAGTGACTACGTTTCACACCGCGCCCACGACGGTCCGAACCTTGCGTAAAGTCGGCCCGGACGAGCCGGCTAAGTACAACTATCACTTCAAGCACATGACCACCGTGGGCGAGCCGATTGAGCCAGAGGTTTGGCGCTGGTACTACGACGTTGTCGGCAAGGGTGAAGCCGTGATCGTCGATACCTGGTGGCAAACCGAAAACGGTGGTTTCCTCGGTACGGGGATACCCGCGCTCGACCCGATGAAGCCAGGTAGTTGCGGTCCGGCGGCCCTGGGGATCTTCCCTGAGATCTTGGACGAGCGGGGCGAGGTTGTGTTGGCCGGGAGTGGCATCGCCGGCAATATCTGCATTCGCAATCCGTGGCCGGGCATCTTCCAGACCATATGGGGCGACCCCGACCGGTTCGTGAAGACCTATTACGAGAAGTACAACCAGAAGAAGGGCAGCACGGACTGGCACGACTGGCCATATTTCGCCAACGACGGAGCGATGCAAGCCGCCGACGGGTACTACCGGATCCTTGGTCGGGTTGACGACGTGATCAATGTATCGGGACACCGTTTAGGTACCAAGGAGTTGGAGTCGGCGGCGCTTATGGTCGACGAAGTCGCCGAGGCCGCCGCAGTACCCGTGGTGGACGACGTTCGCGGTCACGCCGTCGAGATGTATATCTCCGTGAAACCAGGAGTGAAGCCGAGTCAAGAAGTGGCGGACAAGGTGTCACGCATGATCGAAACCGAGATTGGAAAGGTAGCCAGACCGAAGAACGTCTGGATCGTGGCTGACATGCCCAAGACTCGTTCGGGAAAGATCATGCGTCGAGTCATCGCGTCGATTTCAAACTTTACCGACGTCGGTGACATCACCACTTTGGCCAACCCCGACATCGTCGAGGGCGTCCTTCATCAAGTCCAAAGCGAGAAAGTGGCGCGCGGTGAGCAGCCCAGAGAACTAAGTGAAGCAGAACTTCAGACCATAAAGAACTTTGGTTCGTCGGAATAGATAACGTCGCTCCTTGACTCCTTGGTGCTAATCCCAAGCCAGGTTGCATGGCGTGGCGAGCACTCGGTTCTTCAACATCAGTGTTCACGCCCTAGATGAAAGGGTTAATGACGTCATCAACATTTCAGGTCACTGACTGCCAATGGATCGCCCACATTCCTCCCTTGTCACTTCGGGCTCTCCTTCTCAGCTTTCGACGAGAAAGTATTGAGCGGGGCGCGACAAGTAGTTAGTGAAAGGCGATGTCGCACGGACTGAGCAAGGTACGTGCGTCAGTGCCCACGACGGAGGAGAAATAGTGAGCGACGACACGAACACCGCGTCCGAGGAACATACCCACGATCACCCGGGGGCACACCGTCACGGTCGCCGACCCCGATTGATGGGCTGGATCTTGACGATGGTCACGGCCCTTGTGGTCGTCTGCGTCGGCTTCGTGGGTGTGGTACTTGGTCATTCCAAGGTCGACTCGACGTCAACCATCACGGTGACGGGATCGGGGACAGTTCACGACACCCCGGACACAATCAATTTCCAAATCGGCGTACAGACGGTTGATCCGACAGCTCTAGCCTCGCTGAATGGCAACAACGTTCGGATGCGAGCGTTGGAACGCGCGCTCGAAGCCAATGGCGTCACGAAGAAGGAGATGCAGACGTCCGGCCTCAACATTTATGACGACACCGACAATCATGGCGTCGTGATCGGATTCACGGTCCAGGACACGTTGAACGTAACGATGCACAATGTGAAACGTGCCGGTGCCGCCATTGACGCCGCCGCAAGTGCCGCTGGCAATGGGATCCAGCTGAATGGCGTGTCGTTCACGATCACCAATGACTCGGCGCTGTTGCGAGCCGCTCGCATTCGAGCCATGGACAACGCCCGACTCGCTGCCGGAGAACTCGCCAGGGCCGGTGATGCGCAGGTGACGGGCATTGTCAAGATCACTGACAACGAGAACCAGAATTCCGGGGTTTACTACCCGGAAGCACTGAGCGGCGCAGCGTTCAAATCCTCAGTGCCGATTCAAACCGGTACTCAGCCGGTCAACGTACAGGTCACGGTCATCTACCGGATCACGAGCTGATCGAAATGACCGATTCTTCGGTCTCGGCTTCTCGGCACTACGAGTCGAAGCCGAGACCGAAGAGATCAATCAGCCTCAACCAGAGATTGCGACGGCCCTCGTGTTCGTCGGCGTGCTTAATTGCCGACTGAGTGATTCGAATGAACAGCCATTTGAAAGGTTCGGGCGGAAACGGCATCGGACGCTTTCGAACCATCGTCAACCGCGTGCGATCAGTCTCGTGTCGGTCGAGGAGATCGAGCATCGTGGCCGCTCCGAATCTCGTCGACGCAACCCCGAGCCCGGTGTAGCCGAGGACGTAGGCCACCTTGTTCTCGTGCGACGTACCCCAGAACGGAGAGAATCTCGTGCACGTGTCAATCGCTCCGCCCCAGGCGTGCGTGAACTTGACGCCGGCCAACTGCGGGAACGTCTTCAAGAAGTGTCCCGCGAGCGTCGCGTAGGTCTCGGAGTTGAATTCATACTCGCGGCGCACCTTTCCCCGGAAGTTGTAGATCGTGTCGTAGCCGCCCCAAAGGATGCTGTTGTCGCTCGTGAGTCGGTAGTAGTGGAACTGATTACCGGAGTCCGCGATGCCCTCACGGCCCGACCAACCGATGCTTTCCATTTGAGCCTCCGAAAGCGGTTCGGTCACCATGACGTAGTCGTAGACCGGCACCACGTATTTGCGGGTCTTCTTCAGCAGCGACGGGAATACGTTCGTGCCGAGGGCGACCCTCGCGGCGGTGACGGCGCCGTACGGCGTGTGCACGCGCACGGCATCGCGCAGATCCTCTAGCCATTCAACCTTCGAGTTCTCGAAGATCTTCACCCCGAGCGAGATACACACTCGCTCGAGTCCCCACACCAATCTCGCGGGGTCTACCAGTGCTGTGCCGTCGTGGTCGAACAGTGCGCCCACGTACGAGGGGGAGTGGACCCTCGCTTGCACCTCTTCCTGGCTGAGTACTTCGACGCTGTCGCCCATGGCGTTTCGTCGTTCGGCCTGGTCGGCCATGCCTTTTAACTGCCACGGCGCGACGGCGACCTGGAGTTCACCGGTGCGTTCGAAATCGCACTCGATGCCGTAGCGAGCGATCGTCGCTTCGATCTCGTCGAGGTTCTCTCGACCCAGTCGTTGGATCAACTCCATCTCGTCGGGGAAATGACGAACGCCGTTCAAGTAACCGTGAGTGAGCGAAGCGGAACAGAAGCCTCCATTGCGTCCCGACGCACCCGCGCCGGTTTCATACTGTTCGACGACGACGACTTCGCGGTCGGGGTCGCGTTCTTTCGCGAGCAACGCTGTCCAAAGTCCGGTATAGCCAGCACCGACCACACAGAGATCGGCGCCGATGTCACCGATGAGCGCCGAGTGGGGCGCCGGTTCCAAAGGGTCGGAATCGAGCCACCACAGTTCGGGTTGGACATCGGCGAGGTGGCGTAAGACGAAGGGATCCTTCTTGTCCATACTGTGTCCGGCCCAGGCCGGAATCACCCTCTCTCGGCACTTCCCTTTCGCTTACGTCCCTGATGACGAGGCGAACGCCAGCCATCCAGACCGACCTCAACTTGCCGATTCTACCGGACCGAAGGTTTTCCAGGATTGATGGAAAACCTTGGAGCTCCATGACTCAAATGCGGTGCTCGGTAGTATTCGCTGGGCATTGCAGATAGGAGGGGGCACAATGCGGCTGGCCAATCTTGAGGGACGAGCGACGATCGTCACTGACGACGGCATCATCGACGTGGCAACTGCGTCGAATGGTGCGTTTTCAACCTCGCTCGCAAAGTGCCTCGGTCAGCTCGACAAACTCGCTGCGTGGTACCGCTCGTCGCAACCAGCACCCAACGATTTGATCAGTATCGAGGCGTTGGCGAGCGACTCGCGACTCGGCGCAATCGTGAATCCTCAACAGGTCTTCGCCATAGGTCTGAACTATCGCCGTCACGCCGCAGAAACCGGCAAAGATGTGCCCAAAGAACCCATGGTCTTCACCAAGTTCCCCTCCGCGGTGTGTGGTCCGAATGATCCAGTGCCCATTCCCGGTAAATCGACTGATTACGAAGGCGAACTGGTCGTCGTCATTGGCTCGACGCTTCGCAACGTCAGCGTCGAAGACGCTTTGACGGGAGTTGCCGGGTACTGCGTCGGTCAGGACTACTCCGAGCGAGAGTGGCAGTACCGCAATACTCCTCCACAGTTCTCACTGGGAAAATCGTTCAAGAACTTCGCACCGATGGGACCGTGGATCACCACAGCCGATGAAATTCCCAATCCCAACGATCTCGGACTCACGACTCGCGTGAACGGCGAGATCATGCAGGACTCGAATACCAGTGACATGGTCTTCTCGGTCGCTGAGCTCATCGCGTACCTCTCGTCGGTCTGTGAGCTTCGACGTGGCGACGTTATCTTCACTGGTACGCCCGAAGGCGTAGGACAGGCCCGCACTCCGCCGTTCTTCTTGAAGCCCGGCGACGAAGTCGTGACGACCATCGAGCGACTGGGCACTATTCGCAACGTCGCCGTAGCGCCGTAGCCACACTGCCGCACTGCCACACTGCCGCACTACCGCACTGAGTCTGAGTCTTGTGCCAAGGGCTAGGTTCGGTCAGAGGCCGCTTGGCTTTCCTGAGACGGGAGTCGACTATGTGGGTTCGCGCAATCTTGGGCTTAGTATTCAGTTCCACCGGCATCTTGTGGATTCTCCAAGGAACCAACGTCGCTCACGGATCCGGCATGAGCGGCCACGGCCTCTACACGGTCCTCGGTGCTGTGGTGTTGTTGATCGGGTTGGCGCTTCTCCAGTGGGCTTGGCGCATCCGGGGAAAACTGGGCGACTGAATCTCACGTGACGTAGGTTCTCTCAGCAATATTCGACTGCAATACTTGTCACGATGCGCACTGAAGAATCTTGTACGTTCTGCCGCATCGTTTACGGCTCAGATCCGGCTTATGTTGTCTACGAAGACGCCCACTCCATCGCTTTTCTTGACCGGCAACCGGCGGCGGAAGGGCACACCTTGGTGGTCCCTCGAGAACATGCGCGAACGCTTCTCGACATCGATCCATTGAACGCAGGAGCATTGATGACCAGTGCAACCTTCGTGGCCCGAATAATTCACCGCGCCATTCAACCCGATGGAATGACTTTGAAGCAGACCAACGAGCATGCTGGTGGTCAATCCGTCTTCCATGTACACCTTCACCTCGTTCCAAGGTGGAATGGAGACAATGTGATTGCTCCGTGGAATGCCCAACGCGCAGACGCCAACGAACTTGCTTTAATTCAATCGAGATTGCTTACTGCCGTGAACGGCAATTGATCGGCACCAAATCTGTCGAGTTCGATGTTCGACCGGTCACAACAACCTCGTGCGAACATTGCAAGAGTGAAGCGTGTCGCAGTAGTGGGATCGGGAGGAGCGGGTAAGACCACGTTTGCCCGCGATCTCTCACGTCGCACGGGTCTTCCGGTCGTGCACCTTGATCACCTTTATTGGAAGCCGGGATGGGTGGAGACGCCGAGTGACGAATGGCGAATAGTCCAAGACGAACGATTGACCGCTGACGAATGGATTGTGGACGGGAACTACTCGGGTACGTTCGACGTCCGTTTCCGAAGGGTAGACACAATCATTATCCTCGCGCCGTCGAGATGGAGGTGTCTTTCACGAGTTCTCCGACGGACGATCACCAATCACGGTCAGTCCGTGCAGGCGCCGGAATGTCCAGAACGAATTGACGTGAAATTTCTGTTGTGGGTGTGGCGATACCAGAAGAACAGCCGCCCCCTTCTGGACTTCGCCATTGAGCAAAATGCCGGCGCGTCGAAAGTGATCGAACTCAAAACACCTGGAGAGGTGTCGCAATTCTTCGAGTGTCTCGGTCCGTGAAGTTCAGCCAGCACTCTTTGATTTTCACATTATGGTGACGTGTTCGTAGTTCCTTCCGCTGGAAGTTCCACACATTAAGGAAACGAAAGTCGACAGAGCACATTTTCCGCTTTTAGAACAGGGAGGGGCGTGCGGGTTCATTTCGGCCTCCGACACCAACGTGATACCGGAGTGGTATCATAGAGACATGGCATTCACAGTTCGAACCGATGCCGCGCTCGAGCAGGCACTTGATTCCCTTTCGCGAGTTGAAGGTATCTCGCGTCAAGAGATCATTCGACGTGCAGTTCTCGAACGATACGAGCGGTCGGGCCACGACGCTCGAGTGACCGACGCGACGCGACGAATGGCAGTTCGGTGGGCCGATGTGTTGGAGCGTCTTGGCGCTGAATGATTGGATTCGAGTACCTGGAAACGGAGGACATCGTAGAGATCATTCGGACGCTGGGCGTTGGCCCCATCCGTGATCTCGGTCTATTGGACTCCGCTGTCAATAGACCCCGGTCGAGCGCGTTTGGTGAAGACGCATACGAAACGTTAGATCTCAAGGCGGCGGCGCTGCTCCATTCGATGACCAAGAACCATGCGCTTGTCGATGGAAATAAGAGACTTGCGTGGCTCAGCACCGTCGTCTTTTGTGACCTGAACGGTTTCGCGCCCGATCTCAAGGATGATGATGCATATCAGCTTGTCTGGGATATTGCCAGCTCAGCGGAAGAGGACATTACGGCGATTGCAGACCGGCTTCATCTGTCGCCAATCACCAACTGAGTTTCGTGCGGCGAAAGCCAAAAGCCGCGGTCGCGCGAGGTCTCATCTCGGGCGAAGGCGCCAATGCGTGGTTGCAGAACAGTTGCGTCGGGCCTCCGACACCAGTCAGGACGATTTAGTCGAGTTGCCAGTGCTAGGCATTTCGACAGCTGCAAAAAGTAACTCTCCTCATAATCCTTCGATCGTGAAAATGCTTTCGTGTCTAGTTCGAATACCGCTTCAGCGGCGATCTGTCCCCAACGAGCCAAACGTGACCGAACGGATCGTTGAAACCACCTTGACGGTGAACTCCCCAGGGAACGCGGTGATTCTGAACGCCATCGGTAGAGACAATCGCACCTGCAGCGACTGCCTTCTCAATGAACGAGTCGGGCTCATCGATGAAGACTTCAATTCGCACGGTGGTATGGCCAATGACAGCAGGACTTGAAAATCCCTTGTCGTTTGATTCGTGGAGGAGAAACGGTGCGCCCCCAATGTCCAAACCTATGACGGAACCGAGGCTCCACAACTCACTGGCTCCGAGCGCAGAGATATACCACTCGGCGGCTACTGGTGCATCCTCGACAGCGAGCATGAATGAAATCGACAACGGCATGCACCACATCGTAAGCGACGGCCGAAAACAATGTCACTGATGTGCGACATTGAAAAGCAATATCGACTCCTCACCGCCAATCAGTTCCAGATTTCATCAGGTCGCCAGTACAAGGTGGCATTCCTGTGGCGTCGGGCCACCGACACCACGAAGCGTCCCAGAAACTATGGAACCTCGGACCGCCTCCGTTTGTGGTCCCACAAAGGGAGGGATTTCGTAGATTACGTCACGGCCCCGGCTTTAGGCCATCGCGCGGCCTCGTGCCTCGCAAGCGACTGCTTTAGTATCTGACCGTGAATGAAGCCATAAGGTCACTGGCCGATCAGCTCGTTGCAATTCGACTCCAAGAAGAGCCCTTGGAAGCGGCACTACTCGGTCTGCCCGACGGAGACGCTGCGCTTGGCGACCTCTCGCGTGACACTGAAGATGCCCTCTTGGGTGCCTACTCCTCGCTTGCGACGGCCGCGACGTCGCTGCACAACGAGCTCGTCAGAGAGGGTTCAGCGCTCAACGAGTTTGACCTCGTAACTCTCGATCACGTCCGCTTCAGCGCTGCCAACAGAGTTGACGCGTTAGGCGTGCGTGGCGTTGAGTTCACAATCAGTGACTTTCATAATTCGCCTCTTTCGATGCTCATCGCCGTTCTTTACCAGTTACCCCTTGACACCACGAATCGCAAGGCGGGGCACCTTCGCAGGCTCGCCTCGTTGCCGGCCTATTTGGAAGGGGCAGTCGAGCGCCATCGCGACGGCGTCGCTGCAGGACGTGTGCCGACTGTCCGAGGCGTGCGAGCTGCGATGGCTCAGATAGACAAGGTGCTGGAAGAGAATAACCTGAGCGGCCTTCGAAGGAGTCTCGATGACGTTGACGACACTTTCGCCAGCGACCAGGACAAACTGATTGAGTCGGCGGTGCGACCCGCGATCGAGCAGTACCGAACGTTTTTGATGCGCGAGACGCTGCCCGTTGGTCGCCCCGACGACAAGCCCGGTCTCTGTTGGCTGCCGAACGGAGATGAGGCGTACAAGATGTTGGTGCGTGCTTACACGTCCGGCGCGCGAACGCCCGAGGATCTTCACGCCACGGGCATCGCGATCACGGAGCGTTTGCGCGAGGAGTACGCCGAGGTCGGTGGACGGCTCTGGGGTACGAGCGACGTGGCCGAAATTCACTCGCGTCTGCGTAGCGACCCAGACCTACGCTACGCCGACCGCGAGGAGATTGTCGCCAGCGCGATCGACACCGTTCGCCGAGCCGAAGTGGCCGCCCCGGAGTGGTTCGGCGTCGTGCCGTCTATGTCCTGCGCAGTCGAACCTGTCCCAGAGGCCCTCGCGGACGGATCGGCGCCCGCTTACTACTTTCCTGGCGCCCTTGACGGCTCGAGGCGCGGCACGTACTTCGTTAACGCCACCAAGCCGCACGAGCGCTACCGCCACATGGCCGAAGCGATCGCGTTTCACGAAGCGGTGCCGGGTCACCACTTCCAGCTGACCATCGCCCAGGAGCGAAAGGGGGGCCACATCGTCTTCTCGGTCTTTGGCGACACGGCGTGTGCCGAAGGCTGGGGACTCTACGCTGAGCGCCTCGCCGACGAAATGGGTCTCTACAGCGGTGATTTGGCGCGACTGGGTATGTTGAGCACCGACGCGTGGCGCGCCGCGCGACTGGTGGTAGACACCGGTCTCCACGCGATGGGATGGTCACGTCAGGAGGCGATCGATTGGATGGCGTCTCACGTGCCCATGAGCCAACTCGAGATCAATTCCGAGGTGGATCGCTACGTGGTCATGCCAGCCCAGGCGCTCTCCTATATGGTTGGGCGCCTCGAACTAGATGCGCGTCGGCGTGAATCAGCCGCACGTCTCGGCGCGAAGTTCTCGGTACGCGACTTCCACGACCTGGTATTGCGTACCGGACCGGTATCCCTTCCGGCCCTCGCGTCGGCGGTAGATCGTTGGATCGTCGCCGGAGGGGGTACGACCAGTTAGTTGAGCCTGCGCGAACGCTTATGACGATGGCCGCCGACATCTACCAGTGAATCACGCGAGTCGCCAAAGCAAGGGTTGCAGCCCTGTCACGTCGCGTTTAGTGGAGATCTTGGTTGATTTGCTGCAGATTAAGCCCATACAGGTCGATTTACTCGGAAGACGTTGTTCGAAGACGACCAGTTGGCCCCAACTACTGGCGAGCCAACGAAAGTGTCGGCTACAACCTTGTGTTCGGATCCCGGTAGTCGAACACTGGCACGGTGAGACCGTGCTTGGCCAGTGTTGTCCAGTGCCTATCTGCAGTAAGCGCTGGGAATCCGTGATCGAGAGCGTACCCCAGACACGCTAAGTCGCCGAGCGACAAGGTCTTGGCAGGTCCCATTCCGGCTCTCCCTTGGACTGCGGTGCTTTTCTTGTCGATGTCCTTGAGCTCAAGGAATCGTCGAGCCACTCGAAGGTCGACATCGGCAATCGTTAGTCCGGTGCTCGTCAGGGCTCTCTCGATGGCCGCAGGCTTGGCCGTAGACGATTGCCCGAGTTTATAGAGCGCCTCGCCAAAATTTACGGTTGTCGCCACCGATCGGCCAAGGACGGCCACAAATTTCTGTGCGTCTGGTTGGCTCCGAATCAGGTCAATCAGAAAGGTGGCATCAACGACGACGATTCCCTCAGGAACCACTCTGGAGACTGGCACCTACTATCGCAGACCCGTCTCGAGCTGACGCTCTGCAATGAGCTCCATGGCCAAGTCAGTGGTGTCACTATTGTCCACCATCTCCACAGCAATCGCCGCCTGCACCTCTCGCAAGAGCAACAGGGGATTCTCCAGAACAATTCTCCCCGGCCCCTCGGCTCGGGCGATCAACTCGACCCCCTCGTCGTCAATGCCAGCCTCATCGAGCAGAGCCGATGGCAAGGTGGGACGTCGCCGACTGTCAAGGCGGACGCGGTAGGAAGTCTCGAAGTTGGAGGTGCCGTAATTGCTCATGTCACCCATAGTACCAGAAGTCGTGGGTAGCACACTCATCGTCCCACGAAATGTACCTTAGTGGGTAACAAATGTAGCGAACAACTAAATGGTGATGGTCGGGCTGGGGAGATTCGAACTCCCGATCTCTCGGCCCCCAGCCGAGCGCTCTAGACCAAACTAAGCCACAGCCCGTGAACGAACAATCGTAGTCGTTGGGAATTCGCTAACCCGTTGGCGAGTGCGCACCGTGGGCTTGATCGGGATGCGTCAACCACGCTCGCGCCTCGCATAAGAAGGCGATCGTCTCACCTGTTGCCTTCGCCCGAATCGCATCGAGGATACGTTCATCCAGTGCCTGAATCAATCCGTCTACCTCCACCAACGTCCCCTTTTTCTCATCCACCCGCCACGGCGGTCACTATCTCAATCGCACTGTTATCAACGATGGGCGTCTCGCCCCACTCGGAACGACGCACGATATCACCGTCGATTGCAACCGCCACCCCTCGAGGTTCAATCGCGAGGCGTCGAAGCAGCTCCTCAACCGACTCGGCGACGAATGGCTGGTCCTCACCATTGACGCGTATCACTTGAAGCTCTCAGCAAACCGGAGCGCTTCACGCGCAGCGATGGGCGCGAGCGTTACGCCGTGACGGAAGTGACCCGATGACCACGCCCATCGTCCGTCCGTTAGCACCTCGAAGAACGGGCGAAGGTCCTCGCTCGCGGGTCGATTGCCTTCTCGGACTTCGAGGATCGATGCGGTCTCCAACGCTGGTACGACATCGAGGGCGTCACGCAGGAGACGCTGCACCTCGCCTACGTGAGCGCCGGTTTCACTGCGTTCTTCCGACGACGCGCCCAAGACGTTGTAGCCGCCGGGTCGACTCACCATGTAGACCGTGGAGCCCTTCACGAATGAGCGAATCATGGGCTGCGAGCTCCGGTCAATACCACGCACGCGAACGGTGATCCCATGAACCGGCCGAACTGAATGAGTGCCTGAGGTTGTCACGCCGGAGGGCACCGGAAACGCGCCGGTCGCCATGATCCCGATATCGCCTACGAACTCCCCGGACGCCGTAGTTGCCTTCACGCCATTGGCGTCGCCACCGACGTGGAGCACGGCTTCGTCGACGAACGAGACGTCAAGAGTTCTGTTCGCTTCACTCACGAATTCCACGACCTGGTCAGGGTTGAGCCACGCATCGCCGCCTACCAGTAACCCGTCAGGGATTCGTGGAGAAACGCCCTCAAACATCGCTGGTTCCTCGCTGCGGGACACACGTCGCGGCTCTACTCCAAGTTCAGCGGCGACCAGGGAGAACTGGTCGACCAACCGGCGGTCGCTCCCATCCCATCCGAGGAGGAGCGTTCCCGTTTCGACGATCAAGAGATTCTTCTGCGTCGTCGCACGAACGTCATCCGCGAAAGTGCGCCACGCCACCAGGGCGCCTCGCTGCAGTTCGTAGTTCGCCTTTTCACCAGGACCGATTTCCGCGATCGGCGCAATCATGCCCGCCGCCGCCCAGGTGGCCCCGCAACCTGGTGCCGGATCAAAAACGGTAACCCGCCAACCGGCGCGAGCCAATTGAAATGCGCTCGTGAGTCCGATCACGCCGCCGCCCACGATGAGTGCGTCTTTCGTCGTCTTCACGTGAACAGCGTAGGTCGAAGGTTCAAGTTCCTTTTCGGTATGATTGTGGCGGGTCAGCGTTGCCCCTTAGGAAACGCTATGACAAAGACTCTCTACGACCCCTCTTTCGAACACGACGCCTGCGGCGTCGGGATGGTCGCGGATTTGAACGCCGCGGCGACGAACGCCACGATTCTCGACGCGCTCACCATTCTGGAAAACCTCGAGCACCGCGGCGCGTCGGGTTCGGACGTGAATTCGGGCGATGGTGCTGGCGTCTTACTGCAAATGCCCGACGCTTTCGTGCGCGTCGTCTTTGGCGACGTTGTGCCTCCGTTGGGGGACTACGGCATCGCGCACTGGATGGTGCCCGAGGAGTCGGACATTTTGGTCCTACGTGAATCGATTGATGACGTTCTCGAACGAGTCGGCCTGACGAGTCTCGGTTGGCGCGAAGTGCCGGTCGATTCGACGGTTCTGGGACCCACGTCGCTCGCGTCGGAACCTCTCTTCGTCCAACAACTCATCGCGTGCGCCGAACACAACCCCGCGCCACACCTCGAGCGCGCCCTTTACTGCGCTCGCAAAGTCATCGAGCACACGATGGACGTCTACGCCTCGTCGTGCTCGCCGCACGTCCTCATCTACAAGGGCATGTTGACCGCGCCCCAACTTCGTCAGTACTTCGACGACTTGCGCGATGATCGACTCACCTCGGCGATCGCCGTGGTGCACAGTCGATTCTCGACCAACGTCCTACCCCGTTGGGACCTCGCCCAACCATTCCGCTACATCGCGCACAACGGCGAGATCAACACCGTGCGAGGCAACCGCAACTGGATGACCGCGCGCGAGTCAACCTTGGAAAGTGACGTATTACCGTTACCCATTGCCGAGCTCACGCCGCTCATTACGGCGGGCCTAAGTGATTCGGCCAGTTTTGACGAAGTGGTCGAACTCTTGGTCCAAGCTGGTCGGTCGCTGCCCCATGCGATCTTGATGATGATTCCCGAGGCTTGGGAGCGCTCGACCTTCATGAGTGAGTCCCGTCGTGACTTCTACCGCTACCACGCCGGACTCATGGAACCGTGGGACGGACCGGCATCCGTGACGTTCTGCGACGGCAAGATCGTGGGGGCCGTGCTGGATCGCAACGGCCTTCGTCCGGCACGCTACTGGGTGACGAAAGACCGTCGGGTTATCTTTGCGAGCGAAGTGGGAGTCCTTCCCGTCGATCCGGCCAATATCGAGCGCAAGGGTCGATTACAACCAGGAAAGGTCTTCCTGGTCGACATCGAACAGGGACGAATCATCGACGACGAGGAGTTGAAGTCCGCCCTGGCCGAGCGAGCTCCCTACGGTGAGTGGCTACGCGAGCAACAACGTTCCTTGGATGAGATCGATGCTCCGGCCATGCTCACGCCGAATCACGCGTCCATCGTTCGCCAGCAGAAGAACTTCGGCTACAGCGAAGAAGACCTTCGCCTCATCATCCGGCCGATGGCCCAGGTGAGTGAGGAGCCGATCGGCTCGATGGGCTCAGATTCGACCGTGCCGACCCTCTCACAGCTCTCGCGACCGCTCTTTGATTACTTCACGCAACTCTTCGCTCAGGTCACCAACCCACCCCTGGACGCCATCCGCGAGGAACTCGTCACCTCGACGCGCGTCACGATCGGCGGTGAGGGCAACCTGCTCACCGAGAGCACCAATCACTGTCATCAACTCGTCCTACCGTCGCCGATTTTGAGCATCGACGAGCTCGCCAAGATCCGCTACATCGAGGAGTTCGAGAGCATGCGGGGCTTTACCACCGTGGTGTTCGACGGGCTCTTCGAAGCCCACGGCGTCGGCACTGGTGCCGAGCGGCTCGCCTCAGCGATCGAGACGTTGTGCGACACAGTCGTCGAAGAAGTTCGTGGAGGGACCAACATCATCATCCTCTCGGACCGCAATACCACCCCCAAACTCGCCGCGATACCGAGTCTGCTCCTGGCGTCAGCGGTGCACCACCGCCTCGTCGACGAGCACCTGCGAACGAGCGCCGCACTAATCATGGAATCCGGTGACGTTCGTGAAGTCCATCACGTCGCGCTCTTGCTCGGCTTCGGCGCTTCGGCCGTGTGCCCATACCTGGCCTATGAGTCCATCGACGCCCTGGTCGAGGCGAGCGAGCTCGTTGGGCTCAGCTCCTTCGAGGCGCGCTACCAGTACGGCAAAGCGCTCAACAAGGGGGTCGTGAAGACGATGTCCAAGATGGGCGTGAGCACCGTGGCGAGTTACGTCGGTTCGCAACTCTTCGAAGCGGTGGGGATATCGGAGTCCGTGCTGGCGAGATATTTCCCGGGTTTCACGTCACGCCTCGGGGGCATCACGCTCGAGCACATAGCGCGGAGCGTGCTCGCGCTGCACGCCAGCGCGTATGAACCGGTCGTGGGGGAGCGTGTGGAACTGCGCAACAACGGTGAGTACCAGTGGCGCCGCGAGGGCGAGATCCATCTCTTCAACCCGCGTACGGTGCAAAAGCTCCAACACGCCACGCGCGCCAAGCGCTTCGACATCTTCAAGGAGTACACGTCGTTGGTCGACGACCAATCGAGCGCGCTGGTGACGCTGCGCGGACTCATGAACCTCGTGCCGAGCCCGACGCCATTACCCCTCGACGAAGTGGAAAGCACCGCCTCGATCATCAAGCGATTCAGCACCGGCGCGATGTCCTACGGATCGATCTCGGAAGAAGCGCACAGCACGCTTGCAATTGCCATGAACCGTCTGGGCGCCAAGTCCAATACCGGCGAAGGCGGCGAGGACGACGAACGATTCGACACCTCCGACCCTCTCTGGAACCGCAGATCGGCCATCAAACAGGTCGCCTCGGGGCGCTTTGGCGTCACCAGTCGATTCTTGGTCAACGCCGACGACATCCAGATCAAGATGGCCCAAGGGGCCAAACCTGGTGAAGGCGGCCAACTGCCGGGGACGAAGGTCTACCCATGGATCGCCAAGACCCGACATTCGACGCCGGGTGTGGGGCTGATATCGCCGCCCCCGCACCACGACATCTATTCGATCGAGGACTTAGCCCAGCTGATCTACGACCTCAAAAATGCGAACGACCAAGCACGTATCCACGTAAAGCTCGTGAGTGAGCAGGGCGTCGGGACGATCGCGGCCGGCGTCGCCAAAGCGCACGCCGACGTGATACTCATCTCGGGTCACGACGGCGGGACCGGGGCGGCTCCGCTCACCTCGTTAAAGCACGCGGGCACGCCGTGGGAACTCGGCTTGGCTGAGACCCACCAGACGTTGGCCGCCAACGGGCTGCGCAGTCGCGTCGTGGTCCAGGTCGACGGTCAGCTGAAGACCGGTCGAGACGTCATTATCGCTGCCCTCTTGGGCGCCGAAGAGTTCGGATTCGCCACCGCTCCCTTAGTGGTCTCGGGTTGCGTGATGATGCGCGTGTGTCACCTCGACACGTGTCCGGTCGGCATTGCCACCCAGAACCCTCGACTCCGAGAACGCTTTACCGGTCAGCCGGAGTTTGTCGAGAACTTCTTCGAGTTCATTGCCCAAGAGGTTCGCGAGTACCTCGCCCTGTTGGGAGCGCGAACGCTCGACGAGGTGATTGGCGACGCCACCAGGTTGTCGATCCGATCATGCAACGATGAACACAGTGATCTCGATCTCTCGGCGCTCCTGGTCACCGTCGCCCCTGATCAACGCCATCAGAGTGTCAAACAGGACCACGGACTCGACGGCGCGTTGGACTGGTCGTTCCTCCATGAAGCGCTGAGCGCCGCTTCACGGAGCGTGCCGTACCGATTCTCGACGGCCGTGCGAAACGTGAACCGGGCCGTGGGCACGTTGACCGGCAGTGCCATCACCCGTTCACTGGGCGAACGAATATTGCCGGACGACCTCATCGAAATCGACCTCGACGGTTCGTCTGGTCAGAGTCTTGGCGCTTTTATACCTCGCGGCATGACCCTTCGGCTCACCGGCGACGCGAACGACTACGCCGGCAAGGGCCTCTCGGGTGGACGCATCATCATCCGGCCGTCGCTCGACGCCACGTTCGCCAGCGAAGACAACATCATCGCCGGCAACGTCATTGGTTACGGGGCGACGAGCGGTGAGATCTTCATCAGCGGTGTCGTCGGCGAGCGTTGCGCCGTTCGAAACTCCGGTGCGACGATCGTCGTGGAAGGAGCCGGTGACCACGCGTGTGAGTACATGACGGGTGGTGTGGTCGTGATTTTGGGAGCCGTCGGACGAAACCTCGCGGCCGGCATGTCGGGTGGCACGCTCTATCTCTACGATCCCCGCCAGAGCGTGTACGACCATCTGAGCGCCGGCGTCTACGAGATCGATCCGCTGGAATACGACGACGATGAACGCCTTCGAGAGATACTCGGTCGTTTTGTCGCCGAGACTGGTTCGCGTCGGGGTCGAGACATTGCGAGGGACTGGCGCACCGAGCGAATGCACTTCGTTCGGATCGAAACCTCTGAGTATCAGCGCATCCGAGACGAGATGCGCAGTGGGTAAGGTGACCGGCTTCCTCGAATTTCCGCGACAAGGACCGAGACTCCGACCGGTGCCGGTCCGGCTCCGCGATTGGCGAGAGGTGTATGAACCTCAGAGCGACAAGGACGTCTCGATCCAAGGCGCGCGGTGCATGGACTGCGGCATTCCGTTCTGCATGCAGGGCTGTCCCTTGGGCAATCGTATTCCCACCTTCAACGACGAGGTCTATCGCTCGAACTGGGAAGAGGCCGCCGCCCAGTTGTTCGACACCAACAATTTCCCTGAGTTCACCGGCCGGCTCTGTCCCGCGCCGTGCGAGTCGGCCTGTGTACTGGGCATCTCGGACAGTGCGGTCACCATTGAACGAATCGAGTACGAAGTGGCCGAACACGCCTTCGCGATGGGCTTCGACGTCGCTCATGACACAGACGTGCGCACCGGCCGACGTGTTGCCGTCGTGGGCTCGGGGCCAGCTGGTCTCGCGGCTGCGGCGCAGTTGGCGAGCCTCGGTCACGAGGTGCACGTCTTCGAGCGCAGCGACGCGATCGGTGGGCTCCTGCGCTACGGGATTCCTGAATTCAAACTCGAAAAATCAATTCTCGATCGTCGCCTCGCGGTACTCGAGGCTTCGAGCGTCACGTTTCACACCAACGTCTGCGTCGGCGACGCCACGATGCCGCTCTCGAACTTGCAAGGTGACTTCGACGCGGTACTTCTCGCCCTGGGTTCCACGAGGCCTCGCCTGATCCCGGTGCCGGGAGCCGATCTGACCGGCGTCTACCCGGCCATGACGTACCTGGAGGCCGCCAACCGAGCGGTGCGCGACGCGCAGCCGACCACGATCGATGCAAGCCATAAGCATGTCGTGATCCTGGGCGGCGGCGACACCGGGGCCGACTGCTTGGGCACCGTGCATCGTCAAGGTGCTCGCAGCGTCGTCCAAATTGAGATCCTCGATCGACCCCCCGACGAACGTCCGGACGATCAACCGTGGCCAACGATGGCGAGGATCTTCAAGTCCTCGCCAGCCCACGACGAAGGCGGGGAGCGCCGATTCTCGACCGAGACCCTGGAATTCCACGGCTCCGGATCAGTCGAGCAGATCGTGATTCGCGACGACGTCACGGGTGAATCCTTCACCATGTCCGCCGATCTTGTCCTGATAGCGGCCGGATTCGTCGGCCCGGAACTGGAATCACTCGACCTCGCGGAGGAACCCCACGTCACGTCACGAGCCACACTCTCAGTCGACAGTGAGTGGCGCGTGACCTCGATCGACGGAGCAGCGCCGGTCTACGCCTGCGGTGACGCCGTGCGGGGCCAAAGCCTCATCGTGTGGGCCATCGCCGAAGGTCGCAGCGCCGCGGCGGCCATCGACACCTACCTGTCGGAGCGCCCCAGCGTTCTGCCCGCGCCAGTGGAGCCGTACAGCCTTTCCTGGTAGCGCGCCCAGCGCGCTCACAGGAGTTTGTAGCATCGTCGCAATGGAGCAAGAAGGGGGATCAGTGCAAAGCACGATGCAAGATGCGCCGCTGCTCATCAGCGGGATCATCCGCCACGGCGAGTTCGTCTACGCCAACAAGAAGGTGCTGACCGTCACGCCCGAGGGCGTCGAAGAAGCGACGTTCTATCAAGTCTCCAAGCGCGCCGAGCAGTTGGCGAACGCCCTCACCAAGCTGGGAGTGAAATCCGGCGACCGGGTCGCGACCTTCATGTGGAACAACCAGGCACATATGGAGATTTACATCGCCGCGCCGTGCATGGGTGCGGTCTTGCACACGCTCAACATCCGACTCTTTCCCGAGCAGTTGGCGTTCATAATCAACCACGCCGAGGATTCGGTCATCATCGTCGACAGTTCTCTGGTTCCGGCGCTCGCCAAGGTCCGCGACCAGATCCCGACGGTCAAGCACATCATCGTGCACGGTCACGACGAGAGTGGACTGCTCGGCGAGACGATCGACTATGAGGAGTTTCTCACGTCCGAACCCACCGGATTCGAGTGGCCCACCCTGGACGAGCGTTCCGCCGCCATCATGTGTTACACGTCCGGCACCACCGGCAGTCCTAAAGGCGTGGTCTATTCGCATCGATCGACCTGGTTACATTCGTTGGCCTCGACCACAACCAATTCCATCGGTCTGAGTGAGCGAGATCGATGTCTCTTGATTGTGCCGATGTTTCACGTCAACGCCTGGGGGGCTGCCTACACGGCATTTTTCGCCGGTACCGAGTTGATAATGCCTCAAATGTTCTTGCAAGGCGAGCCGATCGTCAAAATGATTCAAGAGCTACGACCGACCATCTCCCTCGGCGTCCCCACGATTTGGAATGACGTCCTTCGCGTGACCGAGAACAACCCGGACGCCGATCTCTCGAGCCTGCGCGGCGTGGTGGCCGGCGGGTCGGCCGTGCCGCGGGTATTGATCGAAGCGTTTCGAGATCGATTCGGCATCGACGTGATCCAGGGATGGGGGATGACCGAGACCAGTCCTTTGGCCGCGGTCTCGATCCCTCCGGCGGGGACCCCGAGCGACCTCCAGATTGACTATCGCGTGAAAGCCGGACGCGTCGTGGCCGGTGTTGAAATTCGCGTGACCGACGAAGACGGCAACGTCCTGCCACGTGACGGCAAGTCCGTCGGAGAGTTTGAAATACGGGGCCCCTGGGTCACCGGATCGTATTTTGGCGTCGACGACCCTGAGAAGTTCCACGACGATTGGCTGCGAACGGGCGACATCGGTGCGTTGGACGCTGAAGGTTTCATGACCGTCAGCGACCGCTCGAAAGACGTCATCAAATCGGGCGGGGAGTGGATCAGTTCAGTTGAACTCGAAGGATCGTTGATGGCACACCCGGCGGTCTTCGAAGCGGCCGTCATCGCGGTGCCGGACGATCGCTGGCAGGAGCGTCCGCTCTGTTGCGTGGTGTTGCGCCCCGACGCTTCGACCAGTGCCAAAGAATTGCAAGAGTTCCTCGCCACCCGGGTCGCGAAGTGGTGGGTCCCCGAACGTTGGGCCTTCATCGAATCAGTTCCCAAGACGAGCGTCGGCAAGTTCGACAAGAAGGTACTGCGCTCACAGTATGCCGATGACGAGCTGCCCTACGAGACTCTGACGTAATGGAATCCTTCGAGGGCCTCGCCGACGAGGTGGGTGCCCTGGAGAGCCGGGTCGCTGACGCCATCTTCGATTCGGTGCGAGCCCAGATGCGATTCGACGGCGCTGACGAGGCCAAGGAACTGGAGCGACGACTCTCCAAGGTGCGACGGAGTCTACAAAAGGCCGAGAGGCTGCTACGCGGGACCAGTGACGATTAGGCCCACTCGTTGATCCGGTTGATCAGCATCCGTAGATTGACGTAGTTGCGACCATCGAAGGCGAAGGAGATCGTTGTATCGTCTTCGAACGCGAAGCCGGCGTCGCGGGCGAAGTGCGGCACCACGCTCGCGAGCTCTTGGAGTTGCGCGTCGCTCGGTCGACGGCGGACTTTGATGACACCGCGATCGCCGCGAACCTCAAAGCCCACGTAATTAGAGAAGAAGTGCTCGATCTCGGACACAGCGTCGTCAATCGAGGTACAGATCCGAACGAGGCACATGTCATTGACGTCGATGTAGCGATCGGCGATGACGGCGTTATCGACGAACGTCATCCACTGCGTCCAATAGTTCCCGTCGGGCGTGTCCATTAAGATCACCGGTGCCGGCGAGGTCTTGCCGGTGTGGAGCAAAGTGAGCACTTCGAAGGTCTCGTCCATGGTGCCGAGACCACCGGGGAACATGACGAAGGCGTTCGCTGGCCGCGTCATAGCGACCTTGCGAGTGAAGAAGTACTGCATGGCCACGAGCATCGTCTCGGCGTCGATATAGGGGTTGGCGAACTGCTCGAAAGGCAACGCGATATTGACACCGAGTGTGTGCCCGCGACCGGCCCCCTTGGCGGAAGCCTCCATGATCCCGGGTCCGGCGCCGGAGATGATCATCCATCCGCGCTCGGCCATCGTTGAACCCAGTTGCCGTGCTAATTCATAGAGCGGGTGATCTTCGGTCGTTCGTGCCGATCCCAGGACGGCCAGTTTGGGCACGTCACGCCACTGCGAGAACAGCGTTGAGGCTTCGGTCAGCTCGTTGAGCGCTTGCACCGCGACCCGCAAGTCACCGACGTCATGGTCGACCATGGCGAGTTCTACGAATCGAACCAGGAGAGTGCGCAGGACCTCAATGCGGTCATCGCTGAGTGGAGATTTTCGCCGCAGCTCCTCAAGGAAACCTTCGATCAATTCGTCCACGGCTACAATGTCTGATACAGGGTGCTGCGTTGGACGAGGCGTCGACCGATGGGCTCGACGAGATCGCGCAGTGTCTGGACGTCCATCTCTTGACCATGGCTCGCTCCGGCGGCTCGCGAGATGTTCTCGTCCATCAACGTCCCGCCGACGTCGTTGGCGCCCGCCTCCAAGATCCTGCGCGAACCGGCGATGCCCATCTTCACCCAGCTCACTTGAATGTTGTCGATCAGCGTGGCGTAGTGGAGTCTCGCGACTGAGTGCATCAGCACCGCTTCGCGGAACGTCGGACCGCGCCGCGCGCGGCCCTGCAAGAAAATCGGGGTCGCCATGTGCACGAAAGGGAGTGGGACGAATTCGGTAAAACCGCCTGTCTCCTTTTGCAACTGACGCGTGCGCAACAGGTGCGTCGCCCAGCTGTCGACGCCCTCTACGGCCCCAAACATGATGGTGATGTTGGAGCGCAATCCGACGCTGTGAGCGGCGCGGTGCACCTCCAGCCACTGATCGGAGTTGATCTTGTCCGGGCACAGCACTGCGCGCACTTTGTCATCCAGGATTTCGGCCGCGGTACCCGGCAACGTCTTCAATCCGGCTTCTTTCAACCGCGTGAGATACGTCACCAGATCCACTTCGGAGCGACGAGCACCTTCGAAGACTTCGAGCGCGCTGAAGGCGTGAATATGAATCCGAGGGGAACCGGCCCTCACCGCGGCGACCACGTCGATGTAGTAATCGCCGTCGAACTTGGGGTGGATGCCGCCCTGGAGGCAGACCTCGGTCGCTCCCTTGGCTTCGGCTTCGCGGACGCGCTCACTGATCTCGTCCAACGTCAATAGGTACGGATCGCCACGCAGGTTCAACGAAAGCGGACCCTTGGAGAACGCGCAGAACCGGCACTTGAAGGTGCAGACGTTCGTATAATTGATATTGCGATTAATGACGAACGAGACGTCGTCACCGACGAGGTCTCGTCGAACGCTGTCAGCGCGCTCGACCACGGCATTGAAATCAGCGCCACGGGCGTGAAAGAGCGTCGTCAACTCCTCTCGGTCGAACTCATAGCCCGGTTCGTAGCGAGCGAGCAGCGAGGAAACCGCACTCGTTCGCGAGAGCGTGGTGGGCGCAGTCGGTGGAGTGATTTCAGTTCCCGACGCCCACACGTCGTTGCGCGCCAGGAACGTCGAATCGGCGTGGGCGAGGACGTACGGTCGAACCTTCTCGTCGAGGAACCCGCTCTTGGTACCGACGTATTCGGGATAGACGGTGAGTCGAGGCTCGAGATTAAATCCGCGACTGTCGCATTCGCCACCGAGCACACTCAAGGCCGGCCAGGCCCGTTCAGGGTTGACGTGATCGGCCGTGACCGGAGAGATTCCGCCGAAGTCGTCAATGCCGAAGTCAAGAAGCCTCGTGGGATCCTCACTCAGATTCGGAGGCGCCTGAAGATGAATCGAGTCCGGAAGTATCAGTCGAGCAACGGCGATGGTCCAGTGGAACTCCTCGTCACTCGCGGCCGGCTCATGAGACATCGCCGTACGAGGCTTGGGCAAGAAATTCTGGATGATCACCTCTTGGATGTGAGCGAATTCCTCGTGCGACGACGCGATGGCTCGAAGTGTGGCGATGCGCTCATCGCGCGTTTCGCCGATGCCGACGAGCAGACCGGTCGTGAAGGGGATCTGCAGTTCTCCGGCGAATCGCAAGGTGTCGAGGCGACGCTGCGGATCCTTATCGGGAGCCAGGCGGTGCGCGGCAAGGTCAGCCAGGGCCTCGATCATCATGCCCTGGGACGCCGAGACGGTGCGAAGCTGCGCGAGTTCGTGATGGTAAAGCGCGCCGGCGTTGGCGTGTGGCAACAGGCCTGTACTCTCAAGCACCATTTGTGCGGCGTTGGCCACATAGTCAACGGTGGACTCGTAGCCACGCGCCGCAAGCCAGCGTGCCGCTTCGTCATAACGCAGTTCCGGTCGCTCTCCTAAAGTGAACAGCGCCTCAGTGCAACCAGCGTCGCGACCCGCTTGGGCCACGCCCATCACTTCGTCGAGTCCCATATAGGGCGCGGTCACGTGCGCCGGAGCCTGAGCGAAGGTGCAGTAGCCACAACGATCGCGACAGAGTTTGGTGAGCGGTATGAAGACCTTGGGGGAGTACGTGACGACGTAGCCGTATGCGGACCGTGCCTTTGCGAAGGCCGCACTCGCCAATTCCTCCATCGGAGTTTCGAGGAGTTCGGAGTAGGTAGTGGCACCGCGCGACGACGTCATGGCGACATCATAGGGTGCGTCATCCATTTATTGAACTTATTCGGCGTGGTTCGCGAGGGCGGCGTCAAGGGGTGACGAATTAGGAGCGGGCCTGCATCTTCTCCTTGACCGTCGCCAAGAGTTCCTCATACGACGTGACAAAGGCGCTCACGCCGTCCACTTCGAGTTTCTCCGTTACCGCTGCCAGCGAAACGACCGGAGGCAGCTGGTCCAACAGGGCGGCCGCTTTGGCGATGCTTTCGTCGTTGCGCAGTTCCGACGACGAGAAATTACCGTGGTCCAGAGTGGCCCCCAGAGTGGTGTCGGGCATCGTGTTGACCGTTTCGTCGGCGACGATCGTATCGACATACAGCAGGTCGAAGTACGTGGGGTTCTTCGTCGAGGTCGACGCCCACAGCGGTCGCTGCACCTGCGCACCGGCGTCGAAGAGCGCAACTGCGCGGTCACTCGACATTCGGCGCTTGAACAGTTGGTAGGCACCCGCCACTTGAGCGTTCGCCGTCGTGCCTCGACGCGGATCACCCTCGGGCAATAACGCATCGACCGCGACGTCCACGCGTGAGACGAAGAACGAGGCGACACTACCGATCGTGCTCACGTCGCTCCGGCGCTTGAGGGCAAGTTCGAGTCCCTCCATCCAGGCCGTGATGACGTCGTTGTAGCGGTCGAGTGAGAAGATCAACGTGACGTTCACGTTGATGCCCGCGCCGAGCACCTCGGTGATCGCGGGCAGTCCTTCTTTGGTACCGGGGATCTTGATCATCACGTTGCTGCGACCAACTTCGGCCGCCAGTCGCTTTGCGGCGGTTACCGTGGCCACGGTGTCGCGCGCCAGTCGCGGCGACACCTCGAGTGAGACGAAGCCGTCGCAGTAGCGACGTTGCTTCTCGACGAATGTGCTCACCGATGAGGCGTACACCGCCGACAACACGTCGCAGGCGTCGCGAACGTCGCGCACGGCCAACTCTTCGAAAAGTACCTCAACGTCCATGTCACCCTTGCCCTCGAGCATGTCGTCATAGGCCGACGATGTTGAGAGTGTCTTGGCGAAGATGGATGGATTCGACGTCACCCCGCGTACTCCCTTGGCGACCATCGCGGCGAGCGTGCCGTCATTCAGCCAGTCACGCCGGATGTTGTCGATCCAAGGACTTTGTCCGTAATCCGCGAAGAGTTCATCCAACTTGGTCATCGTGTGTCTCCTAGGGCCTCGTGCACGTGGGCCACGAGTGTCGCGGCATTCATGTTGAAATAATCCATGACGTAACTTCCCGGAGCGGACATTCCGAAGGAATCGATCCCGATCGCTTGGTCCACGTACTTGGTCCACCCTAGGGTCGCTCCGGCTTCCATCGACACCGACGGAGTACTTCGTCGTAGCACCTCGTCTCGATACTTGATGGGCTGGGCGTCGAAACATCGCCAGCAAGGTAGAGCCACGACCCGAGTGACGATGCCCTCGGCGGCGAGTATGTCGTTGGCAGCGACACAGTGTTGGACCTCTGAGCCGGTACCGACCAGCGTGAAGACCGCGTCGTCGTTCTCACGAACGACGTAGCCGCCACGGCGCGCATTTGATTTCGATACTGTCGCGTCCGATTCATTGAAGACTGCCACGTCCTGTCGAGTGAGCACCATCGCCGTCGTGACGGGACTTGGGGCTGTCAAGAACTCTTCGACGAGGTCGAGTGTCTCGTTGGCGTCCGAAGGGCGTACGACGTGTAGGTGGGGCATCGCGCGAAGCGACATCAGTTGTTCCACTGGTTCGTGGGTCGGACCGTCCTCGCCCACACCAACCGAGTCGTGCGTGTAGACGAACATCACTCCGGCCTCGCTCAATGACGCCAGACGCACCGCGGGCCGGGCGTAGTCACTGAAGACGAAGAACGTAGAGCCCAAGGGTCGAAATCCCCCGTGAAGAGCTTGTCCGGTCAGGTTGGCGCTCATGGCGAACTCTCGGATGCCGTAATGGAACTGTCGACCGCCAGGATTGCTTGAACTCTGCACCGAGAGAGCCGAGAGCGTCATGCCGGTGTTGTCGGTGAGGTCAGCCGAGCCCGCGGTCAGTCCCGGTGTCTGCACGGCGTAGGCGTCCATCGCTCGTTGCATGGCTTTGCGGGTGGCGGCCTTGGATCCGGCTTCGAACTGTTCGGCCAACGTGGTCACCTTGGCTGCACCATCGTTGTCGAGTTGTTCCAGGAGTTTCGCGCCCTGGGCGCCGGCGGCGGTGACCCGAGACTCCCAGGCGAGGCGCTCGTCGCGCTGCGTCTTGATCGAGTCGACCAATTGAGGTGGTACGTCGGGATCGAAGTTGAACGCCACGTCGGGCACGCCGAGGATGGCCTTGGCCTCGGTGATGACCGCCGGCTTAAAAGGATTGCCGTGCGCCTCGCGAGTATCCATCATCTCGGGCGACGGAAAGGCGATGTGCGAGCGAACCACGATCAGCGTGGGACGTTCGGTCTCGGCGATGGCTTGGCGCATGGCCGCTTCGAGCACATCGAGATCATTCGCCTTTTCGCCCACGTCGATGACCTGCCAGCCGTAGGCACTGAAGCGCTCAATGGTGTCGTCGTGGAAGCTGAGTTCAGTGGCGCCATCGATCGTGATGTGGTTGTTGTCGTAGAAGATCGTCAAATGATCGAGCCCGAGCGAGCCGGCCAACGACGCCGCCTCGTGGCTGATGCCTTCTTCCATACATCCGTCGCCAGCGATCACCCACGTGCGGTGATTCACGAGATCGCTGCCGTAGTCACTGCGCAAGATCCGCTCGGCGATCGCCATGCCGACCCCGTTGGCGATGCCCTGTCCGAGAGGTCCAGTGGTCACTTCTACAGTCGGCGCGGTCCCGCGTTCGGGGTGACCCGGCGTGCGTGAATGGGGCTGGCGAAAGGCGCGGAGGTCATCGACACTCAGGTCGTAGCCGAACTCATGGGCCAGGGCGTACTGCAAAATACAACAGTGACCGTTGCTCAAGATGAATCGGTCGCGGTCGCTCCAACCCGGGTCGGTGGGGTCGTGGCGCATGACGCGTCCCCACAGCGTGACGCCTAAGGGTGCGAGCGCCATGGCCGTACCACTGTGACCTGAGTTTGCGGCCGCCGGAGCGTCCATAGCCACCGCGGAAATCTCGCGGATGGCTTGGCCTTCGAGTTCGGTGGCGCCAGGAAACAGAGAGTCAGTCATGCCTAGACAGTAGTGAATTCGTCTCCTCGTGAGAGCGGGCGACGCAGATAGTCTTTGGCGATGGTCCTTCAGATTCCACCGAATTGCGATCTGACGCTAGGTCTGACGTGCCTAGAAAAGCGCAGCGACGCCACGACCGTGTGGCGGATGCGCGTGGACGAACGATTCCTCAACCCCGCCGGCATCGTGCAGGGTGGATTCATCTCGGCGATGATGGATTCGGCGATGGGCGCTTCGGCGGTGCTCACGGTGAAAGATCGAAAGGTCTACGTCGCCAATACCGAGATGAAGTCGTCCTTTCTTCGACCGACTCGAAACGGCGACGTGCTCACCTGCACGGCCAGCGTCTTGAAGCCCGGCAAGGTCGTGGCGTTCTTGCAAGCGCGAGTCGAGGACGAGAAAGGAATTCTCGTGGCAACCGCAAGTTCCACCTACCTGATCAAAGAACGTGGTGAGTAGGCTGAGTACGTGAAAAAGGCGACCTGGCGCAAGTTCATGCGGGGAAACTCGATTCAGCGAGACCTTGATGAAATAAAGGATCTCGCCTTTCGTTACGTCAAGGAGGAGACCGTCCAGCCGCTGAAGGACCTGGGTCGTTTCATAGCGTGGGGGACACTCGGGAGTCTTTTGGTGGGCTTCGGCTACTTCCTCTTGCTCTTCGGCGCCCTTAGGTTTCTTCAGGATCAGTTCAAGGTCTTGGACGGCTCGCTCTCGTGGATTCCGTATCTGATCGTGGTGGTCTTGGCGGCGATAATCATAGCGTTGACGCTGTGGCGAATCGTGAGCGGCACGGCGAAACGTAGGCTGAAGGACCCGAAGTGAGAGAGCAGACCGCGGCCCGACGGCAGCTCGAGGCGTCGATTCGCGCTCTGCTGCCCTCCAAAGAGGACATCGAGGAGCTGACACCTTCGAAGAACTCGACCACGTCGATCGCCGGCTTCGGGGGCATCATGACCGGCTACGTCTGGGGCCGCTACCGAGGTCATCAGGTTCGCAAGAGGCGCGGGTCTTGATTCTGAAACGGATCTTCGGCTTCGTGACGGCGAGCGCGCTGGCCAAGGCGTGGGAGAAGAAGTCCTTGAAGTGGCTGTCGCTCGCCGGTGGGTTGGTGTTGTTCCAGCTGCTCGATTCGCGAGCTGGTCGCAAACCATTACCTAAAAAATCCGCCAAATGAACAACGCCATATTGAAACTCGGTGAGCGGGTCATGCTCATCGACGCCAAGGACCGCCATTACCTCATCACCCTTCGTGAAGGCGCCGAGTTCCACACGCACGCGGGCATCGTCCAACACAACGACATCATCGGCGCGCTCGAGGGCTCGCTCATTCGCGGCAGCACCGAACGGAGCTTCCTAGCGCTTCGTCCGACGCTCTCCGACGTCGTCTTGAAGATGCCGCGCGGCGCCCAAGTCATCTACCCCAAGGACCTCGGAGCCATCCTCATGCAGGCCGACGTGGGTCCGGGGATGCGCGTGCTCGAAGCGGGGATCGGCTCGGGCGCCCTCTCCATGACGTTGTTGCGCGCGGGTGCCGTGATCACGGGCTACGAGATCCGCGAGGACTTCGCGGTCCAGGCGATGAAGAACGTGCACGACATGCTCGGCGACGAAGTGAATTACGCGGTGCAGATACGTGACGTGACGATGGGCATCGACGAGACCGACCTCGACCGCATCATCTTGGACATGCCCGAACCGTGGGACGTCGTGAAGCACGCCGAAGGTGCGCTTCGACCCGGCGGAATCCTTCTGGCCTATCTGCCGACCATCAATCAGACGCAACTACTTCGCGAGACGCTCCGTCAACACTCTTTCGGACTCGAAGAGACGGTGGAGATTCTGCGTCGAACCTGGCACATCGACGGACGCTCAGTGCGACCGGATCATCGAATGGTCGCGCACACGGGATTCATCACCAGCGCGCGTCGACTGGTAAAACGAGTCGAAGGTATCTAGTCGTTTTCGATGAAGATGCATTCGCCGGGGCACTCTTCGGAGGCCTCGGTCACCGCGTCTTCCATACCGGCCGGAACCGCAGCGATGCCTTCGGCGCCACCCGGAGCACTCTTCACGTCGGCGCCCTCTTTCACGTAGGCCAGGCCGTCGTCGAGCAGGGTGAACACGTCGGGGCAGATCTCTTCGCAGAGACCGTCTCCGGTGCACAGGTCCTGGTCAATCCAAACCTTCATTTATGGGCCCTCCGTGGCGTGATGTGTCTAGTTACTCTAGCGGGCGACACCTAATGCTGGTGACTTTCAAAGTCGTGCCGCACTCACCTAGGGTGACGATATGGACCGCTCCGCGCCTTTCGGCAGTGACGACATTCCTGAGAACGACGACCAGATCGTCGTCAGTTCACCACGCGACGCCACGATGAGCGACGTCGAACAGGCCAGTCGACGCATCGAGATGCTCGAGGAGAAACTGCTCGAGGCGCGCGGTGCCCTGGCCCAGAGCCGATCGAACAACGAAAAGCTCACCATCACCATCCAACAGACGCGTGATCAGATCGCAGCCCTTCGTGACGAAGTCGAAAAGTTGACCCAACCACCCGCCGTCTACGGCACCTTCATCGACTTCAACGACGACGGTACCGTCGACATATTCGCCTCCGGCCGAAAGATGCGCGTAGCGCTACACCCTGGACTGGACCCCGGTCAGATCGACCGGGGCAACGAGGTCGTGTTGAATGAGTCCTTCACGGTGATCGGCGTGCGCGAGTCCGACGGCCAGGGTGAAGTCGTCACCGTGAAAGAAGTGCTCGACGAGCGTCGGGTACTCGTCTACGGCCGCGCCGACGAGGAGCGGGTGGTGGAGCTCGCGGATTCGCTGCGCCACGTGAAGCTGCGTAGCGGTGACGCCCTGCTGTTGGACATGCGATCGAATCTCTTGGTCGAGAAGTTGCTGCGCCAAGAGGCCGAGGAGCTCATCCTCGAAGAGGTCCCGGACATCACCTACGCCGACGTTGGCGGACTCGACACCCAGATCGAGGCCATCACCGACGCCGTCGAGTTGCCGTACCTACACCGCGCGCTCTTCAACGACTACGACCTGCCGGCGCCCAAGGGCATCTTGCTCTACGGCCCTCCGGGATGTGGCAAGACCCTGATTGCTAAGGCGGTCGCGAATTCGCTCTCCCAAAAGGTCGCCGAACTCACCGGCAACCGTAACGTGCGTTCGTACTTTCTCAACATCAAGGGTCCGGAACTTCTCAATAAGTACGTTGGCGAGACCGAGCGCCAGATCCGCGTGGTCTTCCAGCGCGCTCGAGAGAAGGCCGAAGAGGGCGTGCCCGTCATCATTTTCTTCGACGAGATGGACTCGCTCTTTCGCACCCGAGGGACCGGCATCAGTTCGGACATGGAATCCACGATCGTCCCGCAACTCTTGGCCGAGATCGACGGGGTCGAATCGCTGCGCGACGTCATCGTCATCGGCGCCACGAACCGTGAAGACCTGATCGACCCAGCGATCCTTCGCCCGGGCCGCCTCGACGTGAAGATCAAAATCGAGCGACCCGACGCCGAAGCGGCCGCGCAGATCTTCCAGCGCTACCTCCATGGCGGTCTGCCGATCGACGAAGGTTCGATTCGCGACCTCGGCGGGGGAGACCGCTCGAAAGCCATCCAGGTGATGATCGAAGAGACCGTCACCGACATGTACCGCGTGCATGACGAGAACCGATTCCTCGAAGTGACGTATCAGGGTGGCGACAAAGAGGTCCTCTACTTCAAGGACTTCGCGAGCGGCGCGATGATCGAGAACATCGTTCGTCGCGCAAAGAAGCTCGCGGTGAAGC